>Ga0207416_1001350_pt1 | contig 33545 bp, 42 predicted proteins | sample PaiPotPPM11metaG_FD_184107 | JGI IMG/M metagenome (GOLD analysis project Ga0207416, IMG submission 184107) | Iron sulfur acid spring bacterial and archeal communities from Banff, Canada, to study Microbial Dark Matter (Phase II) - Paint Pots PPM... ...
GTCTCGAAGATGTTGGCGTTGAGCGGGTACATGCCGAGGCCGACCCGCGGCCCCGACAGGACGTACTGGTCCTGACTGACGCCAACGGTGAGGTTCGCCGTGGCTTTGGGCGCCTCGGAGCGAGCGACCGAGCCGAATCCGGGAGCGGTCAGCACCAGGACGAGGGCCAAACTCAGGGCACGTGCGAGGGTGAACATAGTGTCTCCTTCCTTCCTCCTCCAGAGGCTCTACTTCCTACGTATACGACAAACTCGCGAGCTCGATAGATGTCCAGCACACCTATGTGCACGAGTGTCCGCACGCCACCGTAGGGCTCCACCACGTAGTTGAGGAGTGCAGCAGGCGGACATGGAGCGAAGGATGACAGTGCCACGGATGGGGATGGATGGTGTAGACCTTGGTGACATCCATGCCGGCTGACAGGACCCGCTCGCGCTCCTGCTCGCTCTGAGGAGCCAGCCGAGCTTGTATCTCGCCCTCGAGACAGCTGAGGGCACAAGCGGCGATGATCCTTTTATGAGAACTAAGGTTAGGTTGCGCACTGGCCTGTAAGGTGCTACATATAGGTATAGAGGGTACATAGATGGCGGGGGAATGCATGACCGCGCTGCAGGAACCTCCAGACGTTGCCGGTCCCGGCGACTGCCAGTGTACGGGGGCGCAGCCCAAGAACTTCGTGCTGCCCTGCCTCCTGCTGTTGCTCCGCGAGGGCCCTGCTCACGGCTATGACTTGGTTGAACGGCTCGTTCCGTTTGGCCTGAGCAGCGATCCGCCGGTCGTGTATCGCAACCTCCGCCGTATGGAGGCCGAGGGCCTCGTGGAGTCGGCCTGGGATACGAGCGGCAAGGGCCCGGCACGGCGCGTCTACCGACTCACCCGGCGTGGAGAGAGTCACCTCGAAGCCTGGACCATTGCGGTGCAGTACCAGCGCGATGTTCTCGACACATTTCTGCACCGCCACGCGGGCGTCGACTCAGGCGCGGATAGCCATCATCTGTCAGCGCACACCACGGGATGATGAGGACTGACATGGGAGACAGTCAGCCGAAGGCCAGCAGCTGCCCTGCCGTCACGCCGGGGCTCCAGCCCAATGGCACGTCGATGAAAATAGCGGTTGCGGGCAAGGGAGGCTCCGGAAAGACCACTGTAGCCGGCACGTTGGCCCGAACCCTGGCGCGTCAGGGGTACCGCGTGCTGGCTATCGACGCCGACCCGGCCCCCAACCTGGCCATCACCCTCGGAATTCCCCGGGAACTGGCCGAAGGCATCAACTCCATTCCACGCGACCTGCTGGAGCGCCGGACCAATCTCGAGGGTGAAACGGTCATGACGCTCACGAAGACGACCGGTGAGATTATCGACCGCTATGCCGTCCAGGCGCCCGATAACGTGATGCTCCTCCTTATGGCTACCGTCGATCACGCCGGCGCTGGGTGACTGTGTGGTGCACATGCCACCGTGCGTGAGCTAATGGGACGGCTGATGACCGACGAGACCGGAATAACCGTCACCGATATGGAAGCCGGACTGGAGCACCTCAGGCGCGGCACTACGAAGTATGTCGACGCGATGCTGGTCGTAGCCGAGCCATACTACAAGTCGCTCGAGACGGCGGGCCGCACAGCCGAGCTGGCTCGCGAGCTCGGCATCGGACGTGTCTACGCGGTTGCGAATAAGGTCCGCGACGAGCGGGACGCTCAGGCCGTGCAAGAGTATTTTGCGCGCCATTTCGTGCCCCTTCTGGCTACCATCCCCTTCGACGAGACCATTGCCGAGGCCGACCGGCGTGGAATCGCACCCATCGATGTGGACGCGAACGCTCCCTCCGTGGCGGAGATAGCAAAGGCTGCCAACCAGGTGCTCCGGGTTGGAACGCAATCATGAGGAAATCCTCTGCGCTGGAAGATCTCTACTGGCAGGATGAGATCCTGCAGGTTATGTACTGGCTGCTGGGGGAGGGCTTCGCCGAGGAGGTAAGCGTCGCTGAGCTGCGCCGCTTCCTGGATGGCGACCCTGCGATACTTGCGGACAACCTGGATCAGCTTGCCGAAAGCGGGCTGGTTCTCAAGGGTAGTAACGCGTACCGTCTTACAGACAGGGGCACCGAAGAGGCCCAACGCCGATTCGTGGACGAATTCCGCCCACTCCTGGGCCGGACCGGCCACGGTGAGTGCAATGACGATTGCTGGTGCCACGATCCAGACCATGCAGGTGAGCCATGTCCATCTGTTAGCCACCAGCCCTCAGTGGCCAGCCATCAGTAGCTTTCACTGGAGGGCTCGACATGATGGGAAAGGAGGAACGTCAGACATCAGTACAGAAGCCAGCCAGCCCCCAACAGTTGACGGCTGACGGCTGATAGCTGACAGTTAACAATGGCAGTTCGAGCTCTTGGTTCAGTCCAGCCGCTCCATCTGGAGGAAGGCGGTGCGGCACCCATCTTCACAGCTGGCGAGGTCGTTCCCGAGGACGCAGAGGGGGCGCAGGTAGCGGCCCTGACCGCGACGGAACCGCGGATCCGCCTGGGACCTCTGGACAAGATCTATGCGTTCTGGCTGGCGGGTATGAGCTGTGACGGGTGCTCTATCTCGGTCACCGGCGCAACTTCTCCGCCGGTGGAATCGCTGCTCCTGGGGACCATACCCGGCATACCAAAACTCATCCTGTATCATCCTGTCTTGGCAGCCGAGGCAGGGTCAAATTTCGTGCAGGCCTATCAAGATGCTGCCGATGGTAAGCTCGACGCACCGTACGTCGTCATTCTCGAGGGCTCGGTGCCGGATGAGAGCATCACCGACGACGGCTACTGGTCTGCCATGGGTGCGGGGCGTATCGGCAACGCCGAGGAGGATCAACCCATTCCTATCGCCGACTGGCTGCGCCGCCTGGCGCCCGGAGCGGCGGCAGCACTTGCGATCGGCACGTGCGCCACCTGGGGAGGCGTCCCCGCTGCCATCGGCAATCCTACCGGCGCCATGGGTCTGATGGACTTTCTGGGTGTCGACTATCGAAGCGCTTTTGGCGTCCCGGTCGTCAATATCCCCGGCTGCGCACCGGTGGGCGATAACTTCACTGAGACCGTTGCAGCTATCATCCTCTTCTTGCAAGGCCTGGGCCCGCTACCTGAATTCGACGAGCTCGGACGACCAAGTTGGCTCTTCGGCGACACTGTCCATCGAAAGTGCGAGCGTGGCGGCTTCTACGAGGAAGGCATCTTTGCACGTGAGTATGGCGACAAGGAATGCCTGGTGGAACTCGGCTGCTGGGGCCCTGTGGTGAACTGCAACATCACCTCCCGGGGCGCCATCAACCACATGGGTGGCTGCATGAACACCGGTGGGGTTTGCATCGGGTGCACCATGCCAGGCTTCCCTGACAAGTTTTCGCCGTTTTACAAGGCGGCGCCCGGCTCCATGGTCTCCAGTACCACCTCGCGAACCACTGGCTCGATCATTCGACGCCTGCGGCGCCTCAGCCTGAAGAGCACCAATCGCGAGACGAAATGGGATCTTCAAGGCTCGGTTCCCTCTGGATGGGCACACGTTGCGCCGGCTAGCCCCGGCGATAAGGCGCTCCACTACTTCTACGACAAGCTGCAGTTCAGGGGAGCGAAGAGGCCCGGTCGCAGGCAGCCTGCTGAGAAGTATCCGGCCGGATATGAGGTGCCGGCCGTGCGGAAGACGGGGCAGAAGCTGGAGGGTGAGTGAGCCATGGCCGACGTGATTGCTGCAGCTTCGGATTCCACCCTGTATGGCGTCTGGGCCATTGTGCTCATCGTCTCAGCGGTCATTATCCTGGTGGTAGCCTTACTCCTCATCATGATTTGGCTCGCTACACGGAGCATCAACAGCTATGCGCTCAGGAGCCTCCAGGCCGCGCAGCAGATCGCGAACAACACCAAGCCAATCTGGGATCTGCAGGAGACCAATCGCGTTGCCGGTCTCCTTTTGGAGGAGGCGCAATCGATTGCGCGGGCGGGAACGGCGCTCGCCAACGCCGTGGACAGGACATGAGGTGTCAATTATCAGTTGTAGGGATCGTTCGCGAACGACCCCTGCGAAGGACCGGAACTGACAACTGAGAACCGGAAATGGAGGGGACGATGGTACTTGCGCTCACAGACACCGCCGTCTACACCGTCTGGTGGGTCTCGCTGGCTATAGGGCTGGTGGTCATCGTCGTCGTGGCTGCGCTCCTGACGCTGGAGGTGCGGGCAATACGGCGGGTCCTAGTGGGAGTTCAGGCTATCTGGGCCGTCGGCCAGCGCATCGCCAACAACACCATCCACATCGATATGCTCCGCTATACAAACCAGACGGCAGCGGAGATTCTGGAGACCGCGGGCGGCATCGCCACAGCAGTCAGTCGTATCGAGCACCACGCTGCCGGATGTCCTGGGTGACCACGCTGCGTTGAGGCTCACGGTGTGAGCCAGGAGCTATGAGCGTTGAGCCATGAGCCGGTAGCTACGAGGAAGGAGGTGTGAACTATGAGTCACGACACAGCCGCAATCGACGCTCAGAGGGCACCCGCGGCTCAGGGCTCATAGCTCACAGCTGACTATGATCTTGCTCCTCACCATTCTCACAGCCATCGCCGTCCTGATTCTGGTTGTGGCGCTCGTCGTGTACCTGGTGCATATCGGCAACGGACTCCTGGCCATCGGCGGCTTCGAGACAAGCTATCTCGCCAAGATCAATTTCGGCGTGCGCGCCATCGAAAAAGAGACCTCCGCGCTGACACCACAGGTGACGCAGCTCAACGAAGGACTGACCGCCGTAGCAACAGGGCTTCGGGCTATCGACCAAAGCTTGGTCAGCACCATCGAGGCGGTTAGCCGTCAGGAGTCATACAAGCCATGACAGTCGCAGTGATCGACGTTCCCGGCGCCGTCTATGTCATCTGGTGGATCATGCTCGCTGTGGCGGTGTTCGTCGTGCTTCCCGTCGTTGTCTGGCTCCTCCACCGGGTCCTGACGGCGGCTCGCCACATCAAGGGATACACCGAGACAACACTCCAGGCCGGCGTGGGCATCGTTCACAATACCGAGTCTGTGGCCGCTTTGCAGGACACTATCGCCGTCGCCACTCAGATTCTCGAGACGGCCAAGGCCATAGAGGAGCACACCGCAATCATTCAGCAAGTTCTCACCGAACGTGCAGGCGGCGTGCCGGCCGGCAGCGGATCGTCGACGGTGGAAACCCAGACGAACCCCACGAGCGGGATCTTGGAGGAATAGGAAGGGGCTCTATGCTCACACTGCTGACCGTCTTGACCATCATCGCCACGGCCATTGTGGTCGTGGTGCTGGCCTACTACCTTATCGCCATCCTTATCACCGTTCGGCGAGTCGGAGGGACTGAGTCAAGCGACCTTGGTCAACTTGCGGGTGGCCTGGAGGTCATCCAGCGGCAGACAGCTCCGCTGCCCGACGACATGACCACCATTAACGGCGCGCTTGTCGCCCTGCTCGAGAGTCTGCGCGCCACCGACGACCATCTGACCGCCACAGCCCGGGCCCTGGGCCTCTAGAGACTGGAGATCAGCGATGTGTTTTAAGAACCTCCCCGTGGAGTTCGACGAGCAGGGTCGGGCGTTCCTCAAGGAAGGCGTGGCCGACCCGTACAGCTATGACCAGAAGCCCACGCATGGCAATGGCCACCCGACCGATGAACAGATCAAGGAGCTCCTAGCACGGAATGGCCATATTCAGGAGGTGAACTTCGACCCCGTCACGCGCGTTGCGGGCGCTCTGGCCTTCCACACCGTAGTTGACCTGGAGGAGGCGAAGGTTCTGGAGTCCAACTCCATGGCAACGCTCTTCCGTGGCTACGAGGTCATCTTGAAGGGACGAGACCCGCGCGATGCCATCTTCATATCCAGCCGCGCCTGCGGCGTCTGTGGCGGCGTGCACTCCGTTACCGCGGCGCTGGCCATCGAGATGGCGCTCGGCATCCAGCCACCCCCCCTGGCCATCGCGCTGCGCAACATGCTGCTAGCCACGGAGTTTCTTTACGACCACCCGCTCCATCTCTTCCTCCTGGCCGGACCCGACTACTCGGAGCAGGCGGTACGGTCTACCAATCCTGAGGTCTGGGAGCTGGCAACGCGAACGCCCGCACCGCAGGCAAGCGTCCATGGCTATGCTCATATCAGCGACATCATGACGGACATGAATCCGCTGACAGGGCACCTGTACCTCGAGGCGCTGCACATTACCCGCGTTGCGCGTGAAGCATATGTCCTGGTGGGCGCAAAGTATCCGCACCCCCAGACCATCGTGCCGGGTGGTCTGTCGGTGACAGTGAGCATCACCACCTTCAACGAGTTTTACCCCCGGCTCATACAGTGCCTCGACTACGCCAAGAAGGCCATCGCCATCTGGGACGATCTCACCGAGTTCTTCTATTCGGCCAACCCGGATTACCGACGGGTCGGCAGCCGGCCAGCAAACATGGTCGATACCGGCATCTGGGACGACATCGACGCCTATGACGCCAGCTACGAGCGCTGCAATGAGTGGGGAGACCGGCGCTGGGCGACACCCGGCGTTATCGTGGACGGCGAGCTGCGCACCACCAGGCTCCAGGACATCAATATCGGCCTCGAGGAATTTATCGAGCACTCCTACTACGAGCAGTGGCATGAAGTCCGCATGCCCACCGATCCCCTGGGGGCGCCGCTGTCTCCGTGGCATCCATGGAACAAAGAGACCATGCCAAAGCCCGCAGGCCAGAACTGGAAGGAGAAATACACCTGGGACACGGCTCCCCGCTGGGATCGCATGGCCATGGAGAGCGGGGCCTATGACCGGCTGTGGTCCACCGCCGTGGCGCAGAAGATGCCGGAGAACCCGTTCATCCATCCCACCGGTCACAGCCTGAAGATGATCCTACCGAAAGGTGAGCGGCCGGAGACGGAGGTCGAGTGGCACGTTCCCAAGAATTGGGGAGCGTTCGAGCGCAACCGCGCTCGCGCCTACTGTATCGCCTATAGCGGATTGGTTGCTTTGAACATGTGGGTCAAGGGGCTGGATCTGCTCAAGCAGGGCGAGACTGCGGTCAGCACCAGTTTTGAGATCCCGAGGAAGGGAAGGTATGTAGGCGCCGGCTTCTGGGGCGCCGGTCGGGGCTACCTCACCCACCACACCATCATCGAAGACGGCGCCCTCGCCAACTACCAGATTCTGACACCCTCGACCTGGAATGCATCGCCGCGCGACCCATGGGGCAATCCGGGTCCATATGAGGAGGCGGTCTTCAACACGCCGCTGCTCGAGACCTACTCTGAAAGCTTCCGTCCCGAAAACTTCAAGGGCATCGACATTCTGCGCACGATCCGCAGCTTCGATCCCTGCATGCCCTGCACGACCCACATCCACACGAGCCACGGCGACATCGTCAGGGAGGTGAATACCTGTGCCTGCGGGGTTGAGTAGGGATGAACCCGAAGTATCGCCTGCCAGGGTTCTTATCGGCGGCGTGGGCTACCGCAACCTTCGGGATCACTCAGTCGGGCCAGTTCTGGTCGAGCATCTAGCCAAGCTGGATTGGCCGCAGGGCATCGAGGTCGACGACCTGAGCTTCGGTCCGATTGCCCTGGTACACCGGCTGCGCGAGGTTCCGCCCTACGACCGCATGGTGCTCATCAGCGCGGTAGAACGTGGTCGCGTCCCAGGCGAGGTGTCCCGGTACCAATGGTCGGGGGTGCTTCCCGATCCGGATGAAATCCAGGCGAGGGTGGCTGAGGCCGTGACCGGTGTCATCTCGCTGGACAATCTGCTGGTCATCGGCCAGTACTTTGGCGTGCTACCTGACGATGTCGTGGTGCTCGAGGTTGAGCCCGCCGTCGAGGACTGGGGTGCGGATTTCACACCGGTCGTGGCGCAGGCGCTCGACCGGGTGGAAGAGCTGGCTCGCGAAGCGGCATTGGACGGACTGTCATCATTGAGAAAGGAGCAGCTGAAGGCATAGCACCGACAGCTGAAAGCCAGCCCATGGCGCAGAACTCCGACGCCGAACCCGAGCCCGGCTCGCAGACCTTCGATGCAGTCGCCGCCCGTGTCACCGAGCTCGTAGCCTACTTCGAAGCGCATCCCTACGTGGCGGTGCGCGATGCCGCTCTTGAGCTGCTGCAGGGTGTCGATGCCTTACATCGAGCTGGCGTGGTGCGGCTGGTTGCCTTGCTGGTGGAGGCACGAGGCGAGGGCGTCCTGGCAGAGCTCGCCGAAGACCCGCTGGCAGGGCCCGTACTCGATCTCTACGACCTGCTGCCCGCGGATCTCAAGGACGAGCGGTCGCAGGTTGAGGATGCACTGGACACCGTACGTCCGTACATACATTCACACAGCGGAGAGGTTGAGGTGCTTGATGTGGTGGATGGCGTCGTCCACGTCCGGCTGGCGGGTGCGTGCCACGGCTGCTCCGGCTCGACGATCACCCTGCACCGTGGAGTCGAGGAAGCCCTACGTACCGGCTATCCGGGATTCGTGGGCCTGGAGGTTCACGAACCGGTCAAGCCGGCGGGGTTTGTCGGGCTCGATCAGCTGAAAGCGAGCGCCGGGCTGCTACGCCGCCCAGAATGGACCATAATTGCGCGCGTCGAGGAGGTACCGCTGGGTGCCGTTCGCGGGTTCGATGGAGAAGGTTTCTCCGTGCTGCTGTGCAATGTCGGCGGTGAAATCTATGGCTTTCACGATAGCTGCACCGAGTGCTCGATGCCTCTCCGAGAGGGGAAGCTCAGTGGCCCTGTTTTGGTCTGTCCGTGGCAGAACTGCGCGTACGACGCGCGCACTGGCAAGCGGGTCGATGACCAGTCGGGACGCCTCCAGGTCTACCCCATAGCGATTAACAACGGAGAGGTAAAACTGGCTCTGAATGTTCCCGGAGCCGCGCCCGGGTACCCGCTTGCGGGTGTCGGTAAGTGATGGCAACCGAAATGTATCCCACGGACCACAGCGTCGGGATCGGCATGGTTCTCGTAGCCGGTATGGGCAACGTCCTCCGCCTCGACGATGGGTTCGGAGTCGAGGCAGCGCGAAGGCTCCAGTCCTGCGAGCTTCCTGAGAATGTTCGCGTAGTGGAGGCAGGCATCTCTGGCATCAGCCTGGTGCAGGAGATGCTCGACGGTTACGATGCGTTGATACTCCTTGACGCGGTCGACCGTGGAGGCGAACCCGGAACGATTTACGTGCTCGAGCCGCAGATCGACGACCTGGGCGCGTACGAACCCACTGCCCGTCAAGATTTTCTTGCTGACATGCACTATGCCACGCCCCAGCGTGTGCTGATTCTTGCTCGGGCGCTCGGCGTGCTGCCGCCTCGGGTGCTCGTGGTGGGGTGCCAGGTGCAGCACTGTGACGACCTGGGTACAGAGCTGAGCGTGCCCGTCAGCTCGGCGGTTGTCGAAGCCGTTGCCACGACCCTGCGTCTACTCCAGATTGAGAGCTGAGGCCCGACATGGTTGCCGAAAGCCATCCCGCCGATACCCTATCTCAGCTCCGGATTCGCCGGTCGATCGTGGTGCGTGGCGTTGTGCAGGGAGTAGGCTTCCGGCCATTCGTCTACCGCGCGGCGCGGCGCCACGGGCTCGGCGGCTGGGTGAGGAACACATCGGACGGTGTGGAAATTGAAGTAGAGGGACCTGCCACCGCAGTAGCACTGTTCGAAGCCGCCCTCCGGAACGAGGCACCGCCCCTCTCCGCGATTGACAGTATCGCGGTCGTAGACCTGCCCCTCGACGGGCACGGCTCGGAAGGCAGAGCTGCGCAGCCTTTTGAGATTCGGCAGAGCGTCCAGCTGCCTGGTACGCTGCAACCCGTCTCTGCGGATCTCGCTACATGCGGCGATTGTCTGCACGAGCTGTTCGACCCGGAAGACCGCCGGTATCGCTATCCCTTCATCAACTGCACCAACTGCGGTCCGCGCTTCACCATCATCGAAGACATGCCCTACGACCGCAGTATGACGACAATGAAGCGCTTTGTCATGTGCCCTCAATGCTGGAGCGAATATGTGGACCCGGACGATCGCCGCTTCCATGCGCAGCCGAACGCCTGCCCGTCCTGCGGACCGCGCGTATTGGTGGGCCCCTTATCTCCCAGCTCCTTCTCCCTCGAGAGGAGGAAAGGTGATTCCGCGAGCTCTCTGGACGAGGCAGCCCACCTGCTGGCTCGCGGCGGGATTCTTGCCGTCAAGGGCTTGGGCGGCTACCACCTTGCCTGCGACGCGCTGAACCCCGATGCAGTTGCCAGACTGCGGCAGCGGAAGCACCGTGAAGACAAGCCATTTGCGCTCATGGTACCGGACCTGGGGACGGCGAAGGTGCTCTGCGATATCGCCGAGGCCGAAGCGGAGCTCCTCTGCTCTCGGCAGCGGCCGATCGTCCTGCTCGGGCGTCGAGAGGACTGCCCTGTCGCGCCGGGCGTTGCTCCGGGCACCGCGACCCTTGGCATCATGCTGCCCTATACGCCGTTGCATCACCTGCTCCTTAAAGCCTGCACGTCGCGGTTGTCCGTTCTGGTGATGACAAGCGGCAACGTAAGCGATGAGCCGATTGCCTACAGGGACGACGATGCGCTAGGGCGCCTGGGCCCAATTGCCGACGCCTTTCTCATTCACAATCGCGAAATACATATGCGCTGTGACGACTCGGTAGTCCGTATCGTGGCCACCGGCAAGCCTGAGGGCGACTTTGTCGGGCGGCAGCTTCTTCGCCGCTCCCGGGGCTATGTCCCGGAGCCGATCACCCTGACACACGAGTTCCCACTGCCGGTGCTGGCTTACGGCGGCCACCTGAAGAACACGTTTTGCCTGGGCAAAGGCCGTCTGGCGTTCGTCAGCCACCACATCGGTGACCTGGAAAACCTCGAGGCGCTGACCTCGTTTCGCCAGGGCATCGAGCACTTCGCACGTCTCTTCGATATACAACCAGAGGCGGTCGCCTACGACCTTCATCCGGAATACCTGGCCACCAAAGAAGCCCTCGCATCGGAGGTCCCGATCAAGGTCGGCGTCCAGCACCACCATGCTCATATTGCCAGCGTGCTGGCCGAGCACGGACTCGAGGGCCCGGTGATCGGTATCGCGGCCGACGGTACCGGCTATGGCACAGACGGGACAGTCTGGGGCGGCGAGGTGCTGGTGGCGTCGCTGACGGATTTCCAGCGAGTCGCTCATCTGGCGTACGTCCCGCTTCCCGGTGGCGAGCAGGCCATCCGGCAGCCATGGCGCATGGGAGCGATGTATCTCGAGCAAGTCTACGGTCCCAGCTGGGTTGATATGCAGCTGCCCTTCGCCCAGCGTGTGGACAGACGGGCCTGGCAGATGATCCGGCGGATGGTCGAGCGCGGGATCAACAGTCCGCCGACCTCCAGTTTGGGCCGGCTGTTCGACGCGGTGGCAGCGCTGCTGGGGCTGCGCTGGGAGGTGAACTACGAGGGGCAGGCTGCAGTCGAGCTGGAGTCCCTGGCGCAGAACACCCAAGCCTTCGGCGGGGTCCCCGGCAGTGCCGGCCCACGGCCATACCCCTTCTGCGTTTCCAGCGATGAGCCGGCTGAGCTTCGGGTGGAAGGGGTTATCGGTGGCATCGTCGAGGATCTACGACGTGGCGCAGCAGAAGCAGATATCGCCATGCGATTCCACCACAGCGTTGCCCAGCTGCTGGTAGTGGCCTGCCAGCGCGTGCGGGATAACATGGGACTGACCGAGGTGGCGCTCAGCGGCGGGGTGTTCCAGAATGAGCTGCTCCTCGAGTTAACGGGACGGCGCCTCGAGGAGCTCGGATTCATTGTCTACCGTAACCGACAGGTGCCGCCCAACGACGGCGGCCTCAGTCTCGGGCAAGCCGCCGTGGCGGCAGCCCGTCTGCGGGAAAGGAAGAGAGCCTATGTGTCTGGCAATTCCCGGACAGATCGTTGAGATCGTCGACGAGGCGAACCACATCGCCAAGGTAGACGTGTCCGGCGTCAAACGCAATGTCAATATCGCGCTGGTGCGTCCGGAAGGAGCGGACGTGGGCAGCTGGGTGCTGATCCACGTCGGCTTCGCCCTGAGCATCGTCGACGAGGAAGAGGCGCAAGAGACCCGCAAAGTGCTCGAGATGCTCGGTCAGGCCTACGAAGACGAGCTGGAGGCGTTGAGCACGAGCCAGGTGACCTGACCGCGTATGACTACCTCTCTCGACCTACAGGCGGTTATCGAGGCGCGCTTCGCGAGTAGCACAACTGTGCCCATCGAGTTCTTCGAGGAGCAGGCGGGGCGTATCGCGCAGGCATGCTGGGCCATGGCGCGGCGTTTCCATCGAGGCGGGCGGCTGATCGCCTTCGGCGATGGGAGCGCTGCGACCGACGCTCAACACGTATCTGTCGAGTTCGTCCATCCGGTCATCGTCGGCAAGCGAGCGCTTCCGGCCATTGCCCTGACGAACGACAGCGCTACCCTTACCGGTCTGGCCTGCTCAGGGGAATACGAGACGGCGTTTGCGCGCCAGCTCGGCGTGCTGGGACGTCCAGAAGACATGGCGCTAGCTATCTCGCCCGATGGTCGAGACACCGGCGTGCTGACTGGGCTGCGGCAGGCGCGAGCAATGGAACTGCTGACACTCGGACTGAGCGGTGGAGATGGAGGACCCCTCGCTCGGGAGCCGATGGATTTCTGCTTCGTCGTCCCGTCAGACGACCCGATAACCGTTCAAGAGACGCATGAAACGCTCTACCATGTGCTCTGGGAGCTGGTGCACGTTTTTTTCGAGCATGAGGGACTATTGGAAGCGGTGAGCACCGAGCCATGAGCGAGGAGTTGGAAGTGCAGCTGGCGCCTCAGTGCTCTGATGAGCATTGCCTCACCTGTGGAGACGTGGGTGTGCCGGCACGGGTGCTCTCGGTCGACTCGACCGTATCGCTTGCGGTAGTGGAGTCGACGAGCCAGAGCGCCGGTGTGGAGAATGCAGTCGAGGAAGTGGATGTGACGCTCGTGGAACCGGTCGAGCCGGGTGACCGCCTTCTCGTGCACGCTGGTGTGGCCATCGCCCGTATTGACGGAGCGACTGATGACTGAAGGCGAAGAAGCGAGCGAGTACGATCGGTTGTTCTACCCCTTCCTCTTCGAGGGGGGGCAGGTTAATGCCGATGAGGTGCTGGAACACGTTCGCCACTCGACATTGGAGAAGGCGCGCGAGGTCGTTGCCCTCCGTCGCGCGACCCTCGAGCGCTGCCGGGGGACGCTCGTGGAAGCAGGGGTGGCAATCGCACGGTCCTTCTCAGGGGGTGGAAAGCTGCTGGCTTTCGGCAACGGCGGCAGCGCGACGGATGCCCAGGACCTCGTCGCGGATCTGATGAATCCACCGATCTCCGGCTACCCCGCGCTTCCTGCATTGGCCCTAACCAGCGACACCGCCGTGGTGACCGCCGTGGGCAACGATGTCGGCTTTGACAACGTCTTTGCTCGCCAGATCATCGCCTTCGGCCGACAGGGCGACATCGCCTTCGGTATCTCGACCAGCGGCAACTCGACGAACGTTCTTGCGGCCCTCGAGCAGGCCAAGAAGCAGGATATGCTTACGGTGGCGCTTTCTGGATACGACGGAGGGAAAGTTGCCCACTCCGGGGTGGTCGACCACTGTCTTACCGTGCCTGGAGAATACATTCCACGCATTCAGGAAGCCCAGGCTACCCTTTACCATACCCTCTGGGAAATCGTGCATGGAGTTCTGAGAAAGGAGACGAGCCAAGAGCCGGAAGCGAGTAGGTCGCGGTTCATGGCTCAGAGTTAGCCTTGAAATACGTCGACGAGTATCGCAGTGAAGAGATCGCTCAGCGGCTGGTTGAAGAGATCGATCGTCTGGCAAAGAGCATGCCCTTCAAGATCATGGAGGTGTGCGGCGGCCACACGCATACCATCTTCAAGCACGGCATCGAGGATCTCCTGCCGCGCAACATCGATCTCGTGCACGGACCAGGATGCCCGGTCTGCGTGATTCCCATGGGGCGCGTCGACGACGCCATAGCCATTGCTCGCCTGCCAGGGGTCATCTTCACGACCTTCGGGGACATGATGCGTGTGCCGGGTTCGCAGGGCAGCTTGCTCGATGCCAAAGCCGAAGGCGCCGACATCCGCTTCGTCTACTCCCCGCTGGACGCGTTCAAGCTGGCCAAGACCAATCCGGACAACCAAGTCATTTTCTACGCGATCGGCTTCGAGACGACGGCCCCATCAACGGCTCTCACCCTGTTGCGAGCCAAAGCCGAGAATGTACGCAACTTTTCGGTCTTCTGCAATCACGTGACAATCATCCCGGCAATTAAGGCAATCCTCGATTCGCCCGATCTAAGGCTCGATGGGTTCTTGGGGCCGGGACATGTCAGCACCGTCATCGGCCTGCGGCCTTACACATTCATCGCGCGCCAGCACCGCAAGCCGGTGGTGATCTCCGGCTTCGAGCCCCTGGATATCATTCAATCTGTCTATATGGTAGTCAAGCAGTTGACGGAGGAGCGGGCCGAAGTCGAGAACCAGTACACGCGGGTGGTGCGTCCGGAAGGAAGCCCCAAGGGTCTGGAGGTCATGGCACAGACCATGAAGCTTCGCCCCACCTTCGAGTGGCGCGGGCTTGGCTTCATCAGCCACAGCTCGCTCATGTTGCGGCCCGAGTTCGCCGATTGGGATGCCGAGCTGCGCTATGAGGTGCCGGGCGTGCGGGTTGCCGATCCGAAGGCCTGCCAGTGTGGCGAAGTATTGAAGGGCGTGATCAAACCCTGGGAGTGCAAGGTCTTCGGCACGGCCTGCACGCCGGAGACGCCTATCGGAACCTGTATGGTCTCCCCCGAAGGAGCGTGTGCTGCCTACTTCAACTACGGCCGCTTCTCCTTGGCAAAGGAGCGAGATAAGCTCAACCTCATGCCGGTGAGCAAGTAGAGTATCCGCCGCCTGGAGGAGCATGTGACCAAATACGAAGCCGGCATCGCAGGCGCTCTCGACAAGATCGAGCGGGTGCGGCAGGTCCGGCGGCACAAATACTACCTGCGTGACGAGCACATCACACTCAGTCATGGCAGCGGCGGCAAAGCGACGCAGAATCTGATTGAGGGGGTACTGCGGAGCGGCTTTAGCAACCCCGTACTGGACCAGCTCGACGACTCGGCGGTCTTCGTGGTCGACGGGTTTCCAGAAGCCGGTCCTCAGCAGCGGGTAGCATTCACGACGGATACCTACGTTGTCAGTCCGCTCTTTTTCCCCGGCGGCGATATCGGCAAGCTCGCTGTCCACGGCACCATCAACGACCTGGCGATGGTGGGAGCGGAGCCACTGCACCTGTCCGCGGCCTTCATTCTGGAGGAGGGCTTTCCCATCGATGACCTCCGCAAGATCGTTGAGTCCATGGCGGAGGCCACCTCAACTGCCGGCGTGACCATCGTCACGGGCGACACCAAGGTGGTCGAGCGTGGCAAGGCTGACAAGCTGTTCATCAACACGGCCGGTGTTGGCGTCGTCCGGCATCCGTGGATGATTAGCCAGATGCAGGCGCAGGCCGGAGACAAGGTGCTGCTGAGCGGACCGGTCGGCGATCACGGCATCGCCATCATGATGGCCCGCGAGGCGCTGGACATCGAAGTGGATATTGAGAGCGACACCGCTCCACTGCACGCGATGGTGGCTTCCCTGCTGCAAGCGGTGGGCGAAGCAGTCCACTGCCTGAAGGATCCCACTCGTGGCGGGATTGCCACAACCCTGAACGAGATTGCCGTGGCCTCCGAGGTGGCGATTGCTCTAGACGAGCGCGCAATCCCCGTCCGCATGGAGGTGCGAGGGGTGTGTGAGATCCTTGGCCTCGACCCTCTTACGATCGCCAATGAGGGTAAGCTCCTGGCGATCGTTGCGCCGGAGACGGCCGGCGCTGCGCTTGAGACGATACGCAGTCACCCGCTTGGCAGGGAAGCAGCGATTGTCGGAGAGGTGTGCGCTGAGCCTGCGGCTATGGTATTCTTGCGAACCGATATCGGCGGAACCCGCGTGCTCGACATGCTGGTCGGAGATCCGCTGCCGCGCATCTGCTGAACCCTTTTCGCGGAGTCTTCTTGCGCCATGCGTCCCATTGATCTTGCCACCCGGGAGACCCTTCGATGGCTTTCTGATCTGCTGCCTGCGCCACCGGCCAGGATCCTCGACGTTGGCTGCGGTCAGGGGTACCTGGCTGCTCAGCTCCTTGCACAGGGATTCCAGGTCACCGCTCTCGACAAGGATCCGGAGGCGGTCAGACGAGCGAGGGAGGCAGGCGTGCAGTCAATGGAAGCAGATTTCCTCGACTACGAGGACGAAGTCTACGACGTCGTCGTATTCTCGCGATCCCTGCATCATATCCACCCGCTCTCAAAGGCGGTGGCACGAGCGAGCGCGCTGCTCAAACCGGGAGGTTTACTCTTTGCAGAGGAATTCGCGCGCGAGCGGGCAGATCGGGAGACTGCCGCGTGGTTTTTCGACATGTGTTCGCTCCTCGAAGCCTCGGGCGTGCTCTCATCAGGCGATGCGCTTCCCAGTTCGCCGGATCCGCTGCAGCGCTGGCACGCCCTGTACGCTTCGGTTGATGAGCATCCATTGCACGAGGGCGCGGCCATGCGAGCCACGCTCCAGCGTTACTTTGAGTTTACGGAGAGTACGGAGTCGGCATACCTGTACCAGTCTCTCAGCCAATGGCTTGAGGAGAGCGATCGAGGGTTTCGGGTGGCCGAAGAACTGTTGAAGATCGAGGGACGCCGGATTGCCGAGTGCTCACTGGTCGCACTCGGCCTCAGCCTGGTCGCGCGCTGAGGGTACAGCCCGCTTGGGTCCTGAGATCCCGGCGACATACTCCTCCGCGATCTTGGGCCATGCCCCACCGCGAAGCGGGACAGCACAATAGCCATCGAGGAGCGGACGGACGTGGGCTGCCAGGTCCTTGCCACCTTGGACCTGGCAGTCGGATGAACAAGACGCTGCTCGGCGACTACCAAGCCTCTGCTTCCAACTACCAAGCCTCGTGTCTCAGCTTTCGCCTGTCAAATGCAGGTTCTCCTACCACTGGTCGTATTGTATCACCGAGGGTGGCCCGAGCCACAGCTATGCGACCGGAATGAGCGGCCGATATCGGTCGCGGAACATCTCATCTCCCCGCTCCCGAAGCGCGGCATTGCGGACAGCAGGCGACAAAACCCAGGCCTGTGCCGCGATTCGGCTTTGCTCCTGTACCCACTCAGCTCGTGGCCGACGCCTGGCGACATACAGATCGAGCACAGACCCGACGGTGTCCGCCGAGTGAAGGATCTCGGCCAGCACCACGGCGTCCTCGAGGGCCATGCTCCCTCCCTCGCCCATGTGGGGCGGGGCGGCATGAGCGGCACCGCCAATCAGGACCACGCGGCCGCTGTGCCACTGTTCGAGCTCCATCCATTCGATCGGTCCCACATGGAGCTGGTCATCACGTTCGAGGGCGGCCAGATACTCCGGAACGGGCCCGTCGAATGCCGCAAAGCGGCGTCGAAATCGTTCCAGACGTCCCTCGAGCGGGTCGACGAAGCGCTTCACGTCGACTCCTCCAAAGCCATAGGTCTGCCCGTCGCCCACAGGAACGAGCCCGAAAAAGCAGCTCTCGCCCAGGAGAATCATGAGATCCGTCAGACCGCGGGGCCGGATCAGCACAACGCTCCGCCAGGCCATCTGTCCGGCATAGCTGGGCGAGACCGAGCCGATGGTGTGCTTGCGGGTGGTCCAATAGATGCCGTCCGCACCCACCACCAGATCGAAGTCGCCGGATGAGCCATCACTGAAGCCGACCGAGACCCAGTTGTCCTTCTGGGTCACGGAGGTGACGGCCATACCTAATCGATGTGGCACCACAGCAGCGCCGGTCAGCAGTATCTCTTGCAAGCGGACACGCGTGATGCCCAGACAAGGGCCCACCTCAGTCCAGAAGTCCTCGAGATTGGTTTCACATAGCAGCTCCCCATGCTGATCAAAGAATCCCCAGCGGGGGAGGACTGCCGCCGCTCGATCGATGGCCTCTCCCAGGCCAAGCGCCCGAAGGACCCGCACGCCGTTGGCGTGTAGCGCGATTCCCGCCCCCACTGCGGGCCATGCTGGGCTGCGCTCCACGATCTCCGGTGCGAAGTCGTGACGGTGGAGCGCCGTCGCCACGGCAAGTCCCGCGATGCCTCCTCCCACGATGAGGATCCGCTCAACCTTAGCCATCACTTCCTCCCATCTCCACTCCATAATCCCTTCAAAGCCCTGCTGGAGTTGACAGATGACACATCATAGCGTAGATTCAAGTTGCCAGGGCGGCCAAGACGACCATCTGGCCCGGCGCATGGGTCAGGGCGTCCAGCGCTATGGGGCAGGAGACCGTGAAGGCGGAGTCGACGCCTTCGTGGCCCCGGTCTTCGGTCCGGAATATCGCCAGGTCCTTGACCGCGTGCTCCCCGGCTGTTGGCCGCAAGCGGTACGCGACGCGGAACCCTTTTTTCACCGTGGAGTTCCTGGCACTGCAGCAGTGGCAGTTCGGGGAGGATCAGGTCAGCCGCATCAGCGCTCTGGTGCTCTGTATAACCGGCAGCGAGAGCGACCCGGCGTACTTCGAGATTGAACAGCCGCTGCAACGGTGGTTCCCTCATTTGGAGACCGCCAACGTGCCGGGGGCCAACGAAATGCTGCAGATGCAACAGCCGCGAGCCGTCGCGGAAGCGCTGGCCGAGTTCTTCGCGCGGCACCCCTTGTCCTGAGTCCGGTCTCCCACAACAATGCCGGTGCGGCCTCCTCAACCGGCGATCTACGCTGACGGAGCGTGCAACGCGATCTATGCTGAGGCAGCCCGGAAGCGACCGGGAAGAACCAGAGGTCCGAAGGAGGTTCTCCAGTGGTGACGCAAGAAGCGGATACCGACGCCCAGGTAACACCCGAGGCGATCTTGGCCGTGGCAACTGGCTTCATGGCGGCCAAGCACCTCTTCGTGGCCAACGAGATTGGCCTTTTCTCCGCGCTGGCCGACGGGCCCTTGTCCCTCGACGAGCTGGCCGAGCGCACCGGCGTTCCCCGTGCGTCGGTCCGCATCCTGGCCGATGCCATGGCGGCGCTCGGCTTCGTGGCTCGGGAGGGCGATCGCTACCGCAACCAGCCCGTCTCCCAGGTCTTCCTCTCCGGACAGACGCCGGCCGACCTGCGGCCAGGTCTCCGCGTCTTTGACCGGATTAGCTACCCGACGTGGATGCATCTGGAAGAGGCGATCCGCACGCGGCGGGGGGTGCGTGGTGAGCTTTCCCCGGAACAGACCGAGATCCGCTGCCGAGGCATCGAGGCCATTACGGCCGGAGCGGCCCATGCCCTGGCCCAGTCCTACGACTTTGCGCAGCGCCAGCGCATCCTCGATCTCGGCGGCGGCCTTGGCTTCTTCCTGCGCATCCTGGCGCAGCACTATCCGGAGCTGGAGGCGACGCTCTTCGAGATGCCTGCGGTCGCGGCGATCGCGCGGCGGGCGCTGGCCGGGGCACCCGAAGGCGAGCGCATTGCGGTCGTCGAGGGGGATTTCTTCCACGACCCAATCCCGCCCGGGCACGATACCGTGCTGCTGGCCAACGTCATCCACCTCTTCTCGCCTGAGCACAATCGGGAGCTGCTATCGCGTATCAGGTCAGGTGTCGTGCCGGGGACCACCCTGCTGCTCGTCGACTTCTGGACCGATGCGTCCCATACCCAGCCGGTCTTCGCCGCGCTGATGGCGGGTGAGTGGCTGGCCGTCACCGGTGAGGCCGACTGCTACAGCGTCGAGGAGGTCGGGGACTGGCTGCACCACACCGGCTGGACGATGAATGTCCATCAACCGCTGGCGGGACCTGCCAGCCTCATCGTGGCCCAGGCCAGGGCGGAGTAGCGGCTTGCACGTTGTGGTCAGAGCCAGGTCCTCACGCTGCTCGCGGTCGGCGCAGTGGGCGCTGGGTGCATGCACCTGATCCCCCGACTGCATATCGTCGCTGGCGTGCCCGCTGTCGGCTGGCCCGTCACGGCATGCGGAACAGCTCCGGTCGGAACGTAGATCAGCCGTCGCTGAACCAGCCAGAGCATGCCCAGCAGGAGCACCCCTGCTAGCGACGCGACAGCGAGTCCCAGCATCCACGCATCGAGCACGACAGGCACCCCATCAGAGCCCGTCGCGATCCGTGATCCCGTCCCGAATCGCGCGCAGCTCCCTCAGTGCTCCGGTGACCCGGCCCTCGGCCACCGCCAACGCTCGCGGCGTGGTCGCCTGCTGGAACAACTCCCGTCCCTCAGAACGCATCTCAAGAGCCCGTCCATACCGTGTCCGCTCAGGAGAGCCCGTGGGCAGCAGCTCCAGCGAGAGATCCGCCTCGATGTCGGCGATGAGGTCGTCGCAGGTATGGAGTGTCTCCTCAATAACCCTGCCGGTACGGAGAAGGGTGCGGCTCCATCTCTTGGCAGCAGAGGCGCTGGAACGATTGCCGGAGGCTGCGCGTGAGAAGCGAGCCGCGGAGCTCGCCTGGCACTTTTTGCAAGCAGACGAGGGCAGGCGAGCATTGCCCTATGCCATGGTGGCGGGGGATCAAGCAGAGGCCGTCTTTGCTCACACTGAGGCCCTCCGGCACTATCGCACCGCCCTGGAACTGGCTCACGCCGTAGACGATCGACGTCGGGAGGCTGAAGCGCTGGAGAAGCTGGGCGTGGTGCTGCGGCTGGGGATGCAGTACGACCAGGCACGCGACGTGCTGGAGCGAGCCGCAGACACATACCGGGCGGTCGACGATCCCGAGGGTGAGGCACGGGTGACGCACCACATCGGAAACGTCCTGCACTTTGAAGGGGCGGGAATGACCCAAAACAGTCCATTGGAGGCGATTCCTGGACTGTAATCGTGAATCTGATGCGCAAGGTCAACCTGACCTTGATACACGTCCAGTCAGATGAAGGCGAAGGTGCCGCTGTGCGTATTCCCGTCCATGCCAATGTAGCAGCCGGTCATGAATCCCGAGTCGGTTGCGAACAGCAGCGGGGTGGTGGCGCCGGTCTTGGTGTCCGTGCCGGTACCGGTTCCAGAGACCTTGATCAGCCCAACAAAGCCTTCGAAGTTGCCGATCTCCTGGGGATCGAGGGGATCTGGTGGAAACGGATGGTGATGGATGAAGACACCAAACGGGGTCTTGGTCCCTCCAAGAATGGGCGTTGGCATGGCTCCGCCGAGTGCGGTGAGTCCGGCCAGCGGATCAGGACCGGCGGCCTGCGCTAGTTCTGGCATCCACCATGCTGAGGAGAGAGCAAGCCCGGTTGCGGCTGCGGTGGTCCCCATGAACTGGCGGCGGGACAGGCTGCGTTCCCAAACATGGACATGCCTGTGGTGCTGAAAGCGGTTCTCCGTATTCATCGCCCTCTCCTTCCGAGACATAAAAACCCGATCCCACCACGGATCGGGTTCACCAGTGGCTCATCGCGGCTCAGGTGACCATACTGGGGCCGCGCTTCATCGCCTTCCACGCCACCATCGGCTCGTCGCGGTCGGTGGCAAAGAGCTCCCGCAGATGCTCATCGACGGCAAAGCGAGGCTGCAGGGAGTCGAGCGCGGCGTTGGCCTCTACCTTGGTGGCATCGAAGAAGAGCTCCTTGCCCCAGACCAACCCTGCCTGATCACACCGGTCAACAATGTGCTCAAAGAAGCGACGGAAGATGGGCAGCCCCAGGCGTTGTCGGATCCTGGTCAGGGTTGAGTGGTCAGGCAATGGCTCGTGGCCGGGAGTGCCTGGGCCGGCGCGGCCTGGATCGCCTCGACCCCTTCGGAGAAGATGCGCTGCTGTTCCTCGGGCAGGTGCAGCGTGCTCTGGCCCCGGCCGGTACGGACGGCGTCTTCAAACTTCGTCCAGGTGGGGTAGCTGAGGCGGTCCCAGAAGCGCAGGAAGGGGCGCAGGTCGGCGGGGGTGCGGCCGCTCAGGAAGGTTGCCGCGACCGGGCCGTTCTGATACTGGTCGTCCCGCCGTTCGACGAGGCCCAGGGCGACCATGGCGTCGGCTAGGATACGCAGCCGGTTCCGCGCGACACCCGTCCGCCGGGCGAGTTCGTCCAGCGTGCTTGGTCCCTCGGCTAGATGCGCAAACACCCCGACTTCGTTGGCGACAAAGAGATGCTTGGCTGCCATGAACCCACTTGCAATCTGGAAGATGGGATCGGGCGTTACGTCGACAGTACCTTCGTTCACTTCGGTTGACATGGCGTCCTCCTTTCCATTCGTGCACAGTGGAGAGCTGACTGGTCCCGGCGCGAGACTAGTCCTCCCGGAACTCCAGGGCAAACAGCTCTGCCTCTGCTCCATCAATCAGGCCCGACAGTTCCTCAAACAACCGGTGGGCATCTTGGTGCTGGAAAAACTGCTGTGCAATATCTCGGGGGTCGGTGACGGACTCGGTCAACGCGAAGGCCGAGGTTGGTACATATAACAGCGTCACACTTGTTGCGACAGTGATTGCGCATAACCGGCGTTATATGCAACGAAGGAGCCCGGCAGGTGCACCGAGCTCCCTCGCTCATGTAGAGCTGGGTCGCTAGGTCCGCTCGGCCGTTATGCTTGGCAATCCGGTGAACGTGAACGTCGAGGACGCGTTATTCGGCGTCCTTTGGATGACGGCTGCTCCCGCCGCGCCGCCAGCTGCCAGCGCCGCGTCGCGGCCGGGGTAGGGGACAGGCGGAGACGCTCCGCCGATAAAGCCGAGGGGGTGATGAGCGCGTACTCGTCTCGGACATCAGTGAGGCCTGGCACGTGCCTCTTCCTTCAGTCCAGCCTAAAGATGATCTCGTCATCGTCTGACTCCGTTTCATTGACTTCTTCCATGCGATCCTCTGCGAGAGGATCTGGCACAACGCCGCCGCTGTCCTCGCTCTTGCCTAACTCGAGCGCCTTCCTGTCCTCTTCGGTCAGCCATGAGGGATCGGGCGGCGGTGGTTCCACCATGTGGATCTGAATCGGCGTATTCAAGAGCCGTTCCAGCTCCGCCCGCTTTGCCTCGGAGTCTGCATCACCACTTCGGTCGCGGTTGGTGATGATGCCCAGTGCCTTCGCCCTGGTCTCTTCCGCCTTGCGGATCTCTCTGGCAAGCAGGGCATGGTATTTGGGCCAAAACCGCATCAGCGCCACGTCGGCATTCGGAATAGGGGGCTTGGCGTCGGCGATCCGCTGGAGGTTGATCGCATCTCGGCGTTCCTGCTCTTGGGCAATGGCACGATCCATCCGCGCCTTGGTGGTCCAGCAATCGGCCTCGATCAGATCGAGCGATTGCAGCAGAGCCTCAAGGTCGTTGTAGCCCTTCTCTTGGCGCTGCCCGGCATACCGCTGACACATCTCCCCCACATACTTCCCCACCGTTTGGCGCGACAGGTTCACCTCTTGGGCAATCACCCGATGTGGATAGCCCTGGCAGGCATACTCCCAGGCTTTCACTTTGTCACTCTCGATCTCGACCTTTGAACGCCGTTTTCCGTGCTTTGTCACCGGATTCTTTCTCTCCTGGTTTGGAGGAACCGGCATTTGGTCATCTGACTTCTGGTCGTGCATTGGCCTCACCCCTCTCGCTTCACAATGCATGTCATGACCGTCTGGCACAGAGCACATCGTCCTTGTATCGCCGGACGCCCATTCGTCATCGTGATCTGCTGCCCATCGAGCATGTCCCGGCGATCCCGGCACTTCGGGCAATAGGCTTGCCTTTCGCTGGTTCGCTCGGTCAGAGTGAGCGGCTTCCGACGGACGTACGAGCGCTTCTGCCTGGGTCTTCCCACCGGTCGAACCGGTTTCGGCATCGGCCGGTGCTTGGGCTCCGGCTGTGCCTGATGCCGTTGAGAGATCGATTGGAGCCGCTCGGTGATCGTCTGGTGGACAGGCGGCAGCATGGGCGGCCTTGGGGACAGCTCAACCTTCCGTTGCTCCATCGCCTGGTACTCTTCTTCCAGCTTCTCGCGCCGTCGAAGAGGGGTCTGGGGCGTCGCTTGGTCATGAGCAATGGTTTGCTCGCGAGCGTGCGCGCTCAACCACTGGCTCACGTGTCCCTGCTGGCTAAGGTACGCGAGATCATGGCACTCTCGGCAGGCAAAGTGCTCGCGGAAGTGTGGGCGATACAGCATGTAACATCGGTTGCCACACCGACACGCGAGCCAGGTTCGATCGCCATAGCGCGCCTCGCTGACACAGAGGGTGATCAGCTGGGTGCAGTTCTTGCCGCTCTCGGTGCTGAATGCGGTCTGGATCGCAAGCCAGCCGGCGTGTTCGATGACCTGGAACACGAGCACGGATGCGCCATAACCACTCTCCCAGGTCGTCGAGCCGGACGAGCCAGCGCCTTTCTTCAGCGCCCTCTTGAGCGTCTTCATGCTCAGGGCGCAGCACTCCTCTACTGACAACTTCGAAGTCATAACCGGTATGCCTTACCGGGGTCCTGGAATTGACGCACACGCCCTATCGCTCTCGAGAATCCGTCTATATAGGTAGCGAAATGGCTGAATTTCATGCGTAATGGAGGTTGGAAGTGAGCAAAAATAGGACAGATGCCGAGGTGAAATCGGCCCACTCTTACTCCAATCGTTGCCTTCTTCATGCGATTTACCCCTGTAGTGCGACTGTTTCCGACACTCCTCCTGCTTCGGAGTACCGCTTTGGATGTCATTGCGCTGCTAGCTCATCCACGGTTCGGCTGCCTGACCAATCGGAGGACACCTTCACCTCCACGCTTACTGGCACAGTTGACAGGTATTGCCTCATGCTGTCTACCAGACAGTCAGATACCCAAGCGCCCTATCGCTCTCGAGAATCGTATATATAGGTAGGAAAACGCGCTATTTTCGTGCGTAAATGGACGCGTGCCGAAGCACCAGCGGGTGGATTTCGGGGTCAAGATGGACATTATTTTCCAGTTTCCCCGATCATTGGGGCCGATATTCGACCTTGCAGTGACTTATCGGAACTCACTTCGACAACTTCAGTCTTGATCAACGTCAGGGAGCAACGGTGCGCGCTCATGCTGCGACTCTCTGCTCCTCTGAAGTCACACTGAGAAGCTCGTGGGCATAACCGAGGGCCAGGTAGATAGCAATCAGCTCCTCTGCGTCTTCCCGAGTCAGATTCGGGTGACGATTGAGAATCAGATCGCGACGGTCCGGGTTGGTAACCGCCATGGTGTACTGACCCATTCCACCGCCTTCATCGCCCGGGTGTCGGCGCTCGTCTTCTGATCTATCCACTTGGATGGCTCCTCGAATCGGGGTCACTTGCGTGGGATCTTCCATGACTTCATGTTCTTGTGCCCGTTCGGCTCCGGAAGATGTCTGCATCGCTTCTAATCTCCTGCAGCAGCTCTCGCAACACTGATTCGTGGGGCTTGAGCCACTCTGTTCTCAACGTCTCGTACTCATCTCCCAGCTCGTCGCCGGGAAGGATGCGGGCACCCGCTGACGTACACTCGATGCGCGCCCCTGCCCAGCGCAGCGTGCGCAGGATGTGGAGCAAGTCATCATTCGGGCCAGCCGCTTCGTGCCGGTGCCAGAACATGAGCTGCCATTGGAGCGTGTCCTCAGGAAAGTCCCGCTGGCGGGGGTCAGTCAGTAGTTCGTGGCGCTCTACCTCCTCTGGGGACAGGAGCCGAGGCTGGGTCAAGAAGTTAATGATCGCGATCTTGTGATCCCGAACAGCTGCTCGGATAGCCTCTGGGAGGCCGCCCTGAGGGGCCTTGACTTGAAGTCGCCCGTCGCATACACGGATCTGGCCTCCCAACCGCTCCACTTCGGCTACGAGTGCTGCGGCGTCCATCACTCCACGTCCTCCCAACCGTCCTCAGTGGGCAGGAGTCTGAGCGTGTGACCCGTGGGCGTAACCCCTGTAACCGGTGTAACCGGAGCTGGCTCATCTCCCGTCTGGTCGTCTGCAGGGTTACGGGGGTTACGCGAGTTACACGTATCCGCCCGTGCCTTCGTGGTGTACTTGCCGTCACCGGTTGATACCACCTGATCGTCGTCGACCATGCGCGACATCCGCGTCTTGACCGCTCCCACCGTCTCGCCGGTCCGCTCCGCTATTTCGGTAGGAGTAAGTGCCTTGCCTGCCTTCTCCAGCACGTCGAGCGTCTTGCGTCGCTCCTTTGATACGCGGTACTCCTCGGCGTTGCCCGCGATGGCCCACATGGCCGTATCAGGGTGCCAGGTGAGCGCAAGTTCCTGCTCCTCGCCTTCGCGATGGACCACGTGCAGGACGGCGTCCGCCTGGCCTCGCTCCCGCCGAAGGATGAGCACGCCATCTGCGGCCGCAGCCAAGCCGGTACTGCCGCTCAGCTCATCAAGCACGTCCTCGCCGTCCGCTTTGCGCGAGTGGTACACGACAACGATGGGAACGCGATGGCTGGCTGCAAGTTCCGCGAGGGGCTGGAGCGACTCATAATCGTCGTCGTAGATGCTGTGTCGCTTCTTGGGAGGCCGAACCCGCTTGAAGGTGTCGATCGCGATCAGCCGAGCGTCTGGGTGGGCCCGAAGCCAGGCACCAATTCTTTCAAGGCCGCCCTCGTCGAGGCGGGGCCACCGTACCGCACACTCCAGACGAGCTGGTGCTGGCCCATCCCCAACAAGCAGCTTCAGTCGGTCTTGGAGACGGCGCGGGTTGTCTTCAAGGGCCAGGTAGAGTACATCGCCGGCCTCCACCGGAATGCTGCTCAGCGCTCTCCCCCCAAGCGCGATTGCAACGCACACCGCAAGGACCAGCCAGGACTTTCCGAGCTTTGGCTTCCCCGCCAGGAGGGTCAAGCCTTCCGGCACGATGCCCGTGATCGCCCAGTGAAGAGGCGGGAAGACTGCCGTCAGGAGTTCCAGTGCGCCCATGATGTCAGCTGGCCGCCATTCGGGCGCCCTTGCGATGATCGCGAGCAGCTCGTCCTGGCTACGCACCGTTGCCCTCCAGCCAATCCGCTATATCGCCTTTCTCTGGCAGCCCAGGCAACGCGACGATCGTGATCGAGGCGGCAATTCCAAACAGAGCGTTCGCGGCTGCCTCGGCGTACTTTCTGCCCGGCTCGTCGTTATCCGGCAGCAGCCGGACATGCCGGCCACGCAACACGTCGGTCAAGACGGTCGTCCACTTCGTATCGGAGCCGTGTGGTCCGCAGGTCGCCATCAGTTCGAGCGACTCAACGGCATGAACGCATTTTTCGCCTTCGACGATATGGATTGGCGTGTCCAAGGATGCAGCGGCCACCCGCTCAGCACGATAGAGTCCCAGCTCGACCCCATCCTTCAAACCCGACGTACCGTGCGACGACCGCCATTCGAACGATTTGCGCCGCTCCCCGCCCTCGTTCCACTCGTACCGGATTTTAGTGCCGAGGATCTGGCCGTTTGCGTCGCGGTACTCGTACCGAGCAACGGGTTTGCCCTTGGGCACAGATGTTGTTCGCGTCGCTGTCTTCGACACACCGAGCTTGGTTTCAGGCACTGTCCCCTGGCCCTTTTCCGGCCACAGCCCACGTTCACGCAGCGCCGCGAGCACGGCATCCTGGCCGCATCCCGCCCTACAGATGAAGAGTAGTTTTCCGTCCACGGCAGCCAAATCGAGGGAGGGATGACGGTCGTCGTGCGCCGGGCACCTGACCGTCCAACCTCGCTGGGTGCGTTTGCCGCCCAGTGAATCGCATATCCGCTCGGCCAAGTGGTCGGGAGACTGAATCGCGCGCAGCTCGTAGACCTGGCTGGCCTCGCAGACGATCTCGAGTCCGTCGCGAACTTCGTCCACAATGCTGCGGGCCTCACCTTTATGCGCAGTCACGGTCGGTCGTCCGTTTCGGTCGGCGCAGAGCCTGCAACGCCAAGCGCAAAATTACTCATGCGACTGCCTCCGAGTCCTGGCGCTGCACCTCGAGCATGTCTTCGCCATAGCCCAGCGCCCCGTAGACCGCAAGCAACTCCTGTGCTTCCATGTGCCCCAGACATCCATGCACCACGAGAGTGCGACCACGGTAACCGGGATCAGCGACCCTCAGGAGGCAATGGTCTTGAATCGCCTCACGCCCGCTACTCATCGCCGCACACCCGCTGCTCATTGAGGAATCGCTCTAGGTCATCCCGGTGGATTCGAACAGACCGACCGAGACGAATTACCGGTATACGAGTCCCAAGGTAGCGGTAGAGATGGGCGCGGCTAATATTGGCCTTGCGGCAGGCTTGTGGAACGGTCAGGGCGATGGGATCAGTATCGGGGGTCGGTTCCGTGTCCATGTGCACCTCCAAGTGCGGCTCCTAACTTGTCGCCGACCATCGAGGCACCTGTACACTGATGACAGGCAGCCGCCGAGTCATCGGCGCTGTTGCTTCGCATCGAGGCTGGTCACTTGCTTGGCAGTTTGGGGCCAGCCTCATTGCTTTAGCTATATTGCGGCATCCGTTTGTGTCTACCGCTATCTGCGCATTATTGCAGGAAAGGGGAGGGGCGCGAACCCGAGTTGGAGGCATTTGAAGGGAGTCGAGACAGGGAATTGAGGGTTGTCCAAGCGCAATTTGCGCACCGGTGTTAGCATCGCAGAGCCCTCGGCAGGGCTACGCCGCGCAGACCGCGTTGCACTCATGTTGCCCAATATTCCGCAATTCGTCGTGGCGTACTTTGGCATCCTGAAAGCCGGCGGTGTGGTGGTCCCGACCAATCCCCTGTACACGCAGCGCGAGCTCGAGCAGCAGCTCTCGGACGCGCAAGCCACCGCGATCGTGACCCTCGATCAGTTCTTCGGACGCGTGCAGGCCGCCCTCCCCTATACGCAAATCAGCAAGGTTGTGGTTGCGGGCATCGGCCAGGCGCTCCCGCGTCACATTCAGCCGCTCTACGGTCTCAAGCAGTGGCGCGAGGGCGTGCACGCCGTCCGGCGGGGTGACGTGGTGCATCGATTTGAGGATCTCCTTGGTGGCGCGCGTTCGCCCGCGCCAACAGATGCCACGCCGGCCGATCTGGCCGTGCTGCAATACACCGGCGGCACGACGGGGAGAGCGAAAGGCGCCATGCTCTCGCATCGAAATCTTGTCGTCAATGCCGTGCAGGCCTTCCACTGGCAGTCCGACCCCGCCTCGGAGGATCTCACGGTACTGTGCGTGGCGCCGTTCTTCCATGTCTATGGGATGACCATCGGGATGAACCTATCGATTCTCAATGGCGCGACCATGCTCCTGGTTCCTCGCTTCACACCGAAAGAGGTAGCCGGCATCGCGCAAAAGTACAAGCCGCAGCTCTTTCCCGGTGTTCCCACGATGTATGTGGCCCTGTCGGAGCTACCGGATTTCTCGGAGCAACCAGATCGTCCACCTCGACCGTAACGCCCTCAACTCCGATAGGCGACGCGTAGCCGGCCACGATGCCCGCCTTCTGCAGCTCGTCAGCTCGGGCCGGGCGGAGTTCCGGAGCAGCGATTGCGTTGGCGAGCTTGGTTTCGTTCACCTCCATATCGCCACGCACCACCGCAAAGATCAGGCGATCACCCGCCATGAAGAACGCTGCCTTGGCGGTGCGCGATTCCGGAATGTCGAGGAGCCGTGCCAGACCCGCAATGGTCTGGGTCTGAGGCGTTTCGACCTCCTCGAGTGGTCGCTGCTCCTCCTGCTCCGGTGCATCCTTGCGGAACGTTGCAATCTGGCGATTCGCCGCATATCCGCAGGAGTCGCACAGAACGATCTGGTCTTCGCCGATATCCGTGAGCAGCATGAACTCATGCGCCATCGTTCCGCCCATCATGCCGACATCGGCCTGCACGGCGATGACGTCGATGCCGGCACGCCGGAAAATGTCGAAGTAAGCCTGGTACATGCGGGCGTAGTATGCATCGAGATCCTCGAACGAGACGTGGCAGGAGTAAGCATCTTTCATGACGAATTCACGCACTCGCAGGAGCCCTCCACGTGAGCGAGGCTCATCCCGAAACTTGGTCTGGATCTGATAGAGCACCACCGGCAGCTGACGATATGAGCGCACCTGCCGGCGCAGCAGTTCGGTGATCACCTCCTCGTGCGTCATTGAGAGGACCATGTCGCGCTCTCCCCGATCTTTGAGCCGCACGAGCTCGGCTCCGTAGTCGTACCACCGGCCGGATTCCTGCCATAGTTCTGCGGGCTGAACCACACCGCTCGATTCGCAATGTATTCCAACCATGGATGTTATCGAGCAAGGGGCGACACCGTCGCTGGAAAAAACAACCTGATTCCGGTTCGTCCTCAGCTTGCAAATATTGCTCACTTCGCCGTCCGGCAGGATCTTGACAATCTCACTCAGAGTGCACGCGGGGACGATCATGCTGAAGTCACCGGTGGACCAGGCACATAGGTGATCCGATCGCCTGGGCTTACTAGCGGATAGGAGATCTAGGTCCCATCGACGGCTGACGGTTGGCTTAAAGTTTTTGAGTTGGCGCAGCCAGAAACGAGGATCATTCACGCACAGTATGGGAGACTCATCGTCAGCCACCTCGCCACCTACTTGGCTTGAGTTGCTGGGCCGCCCTGCGAGTAGGCGCGGGGCCGCTCACCGGGCGTTAGCTACACGCGCACCCAGCACCACCCGATTGTCCACATCATTTGCGGAAGCCAGCAGGCGCCAGCAGTCTCGACAGGCTCGACCATCCTCTCGCTGTTACAAAAGTGTCGACAAAACGTCATGGCCAGCCTTGGACAGCAATGGACAAACATGGACCGATGAGCAATAGAGAGGCAGGAAGCACCCTGTCCTGCATTCCCCGTCTGCATGCCGTTTTTGGGCCTCTTAGAGATAGCTGTGGACCGCTACGGACGGCGACGGACAAGCGCGTGCGATGAGGGTCTCATGGTGCCGGTTGAGTCCCAGAGAAACTCGACAGGTCCAATCCGGACGATGCTACCCTCTCGTATGCCCGCTCGCTCCAGCGCCGAGAAGAGGCCCATGCGCCGCAGTCGCTGCTGCAGCCGGTACACCGCTTCGTCGGATTCGGTGTCGGTCATCACGGCCAGCCGTTCGACGGTCTCGCCGCGGACGTAAAACGTGTGACGCTTGCGCTCGACTTCGAAGTGATCCGGATGCAGACGCGGCGTGATGATCGGGAGCTCCTGAGGCCGCTGCTCATCGAGTCTGCGCCGTTCCTCGCCCAGCAGCTCGGCGGTGCGGTAAATCAGCCGATCCACACCCTCACGGGTGGCTGCAGAGACCGGTAGTGCCGGGTAACCCAGATCTCCAAACTCCCGTTCCAGCTGGGGCCAGGCCTCTTGCGCTTCGGACAGGTCCATCTTGTTTACCGCGACGATCTGTGGTTTCTGGCGAAGTGAGACGTCGTACTGGGCCAGCTCGTCGTTGACCTGGGCAAAAGCTCCGAGCGGGTCGGAGTCGCTTCCGTCCACCACATGCACCAGCACCAGCGTGCGCTCGATGTGACGCAGGAACTCATGTCCCAGCCCGACTCCCTGGTGCGCGCCTTCGATGAGACCCGGAATGTCTGCCGCGACGAAGGTCGAATCGCCCAGATCGACGACGCCAAGGTTCGGCGAGAGCGTCGTAAATGGGTATTCGGCGATCTTGGGGCGGGCGGCGCTGATAACCGAGAGTAAGGTCGACTTTCCTGCGTTGGGACAGCCGATGATGCCGACGTCCGCGATGAGCTTGAGCTCGAGATCCAGCCAGCGCCCCTTGCCGGGCTCACCCTTTTCCGCGAAGTGAGGCGCCTGGTTTGTCGACGACTTGAAGTGGACGTTGCCCAGGCCGCCCTTTCCCCCCTTCGCGACGACCAGCGCCTGCCCGTGCTCGGTCAGATCACCCAATTCCTCGCCCGTGTTTGCATCGCGCACCACGGTCCCGACTGGAACGTCGACCACCAGGTCCTTTCCCTGGCGTCCATGCATTCTGCTTGGTCCGCCCTGCTGTCCGCTTTCCGCCGCGAACCGGCGCTTGCGTCGAAATGGAAAGAGCGTATTGAGGCTGCGCTCGGCGCGCAGGATGACCTCTGCGCCATTTCCGCCATCGCCTCCGTCCGGGCCACCCCTCGGAACATATTTTTCGCGATGGAAGTGCATGGCACCGCTGCCACCATTCCCGGCCTGAACGTACACCTTGGCCTGGTCAAGAAACGTATACATGTTCCCTTCCAACATATGGCGTGTGGCTGGCCAGGCTTACGGCCGGTACTTCTTCTCGCACTCGCTCCATAAAGGACCAGATGCCGATACCCACTTCTCGCGGGAATCCCACCTTCTCCTCCAGGAGCTCTCGATCCATATTGAGGGTGCGCATCTGCACAACCTGCACCTCGCTGCGGCCAAAAAATGCGATAACCGCTTCGACTTCGCTGGGGCAGTCGGTGAAGCCCGGGTAGGCCAGCAGATTGATGGAGGTATGGAGCGCCTGCCGGCGTGCCATCCTCAGGCATTCTTCCATCTCCGCGAGGCCGTAGTTCCGGGGACCGTAATATGCCGCGTGATTCGTCTCGATTGCCGAGAACATACTGACACGAACGCTATCGAGACCCGCGTCGATCAGGTGCTGGAGCGCTCGCGGATTGCTTCCGTTGGTGTTGATGTGCAGCTGACCGCGCGAGGTTTGGCGTCGAATTTGCTCGATGGCGCGGCCGATCAGGCGCGCGCGCAGCAGTGGTTCCCCCTCACAACCCTGCCCGAAGCTGACAATGGGATTTGGAGCGGTTTCGAGGTGCGGAACGGCCAGCGAAACGATCTCCTCGACCGTGGGGGTGAATTGAATGCGATCATGCGGCGACGTAATGCCCCCGAGCTGCTCGGAGATGCATCCAACGCACTGGGCGTTGCAGGCAACTGACACGGCAATGGCCATCTCATGCCGCCGGTAGAACAGATTTTGAGCCGTATAGCAGCCATAGACCGTGGCGCAGTGGGCGTGATGCGCCAGCAGACGATTGCCCGGCTGCGCCTCAATCCGGCTCCGAACGAGCTCCGGCAGCTCCGGCGTATTGTGGATTGCGGGGTCCCATGCCCCCCCGGGATCGAGCGATAGTGCAGCTGCAAAGAGCTTCCCATGCAGGCCGGCCACGGCTGTGTAGCCGAAGAGCGGCATATATCCCGCTTCCGGCTCCTTCTCATAGGCTGGAGTCAGTAGCCTGGTGTATCCGGTCGGCAGCAGCGCAGCCACCGGCCGCGCCGACCGGTGCGAATGTCGAACGACTCGACCACTGGAGTCGAGACCAAATGGACGGCACCCAGGCAAGAGCGCGACTGTTGAAGCCTGGGGCAGAGGCACCATGCGGCCGAGGCGCACAGATTGAAGACCGCTCGCTCCGAGTGCCAGGAGCGTGCGGTCCTCATGCAAGTCACCGTCTTCAGTGGCATAGACCAGGCGCCACCGGTAGGGAGAGTGTGCCACTGCCTCATTGTATAGCGACCTGTGCACGCTCTCGGCGAGCCGCAAGGGTCCGGTAGGGATGGGGAGTCGCCTCCCCACCCCCCGGTCAGAACCCGGCGTGCAGATTTCCCGCACCGGGCTCCCCAGAACAGATCGGTCGCGCAGGCTCGTCATGATTAGACCCACGTGTT
>Ga0207416_1001351_pt1 | contig 33472 bp, 34 predicted proteins | sample PaiPotPPM11metaG_FD_184107 | JGI IMG/M metagenome (GOLD analysis project Ga0207416, IMG submission 184107) | Iron sulfur acid spring bacterial and archeal communities from Banff, Canada, to study Microbial Dark Matter (Phase II) - Paint Pots PPM... ...
CTCTACATCTCAGGCGTAGAGCGGTGCGAGGCATAGAGGCGCGTCGCTACCCGGCGGCAAGCAGGTAGCGTTCAGTGGTGCTGCGATATGCGATTATGGCGCGCATAAGTGGTTTCATACTCCTTCATTATACCACATTTGGCGAGGAGCCAGGGCGGGGACAAGCCCGGCCCGTACCCTATACGGAAGAGGAAACCCGCTTCGTATAGGGTACGGGCCGGGCTTGCCCCTGCCCTGGTCAACGCCGGGCTGCGCAGAAACACAATGTTTAAATCACGCTGGAATTGTGAAGCATAACCTATTCTACAACCAAAAATAGGAGTATACTATCGTTCAAGAAACCATAACAATTCGTTGGAGGAGGGTTTACACCATGCGCTTCTGCTTTATCCTCGAAGAGAAATATGCGCACAAGCCGATGCCAATGGTGGTGGCGGACCAGTTACAACAATGGGGGCATCAGATCGATGTCATACAGCCGTATGCAGCAGTTACCAGCCTGACTGATCTCTCGCTCACCAATTATGACGCCTACGTGCTGAAAACGGTTTCAGAGGGTCCGGGTCTGACTATTCTGGAAGCGGCGGAGGCGGTCGGCATCCCAACCATTAACAACTCGCGCGCCATTCGCCTGGTGCGCGATAAAGCGGTCTCGGTCGCTTTCGCCCAGGCGTGCGGCTTGCCTGTGCCAACCACGTATTTTGTGGGGCATTACCGCGCCCTGGTGAACGTGCCGCGTGACCTGTACCCGGTCGTGGTGAAGCCCAGCAATGGCACTTCCATGCAGGATATTCACCTCGTGCGCACCTATGAAGAGATGGCGAGTTTGACGCTCGACGAGAGCAGTTATTACCTGGCGATGCGCTACGTTGAGAACACGGGCTACGACGTGAAATTGTACGTCACCGGGCAGGAGGTTCATGCGATCGTCAAAAGCTCACCACTGCATGGCACAGTACAAGAGTTGGAGATCCCGGTGAGCCGCGACATGCTCAAACTGGCGCAGCGCGTGGGGCAGGTGTTCGGGCTTGATCTCTACGGTGTGGACGTGCTGGAAACGCCAGAAGGCCTGATGCTGATAGACATCAACGACTTCCCCAGCTTTTATGGTGTGCCGCGCAAAGTGGCAAGCGTGGCGGAGTATATCCTGCACGCCGCCTATCGCGCCAGCCTTAACGGGAAAAAGCGCAAGGCTCGCCCGGTCATCGCCGCGCACAAGTCACTGGGTCGCCAGGTTTCGCGCATCGTCCCGGCAGAACTGGTCAGCTACAACCCGAATGCCAAACGTGTGCAGACGCATTAGCAGTAGTGACGCCATGTAGTTGAAACCTCATGAGAACCTGTTACGTATCGTCTGTAGTATGAGAAAACAGCGAACAGGAAGTGAGGTTCTACTGTGAAGAAAACTCTTGATACCAGTCAGCTGAATGGCAGCAATTTGACTGAGAACGCGAAACAAGTTGTGCTATCGACGGCCTCTGCCGTGCAGGATAAGGTGCAATCAGGCATAGCAAAGACCCAGGATGTCTTATCCACCGGGCTGGACGCCACGCAGGATACACTGAAAAGCACACAGAAAGCGGCTAGAAAGAACCTGAAGAAGGCGCGCAAGCAGACCCAAAAGGGTCTCGGCCAGTTTCAGGATACCGTGCAGCCGACGCTCTCGCGTACACAGGATGCCCTGCAGGCGGGTTTAGCGTTGGCGCAGGTCGCATTGCAAAGGAATGTGAAGAACGCGAATAAGAGCCTGAAGAAAGCCCAGAAAAAAGCCCGCAAGAATATGCGCGGCCTGCAGAGCAATTTGCAAGATAAGGCGCAGGCTGGCCTGTCTGCTACTTCAGATGCCCTTCAGTCAAGCTTGAGTACCGCTCAGGATGCGTTGGGCAAAGGGGCGAAAAACGCGAGTAAGAGCTTGAAGAAGGCGCAGAAGAAGGCGCAGAAGAATATTCAGGGTATGGGCGATTCGCTGCAATCCAATATGCAGCGCGCCGCCCGCAGGCGCCAGCGTCGCAAGTTCCTTTTCCGCGTGGGGTTGTTGACCGGCCTGGTCCTCGCCCTGCTCTATACTCCCTGGCCTGGTTCCGAGTCGCGCCAACGAATCGCCGAATTCTGGCAGGATAAGATCGCCAGCCGGTTCCAGCAATAGCGCATGGGTGATGAAGCATCAAAGCTATCCAGGAAAGATGCAAAGGCCCTGAAGAAACGCAAATCCGGTGCCGGGAAAATCGAACCCGGCATGAACGTCGAGGCGACACAGGGTGATCTTGGCGAATCGGATGTCAGTAAACCGAAAGTGAGCGGCGTTGCCCAGGATGAGCAGGGCAACGCCGAGAAACTTGTTGTCGAAAAAGGCGTTCTTTTCAAGAAAAAGCTGGAAATCCCCGCCGATCGTGTTACGTCCGTCGATCCCCATTCCGAAAATGGCGCTCCACGGGGTAAGGTGACGGTTGATGTGGAGCGGAAAGAAACGCTGTCCTTGAAAGCCAGTGGCAAGGAGGAGGAACTACCCACTGAAAGCGAGCGGGGGTTGCTCGATGAAACTGAGAGAGTTGTTCCAACACATGAAGGACTGCGCGAGTTAGAGGCGGAGAATGCTGCTCTGGAGGAACGGGCCATCCGGGAAGAGCGCCAGGATCAAGAGCAGGCTGACCAGGCCCCATCTATAAGTAAGGGAAAGCGGTTGCTGCGTATCCTGGGGCCTGGTTTTTTGTCGGGCATGGCAGGCAACGATTCGTCCGCGGTAACAGCCTACGCGGTGGATGGGGCCACCAGCGGCTACAGCCAGCTGTGGTTAATGCTGCTCTCTACTCCCCTGTATCAGGCTATTCAGTATGCCTGTGCCAAAATTGGCCGTATGACCCAGCAGGGATTCGCCGATATTTTGCGGGAACATTATGGCCGTTGGCTGGCGGCGCTGGCGACTGTGGCTCTGATCATTACGAATGTGGCCTTAATTGCGGCTGACCTGGTGGCTATCGGCAGCGGTCTCGAACTGATTACGAAGGTGAGCTGGGCCTGGTTCGTGGTGCCGGTCGCGGCTCTCCTCTGGTATATCACCGTCTATCGCAACTTTGAATCGATCAAAAAGATTTTCATCGTCCTGAGCTTCGTATTTGTCGCCTATATCATCACTGCTATTTTTTCAAAGGCGAACTGGGGCGCGGTTCTCCTCAACACCTTTGTGCCGCACATCAGTTTTGGTTTCGCCAGCATCAGCAGCGCGGTGGCCCTGCTGGGCGCGACGTTTTCGCCCTATAGCATGTTCTGGCAGGTACAGGGCGAGAAAGAGCAGAAGCGGCCCGGTTCCACAAAGATGCAACTGCGCTCTGCCGGGCTGGACATCGCCAGCGGCGTTATCAGCGGCAATCTCGTTGCCTACTTTATCATCGTCTGCACCTCGGCGACCATCTTCATCCATCATGGACAAATCAACACGGCGGCTGATGCTGCCAGAGCCTTGCAGCCGTTATTGGGACCACTGGCGTCGTACCTGTTTGCGATTGGCTTGATCGGTTCGGGCCTGATCGCCATTCCCATTCTGCTTGCCAGTACCTCTTACGCCGTTACCGGGACATTCGGCTGGCCGGGCGCGCTCTCAAAAAAGCCCTGGCAGAATGAAGGTTTCTATCTCATTCTGACGGTCGCGCTGGTAGCAAGCCTGGCGCTCGCGCTGCTGCGCTTCAACCCCATTCAGCTCATCTTCTGGGCCAATGTGCTGGCCGGTGTGCTGGCGCCGGTGATGGTGGCCTTGATCCTGCTGGTGGGCAATAACCGTAAGATCATGCGCGACCAGCGCCTGGGCCTGCTTACCAATATCGGCCTGGCGCTTGCCCTGCTGATCCTGGTGGCAGGAGCGGCGCTGCTGTTTTATGGGTTGGCAACGGGGCAACATTAATAGAAGTTGATCTCCACTCCTATGTATTCCTCCGAATATGCCCGATATCGTTCAGTATATAAAGCACGCGCTTTTTGCCTGCCACCCGTATGACCGTGATGGAGGTGTTGGCTGCCGGGAAGAAGAAGTCGCGCTCCAGGCCCAGCGTTTCGGCGGCGTAGGCGTTGACGACGCCGCCGTGCGCGAAGGCTACGACACGCTGGCCGATGTGGCGGTTGGCGATGTCGTCGAAGGCTGCGACGACGCGTTGGCGAAAGGCTTGTGAGGGTTCGCTATCGGGGATGGCGTCCCAATGACCGCTTTCTCCGGCCACACGCACAATGTCGCGCTGGCGTTCGTGGAGCGCCTGGTAGAGGGCTGCCAGGTCGTTTTTATCTTCGGGCAATGGGCGGAGACTGCCCAGCTTGATCTCTTTGATGCCATCGACGATGGTGGGCGTTAAACCCAGGCGTTCTGCGAGGGGTGCGGCGGTTTGCTGGCAGCGCAGCAGTGGACTGCTATAAATGGTGTCGAAATGGATGGCGCTGAGACGTTCAGCCAGGTCCTGGGCCTGCTGGCGTCCGATTTTGCTGAGTGGAAGATCGTCATAGATGCCACTGGGAATGATTTCATCGGTTTCCGGTATGGCGTCGCCGTGACGCACGATGAAGAGTTCAGCCGCGTGTTCGCGCTGAAACAGAAATGGGTCTTGCATATAGTCGTTCTTTTTCCTGTTCTATCGGCCTTTGTAGGGACGCGATTGATCGCGTCCGCCGTTATTGCGTCCGTACATATGTGGCACGCACCAACGGACGCGATCAATCGCGTCCCTACAAACTTTTAGCGGAGTTACAGATTTCCAGCGCGCGGCGTGCCAGGCCGGGTACTCCTGTCTCCAGTTGTTCAAAGAATGGGTCGTCGGTTGTGCCGGAACGGTGGCGCTGGTAGCTGCCTTCGAGCAGGATTGCCAGTTTCCAGATCGCCAGGGCTTCGTAAAAGGCCATGTCGCGAATCGAACGCCCGGTGCGTTCGGCGTAGTAGCCGGCGATTTCTGCGCGTGTGAAGAAGCCGGGGGTTTCGGTGATGCGGCGGGTTGCCAGGGTGAATTCCGGCAGCGGGTCGCCTGCTTCGCGCCAGTTGGAGAGCAGGTAGCCGAGGTCGGCCAGGGGGTCGCCGATGGTTGCCATTTCCCAGTCAAAGATGGCGATCAGTTCTGGCCGGTCGTCGGCATACATGCTGTTGTCCAGGCGGTAGTCGCCATGCACGATGGTGGCCGGTCCCGAAACTGGCATGTGTTTGACCAGCCACGCCGTTACGGTGTCCAGGTCGGGCAGGGGGCGCTGGCGCGACTTTTCCAGTTGTCCGGTCCAGCGGCGAATCTGGCGTTCGATGTAGCCTTCGGGCTTGCCAAAGTCTCCCAGGCCAACTGCCTGCCAGTCCACGGAATGCAGGGCTGCCAGGGCGTCGATCAAGGCTTTGCTGATAGCACGGCGCCCGGCGGGGTCGTCGCTGGCGTAGGCGGGCAGTTCGTCGCGAATGACAATGCCGTATTTGCGCTCCATCAGGTAGAATGGCGCGCCGGTGATGCTGACATCGTCGCAGGCCAGGAGTACGCGCGGCGTGGGAACAGCGGTGGTATTCAAGGCTTTGAGTACGCGGTACTCGCGTAGTACGTCGTGCGCAGTGGGCAGCAATGGTCCGCGCGGCGGGCGGCGCAGCACCCATTCCTGGTCGCCGCGCCCGATATAAAACGTTTCGTTGGAGTGGCCGCCGAAGACGCGCTCGACGCGCAAGGGGGCATCATCGCCCGGAATGCGTTTTGCCAGGTAGTGCTGCAAGCGCTGCTCGTCGATCAAGGGCGGAAGTGTCGTCATACTCTCTCCCTTTCTATTGCGTCAACTGGCGAACGACGGTACGCGCTACGGCGCGTTTATGTACCTCGTCGGGGCCATCGACGATATGCAGCGTGCGAGCGTGCGCCCACATGGAGGCCAGCGGGAAGTCATTGCTCAAACCGGCGGCTCCGAAGACCTGGATGGCGCGGTTCACGACGTTGGTAAATACTTCGGGGGCGGCAATCTTAATCATGGCGATCTCTTTTTGCGCGGCCTTCTTCCCCAGCGTGTCGATCATCCAGGCGGCTTTGAGCGTCAGCAGGCGGGCCTGTTCGATCTCCAGTTCGGATTGAGCGATCCAGTCCTGAATGATGCCCTGCTCGGCCAGGGGTTTGCCAAAGGCGACGCGCGAGGAGGCGCGCTGGCACATCAATTCGAGGGCGTATTGCGCTCCCCCGATGGCGCGCATACAGTGGTGGATGCGTCCAGGACCCAGGCGCGCCTGGGCAATGGCGAAGCCGCCGCCCTCTTCGCCGAGCAGGTTGCTGACGGGGACGCGCGCGTTCTCGAAGAGTATTTCACAGTGGCTTTCGTTATCGATATAGCCCATGACTGGAAGGTTGCGCACGACTGTGACGCCGGGCGTGTTTTTCGGCACGAGTACCATGCTCTGCTGGCGGTGCCGATCGGTCGAATCGGGCGCGGTCTTGCCCATCACAATCAGGATTTTGCAGCGTTCGCGCCCTGCACCGGAGGCCCACCACTTGCGCCCGTTCAGTATGTATTCGTCGCCCTCGCGTTTGATGCTGAGCTGGATATTGGTGGCGTCGGAACTGGCGACATCTGGTTCGGTCATGGCGAAGGCCGAGCGAATCTCGCCGTTGAGCAGGGGTTGCAGCCACTGCCGCTTCTGCTCAGGCGTGCCGAACTGTGCCAGTATCTCCATATTGCCGGTATCGGGCGCGGCGCAGTTAAAGACTTCTGATGACCAGCTTACCCGGCCCATAATCTCGGCCAGTGGCGCGTATTCCAGGTTGGTGAGACCCGCGCCGTACTCCTCGTCGGGCAAAAACAGGTTCCACAACCCCTCGGCTCTGGCAAGGGGCTTCAATTCATCAATAATCTCGGCATGATGATGCGGGTCGCCTGACGCGGCGATCTGATCGTCATACAGCTGCTGGTTGGGGTAAATATGGCGCTGCATAAAATCGCTGACGCGCTCGCGCAGCCGGTTGACTTTCTCGGTGTAGGCAAAATCCATCGATGTGCGCTCCTCTATGATACGCTAGAGCCGGACAGTTTCTCATAGACTATACCATATCATATAGAGAGAATGCGTGATCAAGAAGGATTTATGAATTTTGGCAACCGAATGAGGTAAGTGTACCACCGGGACGCTTGCGTCCCGTCGTCCTGTAGGGACAAGGGGCGGGGTCGGGCGGATGCGGGGGCCTTGTGCTTGTCCTCGTGGCAGCTCACGTCATGCGGCGAGGCATCATGAAACCCCAACGAGTCGGATGGCGAGGAGGACAAGCACCAGGTCACCGCCCATCCCCACATCCGCCCCTTGTCCCTACAGGACGCTGGACGCTGCTCTTCCCCGATGCGGTCGGCAACATTCATCAGGGATAAGGGGCGGACATTTCTAGCGATTATTGTGGTGGGTATTGCCCGGATTGGGGCTGTCCATACTGGCCGGGCTGGCCATACTGGCCGGGCTGCTGGTATTGTGGGCCCTGGGGAGGATACTGTGGTGGGAAGCCTCCCGGCCTGCCGCCTGACATCTGGCGCAGCTGGTTGAGTTCGCGCTGGATCGGCCACTCGCTGAAGGCGAACATGATGATGATTATCAGGTTGACGATGGGGATTAACATCAAAAGACTGCGGGCGCCACTGTAGCCAGCTTTTGAGAAAATCCGCCAGTAGATGATGATAGCAAAAATGAGGCCGATCAGTCCTGCGAGCAGGGAAACAAGAATTGCTCCTGTGGCATAGGCGGTGACGGTTGTGGTGTTGTAAGGGTTCATGAATTCCACCTCTTCTTTCGTATGATGCCGGTATGCGTGCGTTGCTAAGCTTTTTCTGCCAGTATACACATGAGAAAAAATGCAACAAAGCATTTCGCTAATTCTATAACGTTGAGACTCTGTATAATTAACAGATGTTTTATTGTTCACCTGATCTGGCAGAGGAGCCGGCTCCACGTTCAGCTTTGCCCTGCCGTTGAGAGAAAAGGGTTGAGAGTGTCAGACATTGCAGAAGTTGCAGATGTTGCATGGTAGTAATGGGTAATTGTGTTGATTGTTTCAGATGTTGCAGTTGTGTTGGGTGTAACACGAGAATGCGTTGATGTTGGACTCGATGCGGTGGTCATTGGGGCTTCCTTTCTGTGCTGTGATGTGGCGATGCTGAAGGAGGTGAGCAGGGGACGATTATGTAGCAGGACGATAGAGCAAGCAGGCTCTGATTAGAGTATACCCTGTGGTGGAGGAGAATGCAAGGGTTTTTGCATCAAGCGCGTATAACCAGGGCGGGGGCAAGCCCCGCCCGTACCCTGCAACGGAGGGAGTTGCGCCCGCCCTGATCATGCGCGCAAAACAATGATGGCTACCCGGGGTTGATTGTTTGATTAGCTGGCAAGGTGGCGGAATGCTACATCAGTGGAGGTGCTACGTTTTGAGAGGGTGAGCGGGTACGGCGGGTGTATTGCCAGTCATGCGCGCTTTATCTCGAAATGTCTGTAGATTGATAATTTCGGCGACTTCGTAATTTGTGACAGAACCGTGTTTGGGACGCAGGCGCAAGATGGTTGGGAAATGACCTGTGCGCCCGTGTATTTCTGCCAGTAATAGCGCTGCTGCTGGCGCATAACCGGGGAGATTAATCAGGATGTTACGCTGGTTCCACTCATCAACGGATAGACCTGCGGCGTCTACCACTCTGGTAATTTGCGGACCAAGTGGCTCTGCCTCATTGATTTGAGCCTGTACGGTGATAACGTCTTGAATGGATGCACCTGTGAGCAGTTCGATGTGTTTTCGCTGCTGCTCTGTCAGAGGATGGGCGAAGTTGAGGAAGAGTATATCGTCTCTTTGTAGATTTGAGGAAGGGTTGATTGCCACGGGGGGAGCAAGGCCCAACATAATCTCTTCACTTTGGGTGAGTAATGACCTATCAATACCTGCCAGAGCAAGGTAACGTTCAGTATCTTTTTTAGAGGTAGAGAGCGCTGCCGCAAGATCAATGATGAGTTTACGAACAGGTCCTTTATATGGTTTAGGAAAGTTATTATTTTCGAGGCGTGATAACCTGCTTTTACTCGTTCCAACACGTGTTGCAAGCTCTTCAAGCGAAAGCCCGGCATTGTTACGCAAGTGAGCCAGAAATTCTCCGAATGGTTGCATGGTTGGGCGTTCTCACTTTTTGCTTAAAAGTCTGCCTGCGATATTACAAAATTTCCCAATTTTCCCGAAATGTTATCTGCGTTCCCAATTTTCTCAGGTATATTACTCATATAAACGAGAAAATTGTCAGCATAGCTCTTAGAAAGAGGATGAAATTGCATCGTTGCTCTCGCGTTAGTATAACATGCGCGCTGATTTCCCAACAAGGAATTGCAGATTGAAGAAATGCGTTGAAGCGAAAATCAATAGTATAGGTAAAAAATGCTATTAGAGTTATAAAATGTGTGTCAATATATTATAATCTTGACGAGAAAGGATATGCTCTATGATAGATAGATCATCGGTTTCTACAACTCCCGCCAAACTGTATGCTTTTCACTTGAGGCTGCGCCCGATTTCAGAAGGCACGCTGATGCCCTTTTCAGGAGAGCTGGTACACGCGGCGTGGCTCGACTGGCTGCGCACGGCAACACCCGACGTATCAGACTGGCTACATGAGAAGAACAAGCGTCGTTTCTTCACCTGTTCGAGCCTGCAATGGCCTTTTTCTCCGGCAAGGATGCTTGAAGCAGAGCGCAACAATACCCACATGCCGCTCACGCCTGAGAAAACGTATACGATTCGTATCACTTTGCTGCTTGGGGAATTGTTTCCGCTCTTCTATAACGCGTTGACGGATTTCAAACTGGTGAGTAGTGGAAAAAGCAAACCTCCATTCATGCGTCTAGGTAAACAGTTTCTGCTGCTCGAAGAAGTTGTGCTTGAGGATGATGAGACGAGTCGGTGGACGGGTTTCACTTCATTTGCGGAGATAATAGAGCATGTGCAGGCTCGAAAGTTGGGGCGGGTTGAACCTCTCATATTTGAATTTGCTTCTCTCACGACATTCAACCGGGGCAATGCCAACGGCAAAGAGTATGGGAACTTCAATGCCCTGCTGCCACTGCCCTACTACATTTTTCCCTACCTGGCGAAACGCTGGCAAGAGTTAGCGCCGTCCGAACTGGCTCACCTTGTGCAGAGAGAAGCTATCGAACAATATATCCAGGATGAGGGGGTTATCATCGCTGACTACGACCTCAAGCCGCATTACGTGCGGTTTACAACTCACCGGCAGCCTGGATTTATCGGTTCGTGTAAGTACCACCTGCGCGGCCCCGATGACCCGCCGAACGGGGAGTCGCCTTTGACGGTGCGGCAGCAGATTCTGCTGCTGGGGCAACTGGCGTTTTACAGCGGGGTGGGGTATAAGACGGCGATGGGGATGGGAAGGACGCGGACGGTGCAGGAGCGATAGATAGATGTTTCGTCCAAATAGTGAGATGCCTTGAAAGGATGGTATGAGCGTGGGGAAGTATTCACTCGTGGCGTTGGATACGGACCATATCAAGCAATATGTCTTTGGGACTGATAGACTCAAGGAGATTCGCGGAGCCAGTTCTATACTCGATCGTCTCAACCGTCAAGTTATGGTGGAACTGGCGGAAGCCAATGATATTCGGGCAATTCCAGTTTATGCTAATGGAGGGTCGGGGCAGTTTCTTGTCGATACAGAGAAGGTAGGTCTTTTTACGCAGCGTGTTAAGGGCGTTTATAGTGCGGATGCGTTTGATGGCGCATCAATCTCCTGCGCGGTACAGCCATTGCCAGACCTTCCTCTTGAACAGATCTGGACGGAGAAGATTCCTGGCGAATTGGAATTATTGCGCTGGCGGCTACATGATGCGAAAAACAATCCTCCCGATGTGGTCTCGCTTCCCTCCCATCCTTTTATGAGAACCTGCGACGCATGTGGCGTCGAGTATGCCGCGCAGAAAGATACCAAGAGCAGAGACGACCGCGATGAAGAAAATCAGGAGAAGCGCTACTGTTTGAGCTGCTGGGCGAAGCGTAAAGAAGATGGAGCCGTGAAAAGACGGATCACGAGAATGGTACGTTCTTTGCATAAGCGGAAAAAGGTACCTGAACCAGAGCGACAAACCCTTTGGGGACGCCTCATCTCTCAATTGGACGAAGTCCATTATAAGATTCCGCGTGGAACAGAGAGGCCGCACCAATTTGATGATTTCTCGGAGGGGGGAGCAAAGGATTATCTAGGTCTAATCTATGCTGATGCTAATAATATGGGCAAGCGGCTTGAACGTATCGAGAATCTCACTGATACCAGGCGGCTTGCTCGAATTGTAGATAACGGCGTCTATAGAGCACTGGCTGTAGCTATAAAAGAGCATACCACTATCAAGGAAGTTGCAAATGAAGCAGCAGTTGACGATATGGATGATGCAGACGAAGATGAAGACACGCAAGAGGGCAAAAAAACACTTTTCCCTTTTGATATTTTGTTGATAGGTGGTGACGACATTATCATTGTCACTCGTGCCTCGGTCGCCCTGCAGATTGCCCGCACAATGGCTCAGGAGTTCTACGACTGGACGAGCAAACAATTTCAGCAGACATTTCCGGCATGGAGCGAAGAGGAGAAGCTGGGATTGACTCTTTCGGTTGGCGTAGTTCTTGCCCCCATTAAATACCCTTTCGGACTCCTTTTCAAGCTGGTCGAGGGGACCCTGAAAGCAGCAAAGAAAAAGGGGGCCGAAGTATCGTCGAGCGAAATTTATGGGAAAAGTTGTATCAATTTTGTAACTGTTACAGGCAATACCGGTCCCGAGTACAAGAGCGTGTATGACCAGTTACAGCGTGAGGTGAAAGCGTCAAACGTTATGCTCTATGCCACCCTGCGTCCTTATACTTTGAGTGAGATGGATGGCATGTTGGGTCTACTCGAAAAGGGTCATGAGAGACGATTGGGGCGGACGAAGCTACACCAGCTTCGAGAGGCTGTACTGGAAAGGAATCTCACAACTTCGATAATCGCGGGGATTGCTGCGCTGCGTAACTGGAAGGGAGAGCAACGCGATTTTATTGTGCGCGAGCTTTACGCATTTAGAAGGCCCAATGTCGTACCAGCAGATGCTCCCCAGCGTCTTGGACTGGTGACTTTCCCCTGGTATTTTGGTGGTGAAGATCAGGAGATGCGGGAGGTCTATCGGACACCGCTGCTGGATTTTGTGGAACTCTATGACTTCGTAGGGAAGGGAGAAACTGAGCAGTGAGTTCGAGAGTTGATCGTATTCACCTGGAGTATCAATTGGATTTTGCTATGCCTTTTCATTTTGGTACGGGAATGCGCGCAGGTCTGATTGATCGAGCCGTTTTGCGCGATAGCAAAGGATACCTCTATGTGCCAGGCTCTACCATTAAGGGTGTGGTACGAGAACATTGCGAGCAGCTTGCACATTTCCTGGGGGCTGAAGATGATAAGCGCCTACGTATTGGAAGTCCGCACGTTATGCGGGATACTCAGGCAGCATTGCAAGGATATGGTAAGCAGGTACCCATCATTACGCGCATATTCGGTTCGCAAGCCCAGGCCGGACGCCTTTTTTTCGAGGATGCGCGGCAGACGGAGCCGCAATTTTGGGATGGCAGACATATAATAAGTGAACCTGAGGATAAAGGGAAATATAGCTCTTTACAGGTAGATGTCGCAACGCAGGTACGGCTGGATCGGTTGACTCGCACGGCGGTACCACATGCGCTCTATACCAGTGAATTCGGAATTCGAGACCTGCAATTTAAGGGATACATTCGAGGAGCTCTTGAGTGTTTTCCACTTGCACTTTACGAGGGAGAAGGAGAAGCTCCTACATATTCGCTGCTCCTTTTACTGGCCGGTTTGTTGATGGTTGATCGTATGGGAGCAAATAAATCGAGCGGGAAGGGCAAATGTAGCTTCAAGATTACCGTATTGACTGTTGATGGGGAGCCCTACTCGGAAAGTGATTGGCAGTCCTGGATGGATCAATTAGAATCACTGACACTATATACGACGGAGGAGTAGACGCATGGCCCAACTTTATCTCTCCCTTATGACAAAATCTCCTCTGGCTATACGCGCTGACCATGCAACAGGGGGCAGTAAAACAGCGACCATCGTCAATGGCAATACTCTACTGGGGAGCTTGGCAGCAGCCCATCGTATGTTATATGCAGATACAAAGAATGATGATTTTGTTCACTTCTTTTTAGAAGGTAATATCTGTTATCCTAATCTCTACCCGGCAAACTTTGATCTGCAAGAGGCACTCGGTGATGAAATGCAGGCTTCTCACAGTCCGATCTACCCTGTTCCAAAGACTGCACAGAGTTGTAAGTGTTTTGAAGGATTTCTCAAGGAATTTAGCGATGAGCGGCACGGGGTTCGTGATAGCTTGATGGATTGGGCGGTGTTTAAACTGACCGATGGGAAGAATGTTAACACCTTGAGGGATCATGCTCATTGTAACTATCCCAGAGGGAGCGGCAAAGAGGGTTGTGATGAGGTTATGGATCATTATGGCGGCTTCTATCGTCGGGCAGTTTTTGTCAAACCTCCCTATCATAGAATGACCGCGCAAGTTGGCACACGTCTGCTTACGCGCACTGGCATTAACCGCGACCGGCATATAGTTGAGGAAGGCATTCTCTATAATCGCGAAGTGATCGATGAAGAAGTGTACTTCTGGGGTATGGTAAAACTTCCCAATCAATTGCTTTCGACATTTAAGGAGTTTGTCGAAGAAGCGGATGATGCCGGGTTGATCCGTGTAGGAACAGGTCGCACACGAGGATTGGGACAGGTGCAGCTGACCGTACACGGGGCTGAAGATGACGAAATCTCCTTTGACAGTTTCAAGCCACGCCTCATGGATTTTGATGCAAAGTTACGCGAACATATGGGATATGCGCCAGCAAATGAAGATGATCGCTTTTATTTCGCGCTGACACTGCATTCACCTGTGATATTACGCGATGATCTGCTGCGCTATCAAGGCACGATTAGCGGAGAAGTTCTGGAAACTTATGCTAAAGTTTCATCTGAAGGGCTGCACCTGAGGCAGATTCACCAGGTAGCAAGCCAGGAGCGAGTAACGGGCTGGAACGAATTATGGGGAACGCCGCGAATGCAAGAATACGCAATCGCAACCGGTTCTGTGTTTCTCTTTGTCTCTGCAAAGAAAGTAAGTGAGGAACTACTGGAAAAACTGTTTGAATTGGAAAATCAAGGTATCGGGGAACGCCGCGTGGAGGGGTTTGGGCGCATTTGCTTTTCTGACCCTTTTCACCTGGAGGAGGATAGAGTATGAACCAGGATATGAAAATTATTCGTGAAATCAACCTGGAGGCAGAAGGCTTTTACGATGAGGCGCAAGCATTGGGTAATCACGCATATCAAGCGTTTAAGGATGGCCACAGAGCACAATTAACTGGACTGGAGAACGTGGCGGAAAGCTCGCTCAAAACCTCAGACATCCTGGATTATATCAAAAAGCAGATCTCACGTTCTGATCCAGGCAAATATTGGCGGACTGAGAGTGAGGATGATTTACCAGAAGGTAAAGTGCGGCAAGGCTTTGGCGAACGCCTCAAGAAAAACCTGGAAGGTCTGTCAATGCAAGTGGAAAGAGTGTGCAGGAACGCGGATATTGTTACGAAGGTGGAAAGAGGAAGGCCAAGACAAGATGAGGAGCTACAAAGAGCGAAATTGAAGGCGGACCGGTGGAAACGTCAAGACATCCATGTGCGGCTTATGCGTGAGTTTATTCGCCAGATGGTTGTGCAATATGAGTATCGCACAGGCGAAGGCGGAGAATAGGGCTATGCCAATCAACGAAGAACAGATGCGCCTGTTACGAGCGCTGAGTGATGTAGAACTCTACCAGCAAGCAATGGGTTTTCTCAATGCTGAGGTAGAAATAAACCGCCAACTTGAGAGGCGGCCCCCACTACCCAATACGCAGATTCACGGACTGCTGAACGTTGCGCAGGCTAACACCTATAGCGACTTACAGGATTTCATAAAGCATCAGCATAGTGGTCGTACCTGGCAAGATAAAAACGAGCATATCAAGGTCTTTTATAAGGACCTGGAACGCGCAATCAGCAAGTTGCCTGACTTTGCGAAGAGTGAAGGATTAATAGCTGAAGGTTCCTCTGTCGAAGCAAACAAGAAAGAACGAGAGAAAATTAGCCAGTTGCTGGCCTGTGAGTTTATCCAGCATTTAGCGGCGGAAAATCTGGTTAGAGAGAGGGTGCGCATGGACGAAGAAAAAATGAAGAAGGAGGGAAAGTCATGATTGAATTGAGAAATCGCTACTTATTTGAAGGACGGCTCGTAATGCAGACGGCGCTGCATATTGGTGGGGGCAGAGTAACACTAAGCAATAGTGATAGTCCAATTGTTCTGACTGCAGAGGAAAAGCCGTATATTCCCGGCTCCAGTTTTAAGGGTGCGCTACGTAGTACCATTGAAAAACTTGTTCCCTGCTTGCCCGATTCTGCAAAACTGCGTTCCTGTGGCTTGCTTGAACTAAGCGAGGATACCATCAACGATATGAAGAGGGAAGACCTTGAAAAGATGTGTCCTACAATTAGACAACGTGATATTCAGAAACGCTTGCAGAATGCTACACCTCAGCAAGCAGAGAATATTACCAAAGCGATCTATGAAAAGCTTTGCCATACGTGCCGCCTGTTTGGTTCGCCCTTTGCTGCATCACATATTAACGTGAATGATCTTTACCTGGCAAAGGATGACAAAAACGAGGACGACTGGAGCGGTGTTGTGCAGGTACGTGATGGAGTGGGTATCGACCGCGATAGCGAAACCGCGAAGGATGGCGCTAAATATGATTATGAGGTGGTGCCGTCCAATGCGGTATTTGCTCTCTCTATTACTTTAGAGAACGCGACACAGGAAGATCTGCAACTGGTAAGCGTTGGGTTAAGCGAATTTGTGCATGGCTTTGGCATGGTTGGCGGCAAACGTTCAAGAGGGCTGGGAGCCTGCCTCCTGACCGGTTTGAAAGTAAGCTCTTTAGAACTGAGCAATAAGGTGACGGAAACTGTGAGGAATGAGCGATTGAAAAATTACCTGCTCAAGCGAACATTTCCAAATATGGAGCCAGGGGATACATTTTTGCAAGGGTACATCAATTCGCTTTTCGATTAGTTAGCACTAGCGCGCTAGAGGAGCATGATAATGTTAAAAAAACTGGTGAATGAAGCTCGATTCCGGCTCATTATTACAACGACCGGGCCGCTTCTGATTAAATCTGGCTATGATACTGTTAGTGGTCCCAATATGGCTCCGGTAGTAACTTATCGCAAAGATCAAGACGGGACATTCACCCGGCAAGTCTTTATGCCAGGCAGTTCCTTGAAAGGAGTCTTTCGCAGCCACCTTGAAAAGATTATTTGCAGCATAAAGCCGCAAGTGGTGTGCGATCCATTCTGGCGACCAAATGAGCGAAACGATGAGCAGCAGAACGTTCAAAACCGCCAAATACGAGAACGAGATTATCGCATTTCGTGCGGTGATAAATTCAATAAAGATCAGAATGATTTCAAAGAGCAACAGAAGCAACGCAAACGAGACAATCAGCTGCTACTCAAAGATTCCGAGAATCCCTTGGGTAAGACAGATATGATTTATCGTGACTCATGTCCTGCCTGCCGACTTTTTGGGTCAACATCGTTTATTGGACGAGTTTCTATCGACGATGCCTACCTTGTTGATGCTGCAAAGAGCAGAAATGAACGTCGTGATGGAGTGGGGATTGACCGCCTGACTGGTGGTGCCAGTCATGGCGCGAAGTTTGAATTAGAAGTTGTCAGCCAGGGAGTTGAATTCGCGACAACGATTTCTCTGCGGAACTTTGAAGTCTGGCAGCTTGGAATGTTGTTTGTGGTGGTACAGGATATGGAGGATAAGTTAATACGCATTGGTTCTGGACGTTCGCGAGGCCTGGGTTCAATTACTGCTCGCATTGATATGCAGGAGCATGATGGACTGGCTGTTGGAGTTACCACAAGCGTCATCAGAAACTCTCAACCTGAATACCAGGAGCCATCAAATGCGTTGTGGGGACTGGGGAAATGGCTTGCTCTGGATAATAATATAGCCTATGGAACGTTTACCGATGATTTTTTGACACTGGCAACACCCTGTCAGGCAGAGGTAAAAGGGGTTCGCAACAGTCGTGTCTTTACTGGTGACGCACTAGGCTCGTTGCAAAGCGCGGCAATTGAACAGTTTCTTATGCGTATGCAAAACTGGGAGCCGCAGTCGGCCCCAGTGAAAGTGTGAGGGAAGGAAGCATGAGCGAGATAGCTGCTGTAGACGAGGCAGTGTATGCTGGCCCTGTTGTAGACATAACGGAATTTATACAGGCATGTTCGTTTCTCTCAGATGCTGCCGGTTCGCTTATATTATTAGAGATGCAACCGCAAAAGATAGTGGGAAAAGAGGATCGACAAACCCTGCTCTTTTTTGCGGAGTATCCTTGCAAGCTTTCCCATCAGTTCAGTGAATATACTGCCGGGCGCATCTTCCATGAAGAGTTCGAGCTGCGTTGGGAGAAAATCAATAGTGGAGCGCAGGTAGTTTACGTTGGGAAACAGCAGGCTCTCCCTCTGCTAACAGAAAAGAAAGATGTATTAAAGGGTAGCACCAGGGCAACCAGTAGCTACTACCTTTTTGGAAAGCGGTTGGACGATGAGAAAGTGGGCAATATCGGTGAACCTGCCCAAAAGGGAGATTTTGCCGAAGTGCGTATTCCGCGCCTACTGCGCTATCCAGTAAAGGAGAATGGCGAGGACTACGTGAAATTGAATGTTTACGAATACCGGCATAGCGTGATGAACGAGCGTATACTCTTTCGTTTTCGGAGCCTGACGGAGGTGAAGGAATGAATCCATACGATTTTGTGCAGGTCGATTGGAAAATCTTTCCGAAACGGAAAGAGCCGCTCTGGCATCATCGATTGACGGCGGTCAATAACGCGCAATTGTATGCGGGGCGGATCGAAGTAGAGATAGAAGCCGAAACGCCGATCTTCCTTCCCGATACGCGCGCCAACGCTAATGATCCTACCAGGGCAATACCCTTTATGAAGCAGAAGAATGGAGATCAATATATCTTGCCGGGCAGTTCGCTCAAAGGGGTGCTGCGCGAACTGGTAGAGACTCTGGGTAATGGCTGTTTTACTCTGCTTGATAGAAATTACATAGACCTGGTACCTTATAAGTTCAGACAATGTAATACGCATAACGAATTATGTATCGTCTGTCGCACCTTCGGTATGATGGGAAGAGGGAGCCGGGCGCAGATGTTTTTGGGCAAAGTCAATATCAGCGATGCTTTATCAGTACACGTTGTGGAACATGAGCCCAAGTATACACAGGCGTTGATGAATCCTAAGCCTCATCATGAAGCCTTTTATCTCGATCCGTCCAGGCAACGTATCGCCGGGCGTAAGTATTATTTTCACCATGCGGAGCCAGACTTTGCTTTAGGTCGGCAAACCTATAACCGGTTCATACACCCGCTTAATAAGGGGACGCGCTTTCAGTTCCATATTGATTTTACCAACCTGGAGGCGGAGGAATTTGCCGTTCTGCTTTTAGCAATACGACTTGAACCAGATATGCGTCACAAGATTGGCTATGGTAAGCCTATGGGGCTGGGTACTGTCTGCTTCGAGCCTACCGGGTTGACGCTCGTAGACTATGCCAGGCGCTATACTGTGGAGGAAGTACGCAATAGAGGAAGTGAAGCGGGGCCTTTGGAAGGAGCAAGCTTGCAGGCATTTATCGATGCTCATATTCAGAAATATACTGCTAGCTTTCTCTCTCACATAGCGATGACGGATCTTCGTCGTATCTGGCGTTGGCCTATTCCAGCAAATGTGACATACCAATATCCCGATCAAGCCTGGTTTTCCACAAACTCCACAGTTCGTATTGCTGGGACGCCGTGATATGTTTTCAATGAAAAAGGGATAGATAGACATGGCAAATATCCTCATCGCCAGCCTGGGCGAGTCACCAATAGTGGTAACGGGTATGTACCTGAAGGTTAAGGAACAAATCGGCGCTGTTGATAAGGTAGTCGTGCTTCATCCCGAAGGGTTTTGGATTCCAAAGGGCTATAAGATGATAGAAACGGTTCTCAAAGAGAAGTGCGCTGTAGAACCCTGGATGCTTCCTTTTGAAGATGCCGATACGGAGGAGGAGACTTTCACCTTTTTACGAGAGCTTTTCGAACTACTTTCTCTTTTCCAATCAGCAGAGGATCATGTTTACCTGTCGCTGGCAGGCGGACGTAAAAATATGTCCGCATTGATGGCCTTAGCTGTACCGTTTTTCACACGCATCAAAAAGCTTTATCATTTGCTGGACCGGCATGAGCATACCAGCCGCTATAACTTTAAGTCAACTCAGGCTCTATCGAACATCAAGAATCCTATCGGACTTCAGCGCACAATGTTTCCATCAGCACAAGACCTGATCCTGGTTGATATACCTTTTGGGCCTCAAGAGCAGGTGAGTGATGAATTTATTGAAAAACTTCCGCGTTTTACTGGGCAGGAACTGGAGCGGATGTGGGAAACAGAACCCCGTAAAGCCGAGATAGCGGAATTTTACGGGTGGTTTTATCGCCCTAATACGCCCAAACATGTTCTTTCTGTCTTTGTTACAGAGGGCGTGAAAAACGAATATGAGCGTATGCGAATAGATAATGAACCCCTCGCAACGAATTTTGTCCCATGTTTTGAACACATGCACTTAGCTACGCTTCTACAAGGTGCTATTCACGACACTCAAAAGGGCAAAGTCCCAGGAAGAGATATAAACTATCATTTTTATAAACGTGAAGGAGACACAACAGAGCGTGTGTTTTATCACACTGAACCGGGTGATATTTATAGTTATCCAGGCAATAATATTCCCGTAGAGAGGGTGATTATTTCTGGTCTAGCAAAACATCGAACGAATAAGATATACGAGCCAACTCGTGAAGAATTGCTCAAAAAATCGTTAGCAGCGCAAAAAGAAATAGATGCCGGGGAACAAGAGCTTTTCCCGGTGGAGACACTTTTTCCGAAGGATAGTATTCTTCTAGTGCCATTGGGAACATCTCCGATGATTGCAACACAACTTTATGTGTTGCTCAAAAAGCGTTTAGGGCGCATTATTCACGAGGTGATTCTCTTCTACCCGGAACAACATGAAAAACTGATCACCTCCGTAAAGCTTGTGAGGGAAGCCTTTGAAGACGAGCGCGTTGTTGTATGCACGAAAGTACCAATAGGAGGTTTGAGAGATATAGATACAACCTCCGCCTGTGAAACATACCAAAGGGTATTAGAGGATAAAATTAAAGAGGTACGGGACAAACACCCCTACTGGTCTGTTGACCTGGCGCTTTCAGGTGGGCGCAAAGGAATGACCGCTTTGACCATGTTTGCCGCGCAAAAGGCGGGGCTGCCTTACCTGTATCACACAATGATTGGTGATAAAGAGTTGGACCAACAAGTGCAGCGTGAAACAGATTTGAAAATACTTAACGGGGGCATCAGTAAAAAAGAGAAACAGCGCCTGCTTTTCCTGAATGCTTATAAAAGTGATCTGGATAAATTCTTACTATTCAAAGTTCCTGTAGTTCCGGCAACCGTATTATAGAAGAATTGCACGTCATCTCAGGCTTTTTGCAGTTCCGTTAGTTCACGCGCAAAAGTCTTTGCCATGGCGGCTTGTCGGGGATCGTCGCTCTTTTTAAATGCCTCTGCCCATATGTGCCAGGTCTTTATAGCCTGCGCTAAGTTGCCCTGGCCGGAGGCGAACCGGGAAGCCATACCTGCTAGTTCGCCGCAGGTCACGCGGCGTTGTGATGTAGCTGGTTCTTCCCCCTGTTTTGATGCAAGAGAAAGAGTTCTCCATCCCACTACAAGATCAGCAAGCGTTACATCATTAGGTATGAAAATACTCAACTGTTCAAGGGTACTTGCTGTTGCCAGTGCGCGAGGTGGCGGCTGCATTTGCGATTTGACGGTTTCAATAAGCTGATCGAGATTTGCTATCATCTCTTTTCTTTCCACTGTGGGGTCAGGTAAGCTATGGGTATTCCATTGCTCTATTACCTTAATAATACCACCGGTTACATTTGCATAGCCTTCATTTCGATTTCTCCACGTTGAAATAGCCCTGGCGTGATCGGGTAAGGGCTGGAGCTTGTCAATCGGTGGTACATTCCAGTAAACAGGATGAAGGATTACAGGAATAACACGCGCTTCTTTGCGCTCGTGTCTTTCGATGGCTCGCTGCATTTGCACGTTATAACAATAATCAGATTCTAAAAACGAAGAGCTGATTAAGAGCAGGATAATCTGAGCTTCGTCGAGATGTTTATACATCTCTTGTTTCCATTCAGAGCCAGCACTGATATTGCCATAACCCCATAGCTCAATCAGCCCATTACGTTCTAACAAACTCAAATGCTTCTTGAGTTGATGTACCATTGACTCGTCTTCGTGAGCATAACATAAGAGAATTGTTACTGGCACAAAACTACCTTTATTTTTTATTCCAGCACCTTTGGCAGCGGAGGATCGCATTCGACGAGCAGAGATGCATCGACATTGAGGGCGACGGCCAGCTTATACAGCGTCTCAGTGGTCACGACGGATTCAGGATTATTGTAAATCCGCGTCAAGGTTTTAATATCCACCTCAGAGCGGTACACGAGACGCCGCTTGCTCAGGCCCCTGGCTGCTGCAACATCTTTGATTTTCAGGCGTATCGCCATAGCTTATCCTCCCTTGCAGTATTCATTGTATCGGAATGGATAGCTTGAAAACAGAGAGCAAGTAATACCATGCTTTACAGGTGTCCATATATTGGTATAGAATAAGAGGTGGGATTTTATTCCTCTCTTCTTCCTTATCGTCATGCAGGAAAGGTTTCGTGAAGTGGTTATCGACAGTGTGGTAATCCCAACCTACTCGTACATCTGAGCAGAAATAGCTCTGTGATAGAATGGGAAAAAGTGCGCAGAGATCTTTTTCCTTTCCTGATGCGAGGTTCAGATGCACAATCGTAATCAGGGCACCTTTCAGAGGCGGCAGAAGGCGCATTCATGCCGAAAAGTGGGAAATTTTACTGATGAGCAGAACGATTGAGCAGATCAGGGGCATTTTGCATGGTACCCGGCGTTGGAATGCCGGTCTCCAATGGTATGATTTCCTCCAGGCCATCGAATTTCGCCGGGATGGAACTGGCGAGATAATGTATGGTGCAGGCCAGGCACTACGAAGCGACATCAAGTTTCGGTATAAAATCTCGGCTGCTCGCCATCTCCATTTTGAGTTCTTTGATACCATTGATCCCTTCTGGTTGCCATACCGGGGAAAGATGTTTGAAAGGACTGAGGAGAATGCCTTTAAAACGGTCGCGTTTCATTTGCTCGATGGTCCATTTGTGATCGACGAACCTTATCACCAGCAGCATACCTATCGGTACCTCTTGCGCTTTGCTGCTGATCCTTTTCCAGAGGGTGAAGGATCAGCGGACAAATCATTGCTTGACTATTACGGCTGGGTGAGAGAGTAGGAGAAAAAAGAGGAGGGAAGGCAGATGTCAAAACGAGCAGCCCCAATCTGGTTTGTTATCTGTCTTTGAGTCAGGCGGAGATGAGGAGGATGGCGCCCAGGGCGAGGGCGATGCCGGTGGCCTGGATGCGGGAGACTCGTTCGCGCAGGATGATCTAGCATCATTATAGCATCAAAGTGGATTGCTTCTTACGGGCCGGAGGTGTGTTCAAAGCTTTGCCAGATGAAGGCGGCGAGCGCCAGGGCGGTGCTATCCTTGGGGGATGCCGGGTCTATGCTGAGGATTTCCTCTACTTTGTGGAGGCGGTAGCGGATGGTGTTGACGTGTACGGCGAGGTGGTCGGCTACGGCCTGGGCTGAGCCGAGGGTCTGGGCCAGGACGAAAGTGGTGGTGAGATGCGTTCCCCTGGTGGAGTCGTATTCGGTGAGGGGGGCGAGCAGCCTGGTAGCGAAGGCGCGCAGGTCTTCGGCCAGGCGGGGGTTTTCCAACAGGCTGTCCAGACCTGGGGTGTGGATGTCCAGCAGGTACTCGCTGTACTTTTCGCGCCGGGCTTTTTGCGCGAGCGAGATGGCGTGGGTGAGGGCTATTTTCAGTTCGTGGTGCGAGTGGTAGCGGGCGCCGTAGACGATCCAGAGCGGCTGGGGGGCGCAGTGTTTGAGCAAGGCATCGCGTATGCGGGATGGCTGCTGCGCGGCGTGTTCGTCGAGCAAGACAATGCTGGTGTCATCGTCGAAAAAGAGCAGCGGGCTTTTCAGGTTGTCCAACATGATGCTTTCGGCGATCATTCTTTGGCGCGCGGATTTCGTGGCGTGCATTGTCTGCGCAGACCAGGCTATGACCCATATTTGACCATGCTCGACCGGCAGGCCCAGGCGGTAGCCATCTGTATCACTGTGCTGCGCAGATTTTCCCTGCAACAGCGCCCGTAACCATTGCTCCCTCTGACGCGCCAGGGAGTCGTAAGCCCCTTCCTGGCGCGCGATTACCAGGTTGCAGGCGATCACGAGATCAGCAAAGAAGTCGGGCCAGGAAGGCGGGGGTAGCGGGATGGAGGGCCACATGTAGACCTTTCCGGGGAGACTCACACCAGGGGCGGCCAGCGAGATTACCTGCGCCGCGCCTGGCTCCGGGCTATGAGATGCTGTTGTTTGCTCTAGCTGTTCGGTGTGGGCAAATACATAGGGATGACCATCGCTGTCTGTGACGATAACTTCGCCCTTGATGAGCTGGCTGACCCATGCTTCGAGCGTTTCGACGCGGTTGGCGTGGAGCAGAATGTCGTACCATGCTCCTTTATGGTCGGGGATGCGCTGCACGCCGGGCGAGACGAAGGAGGGAGGACGACTGGCGAAGGGCAACGGCTCGAGCAGACCCGCCAGTCGCTGCACGAGTAGGCGCTCGGAGAGGGAAAAAGGAGCGGTGGTGCGTCGTGTAACATAGAGAACTGCTGCGACGCGCGGGTTGGCGGCGTCGGCGGCATGATAACGCACGGGCAAGGCAAGGCCCGAGCGGATATCCTCGCCGTCAATAATATCGCAGACGCTGGGGTCGCGATAAGGGGAGTTGCGATAATCGCCGACGATGGGCGTGCCGTAGGCAGCGATGCGCCCACCGACGCCGCGCCCAAGCGGGAGGGCGAAGCCAAAGCCGGTATGCCTGGCGCCCAGGTGGCCGGTGATTTCGATGATATCCTGGTAAGCCCTGGCCCAGAAGGTGAAATCGGCTTTCCCGACGACGCGTGTCACGCTGAGGAAGGCCGATAATGCATGAGTATCGCCATGTGCCAGGTCTTCGATGAGTTCGCGGTCGCGCAGGGGAGAGCTATCGGAGAAATAGTGTTCTTCTGTGCTTTCGACCTCCAGCAGGGCTTCTAAAGCCCGGCGAACACGTTCTATGCATTCGCTCACGGAATCTGGCAGGGGAGTGGGGTGAACGGTCCAGACGAGCCACAGGCCGGGAGGAGAGATGGGCGATGGTTGCAAGCGCACGAGGAGCGGCTGCGGCATGTCTGAAAAGCTGCTGCTGAGATCATGTTGTAAGATAGCGGTCATGACATCTAGCGATGGATCGAGGCGGGCGGAGAGCCAGTGTCGCATGGTGTCGCGCCGCATCCCGGCGTAGTAGACCTTCCAGGGGACTTTTCGCTGCTGGCAAGGCCAGATCAGCGCGGTGGCTAACGCTGGAATATGGGTGAGGAGTTCTTGTAAGGCATAGGACATCATCTCGCCGCGTTGTTGAGGAAGCAGCGCGGCAGTTTTCAGACTGTCTTCTACAGAGGGCCAGGCGAGATGGTGCTTCTCTTTCATTTCATATAAGCAGCCTTGCTATTGTTCGAGAGAACAAATTCTCCCTTCCAATTTGTAGTCGAAAACATTGTATACTATGCAATAGCTCACTTACAATATCCCTATTCATGGAGATGAACACGCGAACCCGCAGGTGATGCTGCACTCTTTATTGTTTATACGGTGGAGGTTGCTAACCAGCAAGGGAGGTTGAAGCATGTTGCTTCTTCAGGACATCGCAGTCACGTACAACGGCATCATTCCGGCTGTGCAGGGGGTGTCGATTGAGGTGCCGGATAAGACGGTGGTGGCGCTGCTCGGCGCCAATGGGGCGGGGAAAACGACTATTTTGCGGGCTATTTCGGGCCTGCTGCATATCCATCGAGCCAGCATCACGCGCGGCTCTATCCTCTTTGATGGCGAGCGCATCGATACTTTGAACACGACCCAGATTGTGCAGCGCGGCATTTCCCAGGTTTTAGAGGGCCGGCGGCTCTTTGCTGATCTCACGGTAGATGAAAACTTGCGCACCGGGGCCATTTCTACGCGCGACGCGAAGGTGGTGAGCCGCGCCTATGACCATGTGATGGATTTGTTTCCGGCCTTGCGCGAGCGCCGCAAGAGTTCCGCGGGCTATCTCTCCGGAGGGGAACAGCAAATGCTGGCGATTGGGCGGGGCTTAATGACCAGTCCAAAGTTGCTCTTGCTGGACGAACCCTCGTTAGGACTCGCGCCATTTATGGTGCAGCAGATTCGTTCCATCATCGCTGAGATAAATGCCGGTGGTACTGCCGTATTACTGGTAGAACAAAATGCGCAAATGGCGCTCTCGATTGCTCATCATGGCTACGTGCTGGAAACCGGCAAGGTCGCGCTGGCGCAACCCGCCGCCGTACTTATGGAAGACGAGAGTGTGCGCAAGTTTTATCTTGGTTTGCACGAAGGCGAGGAACGCAGCATGAGTACGGTTCGCCAGCGTCGTCCCGAAAGGAAATGGGACCTATGAGTGAGAGCAACGTTTCCAATGGGGTGAACAGGCCGGAGCCAACGCGCGCGCCGCTGCTCTCCGTCGCGGATGTTTCCGTGCGCTTTGAGGGAGTCAAGGCGCTGTCGGATGTCTCGTTCCAGGTGCAGCCGGGCGAATTGTTTGCGGTCATCGGTCCCAACGGCGCGGGCAAAACCTCGCTGTTCAACGTCATTTCGCGGGTGTACCAGCCCGTGGCCGGAAGCGTGACCTATGATGGGCGCGATCTGCTGCGCCTCAAAACGTACCAGGTGGCGCGGAATGGCATTGCGCGCACGTTCCAGAGTCTCGGACAATTTCCTACCATGACCGTGATGGATTACCTGCTGCTGGGGCGGCATACGCGGATGCGCAGCGGTATCATACGCGGTGGACTGTATTTCTTTCAAACGCGCGCGGAAGAGAAACGCAATCGCGCCTATTGTTTGCATCTCCTCGAATTGATCGGACTCCAGCATGTCAGCAACTATCCCCTGGGGAGCCTACCCTATGGTTTGCAGAAACGCGCCGACATTGCCCGCGCGCTGGCGCTGGAGCCGAAGCTGCTGCTGCTGGACGAGCCGGTGGCGGGCATGGGCCTGGAAGAGACGGAAGACATCGCTGCTGTTATCCTGGATATCAAAGAGCAGCTGGGAGTGACGCAAATACTGGTTGAGCATGATATGGCGCTGGTGATGGGTATCGCTGATCGCGTGCTGGTGCTTGATTTCGGGCGTGTGATCGCGCAGGGTACGCCGGCTGAGGTGCAGGCCAACCCCGATGTAATTAAAGCGTATCTCGGTGAAGAATTCGGTGGCGCTGCCACTGCAATGTCTGCGCCAACGGAGGAGCATCGCTCATAAAACGACGAGTAGGAGAGAGATGTGGCATATTTTATTCAGATAGCCTTCGCGGGCATTGCGCTTGGCTGTATCTACGCTCTGATCGGCATGGGCTTTTCGATCATCTATAAGGCCAGCGAAGTGATCAACTTTGCCCAGGGCGAGATACTGCTGGTGGGAGCTTATATTGTTTCGTCGCTGGTGTTCGACTGGCACCTGAACTTTATTCTGGCGGTGGCGTTGGGCGTCGTGGTGACGGTGTTAATCGGGCTGCTCTTTGAACGCCTGGTGCTGCGGCGCATGATAGGCCGCCCGGTCTTTTCCATTTTGATGATTACGATTGGCCTGGATACGATCCTGCGCACCGCCGTGATAGTGAAAGCGGGGTCGAATCCGCTCTCGCCGCCTTCGCCCTATACAATCACGGACGGCTTCAACATTGCCGGTGTTCACTTTGGCGCGAACGACATTTTGACGATTCTCGTCACGGTCGTGCTGTGCGCGCTGCTCTATTACTTCTTCCAGTACACGCGCAACGGGCTGGCGATGCGCGCGACGGCCCTCGATCAGGAGGCGGCGCTGGCGGTGGGCATCAATATACGCACGGTGTACGCGCTGGCCTGGGGTATTGCCGCCGCCGTTGCCACCATTGGCGGCGTTTTCCTGGCGATGGGCACCTTTTCTATAGGCATCACGCTGGGAAGTGCGGCGCTGCTGGCATTTCCGGCCATTATCCTGGGTGGTGTTGACTCGATCGCCGGGGCAGTGGTGGGTGGCATTATTATTGGCCTGGTGCAAGACCTGACTGCCGGTTACGAGAGCCACGTCGCTAACGTGTTGGGAGCGGGCATTCACCAGATCACGCCGTACCTGGTGATGATCCTTGTGCTGCTCATTCGACCCTACGGCCTGTTCGGGACGAGAAAGGTAGAGCGAATATGAGCGCATCTTCAAAAGCCAGCGCAACATCTACCACTACTCCTGCCGCCACCCCGGCGCCGCCTTCACGCCTGCTGCGCAGCAGGGCATCGCGCTGGATTGCGACTATTCTGATTGTCGCTGTTCTTCTGATCTTTTTCTCGGTGGGTAACGACGATTGGTTTACGATCGTCAATTATACATTGATCGCGGCAATCGCGGCGCTCGCGCTCAATGTGCTTTCCGGCTATACCGGTCAAATTTCGCTGGGCATTGCCTTCTTTATGGCCATAGGCGCATATACTGCGGCATTTTTCGGCGGAGCTATGCCATCATCTCCGCTTGATCCGCTCGGCCTTGCCCTGCCATTTATTATATGGCTCCCGGCAGCTGGCATTGTAGCCGCGCTGGCGGGTGCGTTGATTGGCCCGAGCGCTCTAAGGCTGAAGGGTTTTTACCTGGGTATTGTCTCACTTTCTCTGATCTTCATCGGGCAATATCTCTTCTTGAACGTGCGTGGCATTACAGGCGGGCCGCAGGGGCGCACGTTTCCGGTGCCAGCGCTGGGGGGCGCGACATTCGATCAGCAGAACTCATACTTTGGTCTCGCGCTGACATCGGGCCAGCAATATTTCTTGTTGAATGTGATTGTGCTGGCGTTGGCGGCCTTCTTTGTGTATAACGTCATGCGTTCGCGTGCCGGGCGTGCATTCCAGGCGGTGCGCGATAACGAGACGGGCGCGAAGATCATGGGAGTCAACCTGTTCGAGGCGAAGATGGGGGCATTCATTCTCTCATCCTTCCTGGCGGGCATCGCGGGGGCGTTGTATGCCTCGTACAGTCGTTACGTCGCTCCCGATTACTGGGACCTGACGCTCTCTATCCAGTTCGTGGCCGCCATCATTATCGGGGGCGTTGCCAGTGTGTGGGGATCGATCCTTGGAGCGGCCTTCGTGTTCGGGCTGCCGCTGGTCATCGATCATTTTAACTGGCTCCCTGTGGCAAGTGGGGCAGGAGGGATCAGCAGCGCCGACCTGAACGCTATTCTATATGGCCTACTCATTGTTGTCTTCCTGCTCTTTGAGCCGGGAGGCGTGATTGGACTTGTGCGCCGGAGCCAGGCGTTGACCCGCAGGTTCAGCGCGCGTAAAGACGAAGGAGGTGAATCAGCCGAGATCACTGATCTGCCAGCAGATCAGGCATAGCAGGATGTTGGAGGTGTAGCGCGTAGCACATTCTCAACCGTCGTTATCTCAAAAGTTACACGAAGAGGTGCAATCCATGCTTACCAGGAAGACGCTCTATGCGTGCGTTGGTTTCATTGTCGTCTGTATCATGGCGCTCTCTGGATGCGCCGGCAGCGCGCCAAGCAGCGGCGGCAATGGCACGACGCTCAAAGTGGGTCCCGGTGTTGACACCGCAAATAAGACCATTACGCTCGGTATTATCTCGCCCTTTTCTGGCCCGGTTGCAGCCCCCATCGGGGACCCGCTGGCGAAGGGCGTGGAGGTGTTCTTTGACCACGTCAATGATAATGGCGGGATCAACGGCTACAAGGTAAAATTCATTGAGAAGGATTCGCAGTACAATCCACAGATCCAGGTACAGATGTACAATCAGATCCACAACCAGGTGCTGATGATTGCGGACAGCCTGGGAACGCCTACCACTGAAGCCATTCTTCCTCTGGCTAACGCCGACCATATGCTGCTTTCGGCAGCTACGCTGGCTTCTTCCCTGGCGCGCCAGAAGTACGTTGTACTGGTAGGAACGCCCTATCGCCTGCAGGTCGAGAATGCCTTCGACTATGTGGTGAATACGCTGAAAGTGAAGAGTCCTAAGACAGGCATCATTTACCAGAATGATGAATACGGCCAGGATGGCCTGGTCGGTTATAAAGAGGCCATCACCGCTTACGGATTGAACGATGTGGGTCAGGCCAGTTACGCGGTGACGGATACGGACTTTACGGCGCAGGTATCGCAGATGAAGGCTGCCGGGGCGAAGTATGTCTTCCTGACAACCTTGCCAGCAGTTACTGCCGCCATCGTCGGCACGGCTGCCAAACTGGGGTACTTCCCGCAGTTTATCCTGCAAAGCCCGGCATGGGCGAACGTGCTGCTCGGCATCCCCGCCTTGAAGCCACTGTTCACTAAATTGTGGGTAGTCGCCCAGGGAGCGACGTGGGGTGATACCAGCAAGCCTGGCATGGCGCAGTTGTTGCAGGATGTTGCTAAATATGCTCCGAGCCAGCAGGCCGATGGGTACTTTGAGTTCGGCTATACCGAGTCCTACATCACGTATGCTATCCTGAAGAAGGCGATGGCGAATAACGACATCACACGTGATGGTTTGTTCAATGCGTTCAATTCATTGGGCAATGTCGATCTGGGAGGACTCTATCCGTCGGTCACGTATGGTGCGTCGCCCGACCAGCGCGTGCCAACGCGCGACTCGGTGGTGTTCCAGATTGACCCGACGCAGCCAAACGATGTCAAGCCGCTGACCGCTGACTTCACCGGTACGGCTGCTATGCAGTCGCATTTCTAAGCGTTTTTCACAAAAGTGATGTGCATATTTGTTGCCACCTGCGGTGGCAAGCAAATATGCACATCACTTTGCCTGATCTGTAGATAGGAGCAAATAATGAGTGGTCTGGTCTTTGCCTGTATTGCACCGCATGGGAGCATGATTGTACCCGTGCTCAAGGAAGAGGGAGCGGAGAAGGCCCTGGTAACACGGGCGGCAATGGAAGAGTTGGGGCGACGCATGGCTGCCGCTCGACCAGAAACGATTGTGCTGGTGACGCCGCATGGACACCGGGTCGATAATGCTTTTTCGCTGCTCAACAACGAACGGGTGGTGGGTGAACTTGGCTTTGAAGCAGGCGGGTCAGGCAACGGTTTCTCCATCACGTTTCAGGTGGATAAGGAACTGAACGCGGCTATCGTGTCCGCGGCCCGTTCGTTAGAGGTGCCTATCCGGCGCATTGGCTATGCTGTGGCGGACGATCCCGAATTTTACCAGCCGCTCGATTGGGGAGCGAGCGTGCCGCTCTGGTTCCTGGGCAGTATCACGCCACAGCCGCGCGTGGTGATCGCCTGTCCTGATCGCGGCTTTATGCCCTGGGAAATTTATCCTGATTTTGGCAAAGCTATCCGGCTGGCTGCCGAGTCGCTCAACAGGCGCATCGCCTTTGTCGCCAGCGCTGATATGGGCCACGCGCACGATAAAAACGGTCCCTACGGCTTTGACCCGGCCTCCGCTGAATTTGATGCTGCCACTATCCAGGCCATTCGCGAGCAGGACCCGGCCCGGCTCCTCACCTTCGATCAATCCTGGCTCAAACGCGCCGCGACCGATGCCTACGGGCAGATTCTTAATATGGCGGGCATGATAGAAGGCACAAATTTCCGGGGCGAGTTGCTTTCGTATGAGGTGCCGACGTATTTTGGCATGATGTGCGTGGCGTATGAAGCCATTGCGGTATAACTACCAGGGCAGGGGCAAGCCCAGCCCGTACCCTACTACGAAGCGCGGCATCGAGCCGTCCAGGGTACGGGCTGGGCTTGCCCCTGCCCTGGTGATATTGCACCTGCTTATCCCTCTGTCGTATAGTGAGAAGATGGAGAAGCAAGTATCCCTCGAAAGGATCGAAGGCAATGGTTAAGACGATGGCATACGAATTGATTGAAGTCAGCTACGATGGTGATTTTGCTACTATTACCATGAATTACCCGCAGAGGCGCAACGCTCTTTCGCTCAAACATATGCTTGAGTTGACGGCGGCGTTTCGTGAAGTGGGGGAGAGCGAGACGCTGGGTGTCATTTTAGCGGCTAATGGCCCGGCCTTTTCCTCGGGGCATGATTTTGGCGATATGATCGGGCAGGACCTGATGACGATGCGCAAGCTGTTGCAAACTTGCACAACGTTGATGGAGACGATTCAAGCGATTCCACAGCCGGTGCTGGCGCGCGTTCATGCTATTGCTACTGCTGCCGGGTGCCAGCTTGTGGCGACCTGTGACCTGGCGGTGGCTTCCACGGAAGCGAGCTTTGCTACGCCGGGAGGCAGGGGCGGCTGGTTCTGCACGACGCCGATGGTGGCGGTTGCTCGTAACGTTGGGCGCAAACGAGCCTTTGAAATGGCGCTGACGGGGGATACCATCGACGCGCAGACGGCGGCAGACTGGGGATTGATTAACCGCGCGGTTGCCCCTGAAAAGCTGGTGGAAGAGTCGCAGCGCCTGCTGGCAGCGGCGACACGTGGCAGTTTTCTCTCAAAGAGCATCGGAAAGCAGGCATTGTATGCCCAGCTTGAATTGCCGCAATCGCAGGCATATGCCTATGCCATAGAAGTGATGGCGGCCACATCACAGATACCCGACGCGCAGGAGCATTTTCGCGCGTTCAAGGAGAAGCGCAGGGCGCGGTTCGAGTCGCCAAGGGGCGGGTAGAGACGAGGGCGACGCAAGCGTCCCTACAGAATGACAAGTCTGCTTAACCGAGCTTGTAGGTAACGAGTCCTTTGGCGACGACATTGCCGGAGGCCCCGGTTACGTCGATATCCAGGTACACAAGGCTGCGGCCACGGCGCAGCACGCGGGCGGTGGCCTGAATGTCTTCCTGTTGAGCGGCAGAGAGATAGGCCACGCTGATATTGACGGTTGTGCCACGAGTTTTGGGCGTAACCTCGGCGTCGGACCAGGCGGCGACCATAGCGGCGGTGTCGATGAGCGAGGCGATTGCACCGCCATGCACGATGGTGCCGATGGTGACGAGGGCGTCGGTAAATGGTAACGTTAGTGTTGCTATGCCTGGTTGTATACCGGTAAGTTGCATACCGAGGTGGGCGACATATGGTGAATTGGGGTAGAACTGGCGGATGAAATCGGCGCCGGATATGGGTTGTTCGGTGGGATCACTCATGACATATATTCCTCTTTGCTTCCTTCCGCAGTAAAACAAATCTACCGGTAGCGAGCCATTAACCATTCATCCTTGAGTTCACCTTGAGCGATAACACTCATCTTTCGACATCCTTCAACGACGAAGCCCAGGCGTTCATATAAACGCCTGGCTCCCTCGTTCTCTGTCAGGACGGTTAATTCGACACGCCGTAAGAGCAGCCAGTTATCAGCGAGATCGAGCAGGGATTGCATCAGGCGTGTTCCGATGCCCTGCCCCTGCTGCTGGCGAGCGACATAGACAAACAAAGAACCGCTATGCCGGGTGCGTCCGGTTCCTACCGTCAATCCGGCGATGCCAACCACCTCGCCTGCTCTTTCGGCCACCATATAATGATCGTTCTCGCTTAACGCACTTATTGATTTCATGCGTTGCTCTAGCCGCAGGCTCGGCAATGCCATAGTCGTTTCGATTACACCCTCCTGGCGCGCGATCGTCCATAATGCCTCAGCGTCCTGCAGCAAGACCGGACGAATGATCAGGTCAAGAGGGGCCGACATCGTTCTTCACCTCACCTCTTGTCGGAACTGGCGGTATTTGCGTATCAGGGTGTTGGTTGAGCTGTCGTGCTGGAGTTCGCTGTCGCTGGAAAGTTCGGGGACAATGCGGTTTGCCAGCACTTTGCCCAGTTCGACGCCCCATTGATCGAAGGAGTTGATGTGCCAGATGGTTCCCTGCACGAAGACTTTGTGTTCGTAGAGGGCGATCAACTTGCCCAGGGTTTCCGGCGTCAGGCGCTGCGCGAGGATGGTGTTGCTGGGGCGGTTGCCCTCGAAGGTGCGGTGCGGCACCTGGAAGGCGGGAACGCCGTCTGCCGCCACCTCCTCGGCGGTTTTGCCCATCGCGAGGGCT
>Ga0207416_1001352_pt1 | contig 33470 bp, 19 predicted proteins | sample PaiPotPPM11metaG_FD_184107 | JGI IMG/M metagenome (GOLD analysis project Ga0207416, IMG submission 184107) | Iron sulfur acid spring bacterial and archeal communities from Banff, Canada, to study Microbial Dark Matter (Phase II) - Paint Pots PPM... ...
ATCATGAGCAAGCAATCTCCATTGTTCGCTCATGGGCAGATGCTGGTGTTACCTGGTGGATGGAAACCAGATGGGGTCATCCTTTGAGGTTGGAAGAAGTGCGCATGCGCATCAAACAGGGACCACCGCGCATTATCTAATGTGAGATTCCTGAGTCGCACTTGTCATTACAGTTAGATTATCTATTTTGTATATGTGGCAGATTAGGGGTTAAGCAAAGAGGTTCAGGGACCATATTTGCATCAGCAACAAAATTCCTGTGGTCAGTAAATGAAGGCCCATAAGTTGTCTGTTTTCCATTAATTTTAACTAGAATTGTTCCTCCGCAACAACTGTCATTTATACGCCCTGCAGCTGGAAGATTTATGAGATGTCTAAAAGCTGAAATGGGAGAATTGACAGCACATTTCTGAGATAATTGAGTGCACATAATGTGTGCATTCGGCATAGCTAATACTACACCTTGCATTATATCTTCTCTTGGGTATTGATAACGATTTCTACCGTGAGAAAACACAACTAAATTAGGTTTTACTAAACTACACAATTTAGATGCAAAATCCTGAGCATCAACTTGGCCAGGAGCTCCTCCATGGTGAGGAAAAACTAGTATATGTGCCTCAATATCCTTTTGTTTCTTTAGAAGGTTATCTAATCCAATATTGTCCATATCTCCCGGTAAAAGAACTACTCTATAGTCTTCATGCACTAATCCTATTACCACAGACATTGAATTAGAACTTAACTGGCGACCCTCCAAATCTTCACCTCCTGCCCCACCTAGCGCTACGCCAGAAGACGGAGATAAAATTTCTATCTCAACCTGACCAGAATAAATTTTTTTGGACAATGTAGAGGTCAATGCAGCATAAACTGTTGTACCCTCTTGTTCCGCCAGTTCTAACGCTATACGTACACCTTTCCAAAGACTGCCTTTATGAGCACCTTTTTTATTTGCATCAGGATTGATGTATACATTTTCTACAAAAACACTCCCCAATAAGGTAGGTAATCCACCTGCATGATCCACATCAGAATGAGAAATGAGGACATTATTTACCGTTTCTATTCCCAGCCATTCGAGTGTATTGACTAAGGTTGAAGATGGAGGACAATCAATAACAGTAACAGTATCTGTATCACGAAGAATAGCGCAATTACCATGTCCCACATCTAAAATGATAAGTTCAGGAGAGTCCATCATTTGGATCAGGCTCCGGTGCTAATTCAATATTTTCAAAGATAAGATCTTCAGCTCTTCTTGCTCCAACATTCACATGAGCTAATAACCAAGTATCGCGATCTAGTTTATCCTCCAATTCATTAGGAACAAGAGAAGCAGGAATCTGCACAATCTGATAGGGATTCCAATTCATTACAACAGCTTCTATTACCTTCTTGCTGTTTTCCTCCCTAATATTTTCAACCTTGATAAGCGACGTATAAAGTTTTCTCGTTGGAGATGGTTGTACCTGTGTTAACGCAACAGGACCAGGCCTTTTGTACCCATCAAAGTATCTAATAAGTTCTCGTTCAGCATCAAGAGGAAGGTCATAGGCAGAGAGAATCTCGGCATCTATTTGCTTTATAATTCCTCTACAAAGCCTTTCAAAATATCCTGCACGATGCAGATCAACACGCCAATGCTCTCTATGAGATATGTAATCGCGAACAAGCGAGACTATTAGATGGATTTGAGAAGGCCTAAAATTAGGAATAGGAATTTGCTTAATAGTTTCTAATTTATTACGCCTTGAGGTATTATGTGTACTAAGGAAGGCATTTGCAATAGGACTGTTTAATAAGGCAGCAATGATTTCTAGTGGCAAATTCCCTTTTGACCAAACTCCATAGAAGTTCTGTAAACACATTAATCCCTTTTGATCGATTATTGCTGTAATTGTCCATGTGCCTCTACTCAAGCGAACAACGTTTGTCATGACCTTTGGCACATTCCAAGGTAATAAATGAGCATTTCTGCGCATTTTATTATTATTAATGTTAATATAGCTAAAAGAGTCTGTGGTATATGGTTCAAATCCATCAGCTACACGAGTCAATCCTGGAACAAACCCCAATCTTGGGGTATCTGAGACAAGATCTTGCTTGTTCCCTTGAAAAGAGATATTATACTCAATACCTATGTGAATATCTATGAAATCTTCTATAATTGGCAATGATGCTAGTGCATCCCATACAGGTTGCATAGGGGTATACCAAAAAATAGGGTTAGAAGAATGTATCTGACTTTCTATGAAAGTGTCAGATGCTTTTGTTTGCCAGGTTGGCTCACCAGTATAAGTAAAGTGTTCATAATCCGTCTTCTTGACTAAAGCGGTACTCCACATTGGCTGAGATATGCGTTGACTATGTGCGATCAGAAGTACTGTTTCCGCTTCTGAAAAATTAAAGGTGTTATCTGGCAAGGCAACTAAGGAGATATTATCATACAAGTCTGCAATTTGCCTACGAACGTTACGATACATCCGTCCATCTATGAATGAACGTGGCAATACAAAACTAAGCATCTCCGGTTGATGATATAATACCTGACTTAATGCTTCGACCGCCTGGTTCGTCGAGTAAACACAAAAGCCCTTTTGAATGCCATCGAACTCAAAATCTTCGTAGGGGGGATTAGCAAGGACAATCCGTGCTTTGTCCAAATAACTATTGAGCTTAGAGGACGTAAAAAAATTATCGTTCTCAATGCTCCAACCATTTGGATTAGGATAATCTGCAAGAATTAATGAATAACGTGCAACTTCACATGCAAAGGCGTCTAGCTCCATTCCTGCTAACATTTCTACAAAATACTTGTGACGCTCCTCTGTAGAAATGCTTGCAGGGAGTAAGGATCGCAAGCGTTCAAGTCCTGCAATTAGAAAAGGGGCATGTCCTGCGAATGGTTCAAAAATAAAACGCTTATCGGGCGAGATCTGTTCGATAGGAAGTTTTTGTAAAGCATACTCTGCAATAAAATGAGTGGTAGCATGGGTTCCGTATTTCTTTCGAGTTTCCGTACTAACGAGTGTGTTCTCGTATATGTAGGCTAAAGCTTCGACAGACAGATTCTTAAAGGAAAATGCTGTTCGTATTTTTTTCCACGCAACGTCTTGAACATTTCTATCACTAAGAAGAGTGTCTGTAGGAATCGAATAAAAACTCTCAACAGTCTCAATAACTTCCTGGGCGTTATTGCTAAGCCAATTGCCTGGATGGTTTCTGTCTCCCAAAAGTTTAGCTGCGACCAACCTGAAAATTAAACGAAATAAAGACCTATGATCAAGCTTATCTTTGTTATGTTCTTTGTAAACTAATTCACTTGAAACTATAGCATCTCTTAATACTTTATCTAGCTTAGAATAGAATAAATCCTCAATAACTGGGATTAATCCTGCATCAAAAAAATCTAATTGAGTAAATTCGTTCACAAAACCTATAGACTTGGCTCGCAGTACTTTATCAGGATTCCACTCATCTCTGCGGGCTATGATAGTTGCACGTACTTGTTCAGGTTGAATATGCTCTATTAACAGAGGCTCACCTTTGGCAAGGATTTTCCAACGAAGCACTTCTTGAGTATCGAGATGCAGTGCAAAAATTTGTGGTGCTCCAAGGGCCATATAATTCATAATGGCTTCAGGTCCATTATGAGGGGGAACAACAATGCCGAAACAGGCATTCCGGTATGAAGGAGGTTCCTGAGCAAAAGCCGCGAGATCAACCTGACGTATCAGATCGTCATCTGTTCGTACATCTACAAAACCATATTCTTGCTTGAGTAAGTTATCTTGATAACCTATCTCATGTAAACCTTCTCGCATTAAGTTGAGTAACATCGTACGAGTGTATTTCTCAGGCACCTTCACAACCTCATTTACTTACATACCTACTGTGCAGTATATCATAGAACATGGATAAATACTAAAAGCAGAGCAAAATAGTGCTATCCGAAGCCAAAATTTGCGCCTGTGAACTCTATGACCCTATTGATATCCTGTGGTATGCTAACAAGCAAGAAAAACCGCAAAAGGTACAGGGTATGACGGAATTTATTCATCTATTGTGGTATCACAGATCACAACCGATATCGATCAGCACGAATTGGAGAATATGGCCGATCAGATCTCTCATCCTGAGTGTTGTGCTAGTGGCTCTGCTTCTTACAGGATGCAGTACGTTGGCAGGAGGGGATACACAGTCGCAGTCACAGCCTGCCAACGTAAACTTCTTTGGCACAGCTGCCAATCACGTCCATTATTCTTTAATTGTGCTTCCTAATAATGTGCTGGTCTTACCGACCCACTTTGGACTCTTCCGCTCCACCGATGGAGGTCAGCATTGGGCACTCGTTGCTTTTGATCCCAGTCAAGGCTTGATGACTAACTGGCTTGCTACTAGCCCTCTTAGTCAGCAGCGTTTGTACGCCATGACGTTTCCGGCAGTGGCCAATCATACAGGCGTTGTGGGCGTGTATACCAGCGCGGACCAGGGCCGTACATGGAAACTGACGATTACTGCAGCACAATTAGGAGATAGCAATGCCTATTTCTTTGTTCAACCTGGCAATGAGTCTCCTGATCAGGTGTACGTCTATATGCATAAATTGGCGGCTCAAGGTCTCAAGGTTAGCAACGATGCGGGTCAGCACTTCACAACACTGGGCAAGCTGCCCTTTGGAAGTATCGAGGGTCTGCTCGCTCTCCCGGGAGCACCTGATACGTTGCTGGCGTACGGATTTGAAGGCGTTGCACGCAGTACTGATGGTGGCATACACTGGAATGTTATTCCAGGTATGAGTCAGCATGCAGTTTTCGGTGTGACCACAGGTGGCCCTAATCTTCCTATCTATGCATCCGGCGATGCAGGTATTTATGCCTCGCAGGATGGGGGAAAGAGCTTCACTCTGGTCCATCCTGGTGCCTCGTATAGCGCACTGACCGCATCTCCTATAAATCCTCAATTGGTCTATGGGAAAACTTCTAGCACAATTTTCCGCAGTACCGATGGAGGCCACACCTGGAATGCACTACCACCTCCTACAGGGAGTCATGGCAGTCTTTACGATCTGACAGCTGATCCAAGCAATCCAGCACTACTCTATCTCGCGCTCTCTTATCCAACAGAAGTTTATCGCTACGATCAGGATAGTGCGAACAGCAAGCCTTGGACTTCATTGACACCAAAAGCAGAGCAGCAAGCCGATACTCCGCAGACTGTTATCACGGTTGTAGTATATGTCATCATTGCTGTCTTACTCGTGGTGCTTATCATCCTGTTCAAACGCTATGCCAAGGCACGTCTTAAGAGTAGAGGGAGGCAATGATCATGTTCGTACGTCTATCTCGCTGGTTCATCATCACAACGCTTAGTTGTCTGTGCCTCCTCTTACTGGCTCCAATGGCCGTTCATGCAGATGGTGGCGCACCTAATCGAGCTTATATTGCTGGAGTGACAAAAGGGATAGGGATCATCGATATTCCACAACAAAAGATCATTGACCACATTGCTGTCCCTGGTAATCCGAATATGATTCTCCTGAGCCTGGATGGGAATTACTTATATGCTACAGAACCTCAATTGAAGCGTGTAGCGATTATTATTGCAGGGACAGGCCAAACATTCTGTGTTGCTTCAGTGCCCGGACACCCAACCCTGTTAGCCTTGGACCCCAATGCCAATATCCTGTTTGTCGCTAGCAATGACGCTTCTAGTGTGACCTCGATTGATCCTGATAACTGTCACGTTAAACACGTATTCCAGTTGAACAAGCCTGTTTATGGAATTGGTGTGGCTGCTGTTGGCACATCCCTCTCCCCCAACAGTGGTAACCAACTCTGGGTTGCCGATTCCTCGGAATTGACTGTCTTCGATGACATCAAGGGGACACAGATCCAACAGATCCCTGTTCCCGAGGGGCCGCGTTATATCTCCATTCCACCCGGATCAGCTGTGTATGCAACAACCCAGCAGGGCAGTGTGATTAGTGTGGATCTCAACACGTACAAAGTTCTGACGTTGATCTCTGGCGGCAGTTACAGCTTGATGGACTATGATCAGAACACTGGAGAAATCTATGTGCCCGATCAGAAGAACCATCAGCTGGTGGTGCTCGAACCAGTTAATGCTGGTTTTGCTCTGCCTTCAGAGCCAGGTCGCACGATCCCGCTAGAGGCCATTCCGACCTCCGTTGCTGTGACCAGTGATGGGCAATTGGCCTTTGTGGCACTGGAAAGCGGAAAGGTTGTCATGCTTGACATCCCAGCGCACCAGATTACCAACACCTTTGATGTTGGTGGGAACCCGCGCTTTATTATTACGGGGCTCAATCCTCCTGTGTTTTCTGCTACTCCGCAGCAGGCCCATACGCTGCAGACTGTTATCACGGTCGTAGCATATGTCATCGTTGCTATCTTACTCGTAGTTCCTATCATCCTGTTCAGACGCTATGCCAAGGCTCATCGTGACGAGTTAGATGAGCAGGATCAGCTACCTGATGTGGGAAACGAGGATATTACGAAGACACACCCTGAAGCCGGACAGAGAGAAATCGAATGATCATGGGTAGAATCTTGCTTCCTCAACTAAAGCAGATAGTAGCTGTATCACTGGTGGGGCATTGTTTCAGATCCAGGGTAGCAGATGAGTTTGAAGTCACTGGAGCATAGTACAGACGCGCAGCTGGATTTGTGTCAGGGACGATAGGAGGGTTAGCCGTCTGTTCTTTGGTAATCAGGAAGAGGCTACGAGGAACATACAAATTATCAATCCCTGCAAACGTCAGCGGTGGTGTATGAATGGCCTGTTGGCTGAGAGTAAGTTGCCAGTGTGGTGGGATAACATTCTCACCCTGCTGACCATTCGGTAATTCGATCCAGGCATAGTAGGCCATCCCTTGAGGCAATTCGGGCACATGTGCAATATCGATCCGCGCCGCGTTATAATTCAGCGATAATCTATTCTTGATAAAGCTAACGTGACCGATCACTATCCCCCCAGTAGGAGGAGTAATCGATGGTGGAGAGGCGAGTATTCGTCCTATCAGGACCGAGCCCAGCAAAGCTAGCACCAGTAGAGCAGATAGCGCAATTACCCATGTCTTCTTACTCTTGATGGGCATCTTTCTATCTGCTGGAAAATCCTTTGGTGTTATCGAGTCTATCGACCTCTCGGCACCAGGAAAATCCTTGATAGGCTGACTACTCTGGGAACCAGTGAAGGGCATACTCTGAATCAAAGGAGTCTGGGCTTCACTGGGTGGACGCAATGGTGGTACATATGTAAGCGAAATTGCTGAGGAAGGTGATCCCGGAAGTGTACTTCCATCTGGGTCTCCTAAGTGCTCAGGTGTCGGAATATTAAACGCTTGCGTCAAGGCAAGAGCCATAGCAGCAGCTGTGGGGAAGCGTGCATTTGGATCTTTGGCGATACTTTTGAGAATCACCTCCGAGATGGCTGGAGAAATGCGTGGATTGGTCAGCTCTGGTGGTTTTGGCTGCTCTTGGAGGTGCTGCATCATAATAGCCAATGGCGTATCAGCATGAAAAGGAGTCTCACCAGTCATGATCTCATAGAGGATGACGCCGAGGGAATAGAGATCGCTGCGTGGATCATCGTACTTGCCCTGGGCCTGTTCTGGCGCCATGTACTTTGGCGTTCCCATCACAGATCCGGTTATTGTGCCGCCTGTTACTCCTTGGTGACGAGCAATGCCGAAATCGGTAAGAATAGGCTCGCCCATCGGCTTTGCTGTAGATACCCGCTTGTCAAGCAGAATATTGGCAGGTTTGATATCCCGGTGAATCAAGTTGCACTGATGAGCATGATCAAGCGCCAGACCAATTACTGTAAAGATGTAGACGATATCTCCAGGAGGTGAGAACTGTCCGCAACGGGATGTGTTGTGAATATATTCTCCTAGCGTTTCTCCTTCAATATAATCCATCACCATATAACAGAGCGGAGGATCAGACTCTGGTGGATATGAGACGTGAAAGTTGTGAATCTTGACAATATTGGGATGGCGCAACGAAGCAATGAGCCGGGCCTCCTGCTCAAAACGTGTGGTGAAATCGGGGTCCTGCTGCATGCCCGGATGCAGAAGTTTGATAGCAACATAGCGCATCAACTGGGTATCGAAGGCCTTCCAGACTTCTCCCATACCACCACGACCAATGCACTCAACGAGTTGATACTTGCTAAGGTTGTGCGCTTTTGTGCTCATAGGACCTCAAATTCTTCCTAAAGGCTGCTCGGCAAATCTGTGGTGATGGGCAGTGCTGCGAGCTTCTGGATCTCATAGTGCGCCCGAGTCACGCCGGGATGGATCTGATTCGTCACCGGATCAAGCTGACCAATATAAGCGTAGGTCGCCTGAGTTACCATATCGTCTAGCAACTGGCCAGCTTGAGGCTGCTGCAATTGTGTCGGATCAGTGTTGCCCATATTATAGAGTGCAACAGCATCCTTGCGTACTTGCGATAGCCAACCTCCAGCATTTTTCAGTGCCGTAAGGATGTTTGAGGCATGCAAGCGCATATCAGATGAAACGTCAAGAGCACGTGCAACCTGTTCTACATGCAGTTGCGTATGATCGATATAACCTGGCGGGTTGGTTGCCAGATTCGCTCCGCCCTGGCGTAGGGGATCGACGGTCAACAAAGACACACTGGCATCTGTTGGGTCAACCAATAAAGGCGTATCAGGCGGAATATCGACATGGAAATTTTGCACCCCATCCAGATAATCCAAGATACGTATAAACATAGGCTTCATCAGATCAACCTGTGCAGCACTTGTCTGTGCTCCATACCAATCGTCTCTAGCAGTTACAGACCACTCTAGGACCTTCTCTGTATTCCTGGATAGCCAGAAATCGAGCCCGCCAGGCAAGCCCAGTACCTTGATGCTTGACTCGTTGTAGAAAAGATGGCGAATATGACTCACTGCGTTGAGCTGCGTCGGGTCTCCCTGTATGGGCTGTTGGGGAATGAATGCAAAGTAACGCCAAGTAGCACGATCGGTTGAGGGCGCATGCGGCGTACGATTAGCATCTTCCTCGGTGATGAGCAAACGGCTTGTCTCTGATAAGAGATTGTTGTGTTGTGCATCACTGGGAAAGAAGTAATGGACTTTGCCATTGTTCACTGGTAGGTTATTGGTGAGCAATATTGGTGGCTGTATCGGTGGAGGCCCTGTCAGATCTGGACCACCTACTTTAACTTTATCTCCGAGCAACCAGACATAGTAGCTTTTACCAACTGGCGCAGGGGAAACATTTTGCAGGTCAATTTGCATCTGATCAGCGATTCCCTGGGCAGTACCAGGTGTGATCTGCCCACTACTGGTGTAGAAGGCCTGCCCTACAGTGGTGTTGGTTGGAGCCAGCAGCCCAGGGACAAAAGTAATGGCCAATCCTGCCACAACACACACAACCAGCAACACAGCAATCAGGGTGATTATACGGCCATTGCGTTGTATTTTCGGTCCAGGAGCAGGAAACGGCTGGATCGGAGTCATAGGAGGAGCACCTGACGGCAATACTGTTTGCGTGGAAGGTGTAAGTGCAGGTGTCACCCCCAAAGAGGGCACGGCTGGCGTACTTCTTCCAGTCTGACCCGTTTGTGGAGCAGGCCATCCTGGGGAGGATTTACTTGCGATAGCAGATTCCTGCTGCCATGTTGGGGACTGCACTGGTGTTGACCCAGGAGAGGATTGCCCAGGAAGCATTGGTGGAAAGGATACTGGCAGTGGACTTCTCATTGTCGGCGCATCATGCGCTATCGGTGTATCCTGAGGGTGTCCCAGAATTTCTGGCACTGTTACACCTAAAGCGTGAGCAACGGCAACAGTCATGGCAGCTGCACTGGGGAAACGTCTTGCAGGATCTTTCTCCAGCCCACGCATAATCACCTCATTGAGAGCAGGAGGAATATTCGGATTGATCAACGAAGGTATAAAAGGAACCGTATTGCTATGCTGTGTCATGACATCAATTGGTGAGTCTCCCTGAAACGGCACAACCCCCGTCACAACCTCATAAAGAATGACTGCTAGTGAATAGAGATCACTGCGCTCAGTAGCTGGATTGCCATGCACCTGCTCAGGAGAGATATATGCCGGGGTGCTGAGTTGAATCCCGGTTTGCGTTGTCGATGATGTATTTAACAGCTTGGCTATCCCAAAATCAGTCAGGACTGGCTCACCCATCGGGTTACGTCTGGTGTTGCGTTGATCCAGCAAAATATTTGCTGGTTTAATATCGCGGTGAATCATTCCCTGACGATGTGCATAATCAATAGCCAGACTGATTGACGTAAAGAGATTGACAATCTCTGCTGGAGGACGAACCCTTCCTTGATTTGATGTGTTGCTAATATAATTGGCCAGGGTTGGCCCTTCGATGTAATCCATCACCATATAGGCAATAGGCTGCGTACCGGAGGTACTATCCTGGGCAGAAGTGGCTGGCTGAAACACCTGGAAATCATGAATCTGTACAATATTAGGATGATGCAGAGAGGCAATAAGCTGAGCCTCGCGTTGAAAGCGCACCAGAAATGTCGGGTCATCGCGCAAATTCGGGCGTAGCACTTTAATAGCCACAAAGCGTTGCAGTTGAGTGTCTAAAGCTTTCCACACCTCGGCAGTACTACCATGCCCCAGGCGCTCTCTTAGTTCATATTTGTCCAGACGTTGCGGAATTGTACTCATTAGAAAGGTCCTCCCGCACAGGTATTACCTGTTTTACTTCCAGCACATGCAGTAATATCAAAAGTTGCCAGGCGCTGAATGTTGTAATAGATTTCAGAGACACCCTCCTTCACCTGTCCCGTATGCGGATCGGTGTGACCAATAAACGCATTGTTAGCCTGAGCAAACATATCATTGAAGATGGGAAGGGTTCCAGGTTGCACCAACTGATCGGCTGGCGTATGAATCAGCTGCACTGCGTCTGTATGGACAGCAGTAAGCCAGACCTGCACATTATTAATCGCATTGTCGGTCTCGGATGCCAGTTGCTTCTGTTGGGGAGTAATACCGGGAGCTTGTGTGAGATCAGTCAAGTGCGTACCAACATGTTTCAGATACCCTGGAGGCTGCTGGCTTGGACTGATCTCCAGCAAACCGACCCGGGCGATTGTCGCGTCTGCCAGGACAGGGGTTGAGGCTAAATCGGGTGGTAAATTCTCGGTCTGCACAAATTCGGAACTATCCAGGTAATCCAGAATGCGTACAAGCTGTCTACGTAAAAGTCCAGTATCGCCATTGGCAAGAGCAAGATCACGTGCACTGCCCGTCCACTCTAGGATCTTTAGCGTATTTCTATAGAGCCAACTGTCCAGGCCGCCGACTAAATTCACCTTCGCGAGCTTGGGGTCCTGTGAAAGCAAGTGTCGCAAGTGATCAAGCAGGCTAAAATGATTCACTGTATCTTGCGGGTTCGGTGCATGTGAAAAAACTGCAGAGTAGCTCCAAGTAGCCGCATCCGGTGATGGATTTACTGGCTGCGAACTAGAGTCTTCCTGGGTTACCAGCAAGCGGCTATACTTACTGAGTAAGTTGCTGTGATCTGGGTCTCCAGCATAGTCTAACGCCGCCTGACCATTTTGGACTGCCAGCGTTCCAAGCGACAAAGGTACTACATTTACCTCGTTATCAGCTTCAGGTAACAACCAAGCATAATAGCTTTTCCCTGGCTGCGGCGTGCTCATATTTTGCAGGCGGACCTGCAGACGATCTGTGATGCCACTTGAACTCGCCAAGTCCATCATCCCGCTGCTAACAAAAAAGGCATGCCCAGCCAATGTTTGTTGCGGAGCAGCAGGAGTAGGACGTAAAAAGAGGAGCCAAGCTCCCACACTGGCACTGACTAATATGAGCAGGGCCAGAATAGTCAAGGCAATATATAAAGGACGCCTATACAAGCCACGAATGGGCAATCTTGATTTTTTGGGTGGGGACGCTCTTCCAAAGAGGGCAGATGCAGGGGGTGGTGCCGCTGGCCCCAGCGGAGTCCTATTGACCGCCCTATGAGAAGGATCTGACATCGATGAAACATTTTGTTGGTCTGGCATACCCGTATGGTAGTTCGGCACGGCCTGATCTATAGCAGGGACTGGTCGTATAATTGGTGGTGTGCTCTGTGGATTGCTTGCAGATGCTTGCGCAACATAGGGCCATGATGGAGACAATCCCTGGCCATCGGCAGGAAGAGGTCTGCTTTGCGGATACGTGCGTTGCGGTAACGGACTGAAAAGGGTGGGGGTGTGCATAGAATCATCATACGGGCTTTTTTCGATACCCATATGGTCTGAGACCTGTGGTATGGGCATTTGGAGCGCTTTAGCCAGTGAAGAGATCATTGCAGAAGCTGAAGGGAAACGCCCAGATGGGTCCTTAGCAAGAGCACGCATGATCACCGACGTCAGTCCTGGACCTACTGAGGGATTGAGTAGCACAGGCGAAGGCGGCATCGCATTCAATTGTTGGCTGATTATTTCATCTGCCATAGTGCCACGGAAAGGGAGCCCGCCTGTGCTCATCTCGTACAGAATGATGCCCAAAGAGTACAGATCACTACGCACATTGTCCGTATCACCCTGGATGATTTCTGGAGCGATATAACACACATCTTTGGGTGAAAGTTGATGAGGGTCATAGGTGTTGTGTATACCTAGATCCAGCAATCTGGGTTCACCCAACGGACTACCAGATTCAGTATTCTTGCTGAGTAAAATAGAGTTTGGTGTGATCAGGCCATGGATAACACCTTGCTGGTGAATATAGTCGATCGCCTCTCCGATCGGGGCCAGGATCTGCATAATCTCGACTGGCGAAAGCATTTTCCGCGTCTGATCTAGTGTCTGAAAATATTCTGTCAGTGATAGGCCCTCAATATAATCCATCACAATATAGGCTTCACTATTACTGCTGAGCGCAGAAGTTGTTCGAGAGCGAATCCTCATCTCAAGTACTGGTACAAGGTACGGATGATGCAGAGTCACCAGACGACGTGTCTCGCGCAGAAAACGGGGAATTGCCTCATCTGCGGGCAACGTAAAACGTAGGAGAGCGACGGTCACATAACGGTGCTGCTGAGTATCGAAAGCCTTCCAAATCTCGCTCGTTGCGTCTCTTCTCAGGCACTGCTGCAGTTCGTATTGATCCAGGCGCTGTTGATCACGGTTCATGAGATACTCCATACTTTCCAAAGCAGCGTAGTTGTTAAAGACACAAAATAAGGGCCAAAGATGCAAAATAAAAGCCACAAAGTTCGGAACCCTATACAATTATTCAACATATAATCAGAAATGTCAACGAAGTAGCTCACAAGTCGAGGTGTAAGGCATTTAAGTGCGAATGATTTGTAAGACTCTTCAACCAAATAGGATTTGCCACCCAGGTTTGGTTTTTCTTCACTATACCATCAACCAGAATAAAGTCTGATGAAGAGGCCCTCTATACCCATGCGAAGGGTCATCCAACCTTTCTGGTTGGCATCGATGTCTGGTGGAGAGAACCGTTCCCCCATGGGAGCTTTCGTCACGGGAAATTTCGTACGGAGTATCCTTTTCTCGAGTTGCCGAATGTGCTGGGATCTCCGCATAATTCTGGTGTAGTTCCCCATATCCTATCGAACGCAGTCCAGCAGGAAGCTGAAAACATCAAACACTTTCTCAAGGGAGAGAAGGTAATAGGGATCGTGCAGCGAGAAGACTATCTGTTATGAGGATAGAGGAACAGTTCTCATCCTCTGAAACAGGATGCTGCTCTGCCATGGCGTTCTCAAGGTATTGCTACCGCCCTCTTGCAGGCGACCTTTCAGTTTCTGAAGGAAACTGGCATTAGACGGATCTGGCTTCATGCGTCTGAAGTGGGAAGACCACTCTACGAGAAACACGGCTTTGTCGCCAAGCACAACGAAATGGAGCTGCTCTAGTAGCCTTAATTGGCTTAGGAAAGCAGCTCTATGAGCTCTGGAAACTCTGGCCTCTCTTCACAATTGGGTGAGCTATTGAAACACGTCCTTAGCTTTCTCGAACACGTTACGAAAGATGTTCTTATCGTTTTGTTCATTTTGTTCGCGTTCGATGCGGGCGAATTCTTCAAGCAAACGCCTCTGCTCTACTGTCAGGTTGGTCGGTGTTACTACCTTCACAATCACATGTTGATCACCACGTGCACTACTATGTACCACTGGAACCCCCATCCCCTTCAAGCGGAATGAGCGATTGCTCTGTGTCCCAGCTGGAATCTTCAGGATGGTGCTCTTGCCATCAACTGTGGGCACCTCAACCTCGTCTCCGAGAGCAGCCTGCGTAAAGCTTATGGGCAGCTCATACAGGATATCATTGCCCTGACGCTTAAAGTACGGATGCGACTTCACTGTCAGAATGACGTACAGGTTACCTGGCGTCCCGCCACGTGCACTCACTTCACCTTCGCCAGTTACGCGTACATTGATACCATCATCGACGCCAGCGGGAATATTGACCACCACACGACGATTGTTGCGTACTCGTCCCTGACCACGACACTTGTCGCAGGGCGTGGTGATCACATGACCTTCACCTCGGCACCGCTCACACATCGTGACGTTGACAAACTGACCAAAGATCGATTGCTGAACACGTCGAATCTCTCCGGTTCCTTGACAGGAAGAACACCGAGCCTTGGACGTACCAGGCTGTGCACCACTACCCTGACAGCGGGAACAAGTTTCCCAGCGAGGCAGCTCTATGTCTTTCTGGCAACCGAAGACCGCCTCTTCGAATGTGATGGTCAGTTCGTAGCGGAGGTCAGCGCCTCTTTGTGGGCTTGAGCGCCGTGTTGCACCCGCTGTACCAGCGAAGAAGGTCTCGAACAGATCATTGATTGTGCTGAACGTGCCAAAGTCGCTAAAGCCTGCCCCGCTTGTACCATTGCCTAGACCGGCATGGCCGTAGCGATCGTAGGCAGCACGCTTCTGAGGGTCGCTCAAGACTTCGTATGCCTCGTTGACTTCGATAAAGCGGGCTTCTGCTCCTTGCTCTTTATTGGCATCTGGATGATATTGCTTAGCAAGCCGACGAAAGGCTTTCTTTACCTCATCATCGCTGGCATTGCGCGATACACCCAGGATATCATAATAATCTCTTTTACTTGCGGCCATCTGCGGGTCCTTTACAGTCAGAACCAGAGCGCGACTTGATCCGCGCGACTAAACGTGACATTCATCTGACAACTACGAAGGATATTGGGTCATTTTTATATAGTATCATAAAATATAGTATGTACGCAATAATAATTGCCTAAATGGGGCTTTTTGTATCACTGTTTTCGTAGACATATCGATTAGGCGCGTACCTGCGTGCATATGACCTTGCCTTCCTTGAAGCCGATGAGAGAGTACTGGACAAGAGAAGCCCAGTACTCCTTTGCGAACTGACTACATTTCTTTGTATTCACCTTCGATGGTATCATCATGGACACCTTGGCCTGGGTCAGTCGGCTGCGGGTCTCCACTAAAGTCTCCACCAGCGCCAGCGCCAGCACCAGCGCCAGCCTGACGATAGATTGATTCACTGGCTTTATAGAAAGCCTGTTCTAGTGCCTCGCGGGAGGACTTGATCTTTGCTACATCATTGGCTGCCAGAGCAGCACGAACATCAGCAATCTTAGACTCTAGGTCGCTCTTCAGGTCGCTCGACAGTTTATCGCCCAGCTCAGCGAGACTCTTCTCGCAGCGATAGGCTGCGCTATCGGCCAGATTGCGCTCTTCGACCTCTTCCTTGCGACGCTTGTCATCAGAGGCATGTGTCTCGGCATCATTCACCATCTTATCAATCTGATCTTTGCTAAGACCGCTCGACGATACAATAGTGATCTTTTGCTCACGTCCGGTACCCTTGTCGCGTGCCGACACATTTACAATACCATTGGCGTCAATATCAAAGGTAACTTCGATCTGCGGGACACCGCGAGGAGCGGGTGGAATACCATCCAGAATGAAAGTACCAAGAGAACGGTTATCCTTAGCGAATTCACGCTCACCCTGAAGAATGTTGATCTCAACACTGGGCTGATTGTCAGTAGCAGTTGAGAAGACCTGACTCTTCTGAGTTGGGATTGTCGTATTGCGCTCAATCATACGTGTAAAGACGCCACCCAGCGTTTCGATACCAAGTGAAAGTGGGGTCACGTCGAGCAGCAGGACATCCTTAACATCACCAGTGAGCACACCAGCCTGAATGGCAGCACCGACGGCAACAACCTCATCGGGGTTTACGCCACGGTTTGGCTCACGATCAAAGATGCGTCGCACCAGCGTTTGTACAGCAGGCATACGAGTCTGACCACCAACTAGAACAACCTCATTGACATCTGCTGGACGAACATCGGCATCCGAAAGCGCCTTGGTCACTGGGATGCGTGACTTCTCGATCAGATCCTCAACCAATTGCTCTAGTTTTGAGCGCGAAAGCGTCATCACGAGGTGCTTGGGACCACTGGCATCTGCAGTGACGAAGGGCAGGTTGATTTCTGTCTGCATCGAGCTAGAGAGTTCTTTCTTGGCCTTCTCTGCTGCCTCTTTCAAGCGTTGCAATGCCATGCGATCCTGCGTCAGGTCGATTCCTTGCTCTTTGCGGAACTCACTAGCTAGCCAGTTAATGATACGCTGATCGAAGTCGTCACCACCCAGGTGAGTATCACCATTGGTGCTTTTCACTTCGAAGACACCATCGCCTAATTCCAGGATCGAGATGTCGAATGTACCACCACCCAGGTCATAGACGGAAATGCGCTCATCCTTCTTCTTATCAAGACCATAGGCCAGAGAGGCAGCTGTTGGCTCGTTGATGATACGTAGCACTTCCAGACCAGCAATTTTGCCTGCATCTTTGGTTGCCTGACGCTGAGCATCATTGAAGTAGGCCGGAACGGTGATCACAGCCTGCGTCACACGCTCACCCAGATATGCCTCTGCATCAGTCTTCAGCTTTTGCAAAATCATTGCGGAGATCTCAGGCGGGCTATATGCTTTCCCTTGAACCTCAACCCAGGCATCGCCATTGTTGGCACGAATGACCTTGTAGGGAACCAGTCGCTTGTCACGCTCGACTTCAGGATCACTGTATTTGCGTCCCATAAAGCGCTTAATTGAAAAGACGGTGTTTTCAGGATTGGTGATAGCTTGGCGTTTTGCGACTTCGCCAACAAGGCGCTCACCATTTTTATTAATTGCTACAATTGATGGTGTGGTGCGGGCCCCTTCCGCATTGGGGACGACAACAGGCTCTCCGCCTTCCATTACCGCAACACAAGAGTTTGTTGTTCCAAGATCGATACCAATAACTTTTGGCACAGTTGCCTCCTAAATACCTAATAAATTACTGAGTTACTCACCACCATAAACATCAGCCAATAGTTCATTCATGACTTGGGCCATGTACCGTACTACAGCAATAGCACGGCCATATTGCATACGTGTAGGACCGATCACTCCTAGCAGCCCACCAACCTTATCTTTCTGTCCATAGCGAGCAAGGACCATACTGACATCTTTCATTTCGTCCCATTGGTTTTCCCCACCAATGAGCACCTGTACTCCATCTGGGGAAGGTAGTTGCGCAGCCAGCACCGGTAAAATGCGCTTGTGTTCTAACTCATCCATTACTTTGAGAACGCGCTTGTGCTCTGTCTCTTCCATCACTTTGCGAATGCGCTCAACTCGCTCATCCTCAGGTTCTAAGTGCACAACCGGAGGTGAATGAGATTTCTCTAGTATATTCACGACATCTACACCATAGAAATCATCTAATTGTATATCACTATGCTGCTCTAGAATACGCACAATTGCATTCACAATCACCCGTTCTACAGGAATCGAGTCGTATGTGATCAACCACTCATTGATCTCAGCTGCTGTCTTATTCTGGATCAGTGGATTGAGTCGCGCTGTGATAGAAGTTAGCTCTTCCTGAAGCGTCTGTGTATCTAAGAGCAATCGCTGCTGCTGCACCGTACCGTCCGTCAGGACCAGAACTATATGAGCAGAAAAGTCAGTAACGCAGAGCACCTCGACGTGTTTCAACCGCCCTTCGCTTGAACGTGGGGGTGTCATAACTGCGCCGCTGTGTAGCAAACGTGCCATCACTGAAGCCGTCAGCCGTACCCATTGATCTAACTGATCTTGCACTTGGTAGAAGAGATGTCGAATCAGACGCTGCTCGTCTAGCGACAATGCTGATTCCTGCATCAGATGCTCCACAAAGTAGCGATAGCCAAGGTCTGTTGGTACGCGACCAGCAGAGGTATGTGGCTGGTTAATCAGGTCAAGTTCCTCTAGTCCTGCTAGTTCGTGACGAACTGTGGCAGAACTAAACGGCAACACGTACTTGCGTACGAGCGTTTCAGAGGCTACTGGAGTAGCATTGTGAATATATTCTTCGACTAGTGCACGCAAGATCTGCTGTTTACGTGGGCTCAGTGGTGTCATCAGCTTGCTTTTCCTCAATCGTCCTCTTGCATCCTCCTAGACATAGCTGTTATGACCGACCATGCTCGAATGATACAATGTTTGCCGACTGCGATTGCTAGCAATCTCTCTATGCGATTGCAAGTACAGCATAGCACTCGCAGTGAGGGATTGTCAAGTCTTAGCAGATCCGGTAGGAAATTTGCTAGCATTTTAGAGAGTAGGCTGAGAGCTCAGTACCCCGGCAATTGCTAATGGCTTAGCTATCCACTATTGACCACCGTTATTATTACCATTCCCGATATTAAAAGGGTTATTGGTATTCCCATTATTATCACTATTGGGTACGAGTCCGGTCTGTGTCGGTTCTTCACCATCAATCATCCAGTCGCAATTCTCTCCACCCATTAGGCCGCTGGTACTTGAGGTACAGCCTATCCTCACTCCCGAGGGAGGAACAAACACTTGCTGCTGACTAACGCCTAATTCTTGAGCGAATCTAGTGGGGTCATAATTCTTCGGACACGGGGCGACAGTTGGGTATGTTGGAGAAGGACAAACACCAGCCAGTGTTTCCATAATGCTGTGCCAGATCGGCGCAGCCCCTACAATACCCAGCGTGCCCGGGTACATGGGCTCATTATTGGCATTGCCAGACCAGACACCCACAACCACATTGGGTGTATAACCAACTGTCCAGGTATCTTTAGGACCATCAGTAGTGCCTGTTTTTGTTGCTACCGGGTGCTGGCATTCGTTGTAACTTTCATACTGGCAAGCTGGATCGATATCCCAAAATGAGAGGTCATGATCACCACTAAACTCGGCATAACGATCCTGCTCGTCAATGAGAACCGAGGTCATGAGATAGGACACCTGTGGAGAAAATACCATTTGCACTGGCGGATGGGTTGGATCGTAGTGATAAAGATTATGCCCATAGTTATCCCAGATATCCAGAATGCCCTGCGGGGGCACACGTTCGCCCCCGTTGGCGAAGGTCTGGTAGCCGCTGGTCATCTGCAGCACGGTGGTATTTTCTGTGCCCAGGGCCCAGGACACACCGAGATTCTGAATCTGGTTCAGTCCCAGGCGATGCACCGTTGTGAGCACATTCTCTGGACCAGCATATTCCATCGCTCTCACTGCACCGATGTTTTCTGATTGGGCAATTGCTATCCTGACCGTAGCCTGTTGATTTCCACCAAAGTGATTCGGGTCACCATTCGGGCTATAGTCAGGAGGATGATATATGGCCGAATCCTTAATCGAGGTTCCAGCTGGAGCACCGTTGGGGAAGTATGTTTGTACGTCAGGAACAACTGTACCTGGATACCAGCCCATTTCAAAGGCTGTAGCATATACAAAGGGTTTGAAGGCTGAGCCAGATGGGCGTCCTGGGGGTGTCCCATCGGCATTGGGCGGTGGATCGGCAGCATTGTACTCACCCCCAACTTGGGGGCTGGGATTTTTATAGTCGGCACTGCCATTCATTGCCAAGATCTCACCGGTATGAGCATTCATTACCACTACGGCAGAATCATGAAGGTTGTGTGCCACATCTGTTGGTGCCGTATCAGCAAACCAATGGAATTCTGGCTGTGTCAGGTGAAAGTCCACCGTTGATTCCACATAGTCTTCCAGGTTTGCATCGATGGTGGTCCGGATATTAAAGCCTCCCGTTAGAAAAGGAACAATTCCCTGGTTTGGATCTCCATTGCCTAGCACAACCTCGACTTGGTGGATAATCCAATCCACAAAGTGGGGGGCATGCTTCAAATGCTGATAGGGCGTAAAAGGCATCTTAGCCGTTAAGTCTTCTGCTTGTTTGGCAATTGCAGGAGTAATAGGCCCCAGACCCTGGACTGTCATATTCTGCTTTATCATCTGCTGCAGTACATACTTCTGCCGACCTAGGGCATTCTGCAAGGTTGCACTACCACCAGCGGGATAATAGCTAACCGGATTCTGTGGTAAACCTGCTAACAGTGATGCTCGTGCTAGGCCTAGTAGTGGATCATGCTGGTTCTGCTGATTCAGATCTAGCAGGGAAATACCAGGAGTACACTTAAAGTTCTGGTCACATTGAGGCAGCAGATGGAAATACTCTTCTACCGCAGACTCAATTCCCTGATCTAAGGGGCCAAAACTGGCCACATTGAAGTACATCTCCAGGATTTTCTGTTTGGGATATTGTTGTGTCAAGCCAATTGCCAACACAGCTTCGCCAACCTTGCGGTTGAGTGAGACCTCTTTCTTCCCTGTCAGGTTTTTGACTACCTGTTGCGTGAGAGTACTGCCCCCACTCTGCACTGCGTCATGCTGCAAAAATGAAATGACTGCGCGAAGGATACCCTGCAGATCGATGCCAGAGTTATCCCAGAAAGAGGGGTCTTCGGCAGCGATTATCGCATCACTCATAACTTGCGGCACCTGGTCATATTTCACGGGAGTACGTCGTCCACCTTGTTCACCGTTATCGTATGCATCATAGAGCAGGGTCATGTTCCGGTCATAGATGCGTGTGGTTTGTGAAATCTGCTGGTGTTCCAGCTGTTGCACTAGAGGAAGTTGGCTCTGATAATAGACATACCCATATGTTGTTCCTGAACCAGTGATGATCACCAGTAATAGTGCTAGTGCGATCAAAATACCAGACCATATGCGTCCAGCTCTAGGCCGCTCACGCTTCGAGCGTTCTCGTCGTTGACGCCTCATCATCGTAAGACGCAAGGTGCGCGAACGTTTCCATCGTTTCGATCGCTCGGGCAAGGGAGTGCTAACTCCCGACGTAGGAGCAGGATAACGTTCAATGTAAGGAGTTGATGGCTGCATAGCTCGATCTGCGATAGCAGCCATCTTGCCGGTCCAGCCACGCATTACTCGTATAGTGCTAGTGACCAGATTATATATCTGGCCTGTCACATCCCGCGGACGTTGTGGGATAAGACCTGCACGTTTGGGCGATGCAGACCTCTTGGACTGAGATGGCAATGCACTTCCCTCTGGAGCAGAACTAATCTCAAGGGGTTGCTGATTCAATTGCTGCTCTCCATAATCATTTGTGAAGTCATCTGCATGCAGAGACAGGCTATTCTTATCTTGTTGCAGCCCATTATAACTCATAATACAGAACTCTTGTTTCTGCAGAAGATGGCATCTTCCTGCCTACCCAGCGCCAAACGACTTGACCTGTGAAGCATTGTTCCATTAGCATTCCCCACGTCAGGGGGCATGGGGGGTAGCATCGAGTTTTCTCTTTCTCTTCGATCCGTCGGAGGATACTATATTAGTGATCCGCATGTGATTAGTTACCCCCGTTTGGCTGTCCATTATTGTTGCCCCCGTTTGGCTGTCCATTGTTGTGATTGGGTGGAAGTCCGGCCTGAAGTGGCTCTTCACCATTAATCACCCAATCACAATTGCCACTGCCTAGGAGGCCGTTGACACTGGAGGTACAGACTTGACGCACTCCAGAAGGAGGACTAAAGGTTAGCTGCTGACCAATGCCTAGCTTTTGAGTGAACGTCGCAGGATTGTAGTTCTGTGGGCACGGGACGGTTGGATATGTTGGAGAAGGACAAACACCAGCCAGTGTTTCCATAATGCTGTGCCAGATCGGCGCAGCCCCTACAATACCCAGCGTGCCCGGGTACATGGGCTCATTATTGGCGTTGCCAGACCAGACACTCACCACCACATTGGGTGTATAACCAACTGTCCAGGTATCTTTAGGGCCATCAGTAGTGCCTGTTTTTGTTGCTACCGGGTGCTGGCATTGATCGTAACTCTGATATGAACAGGCTGGATCAATATCCCAAAATGAGAGGTCATGATCGTAGCCGAACTCGCCGTAACGATCCTTTTCATCAATGAGGACCGAAGTCATGAGATAGGACACCTGTGGAGAAAATACCTGCAACTCCGGTGGATGGGCTGGATCGTAGTGATAAAGATTATTCCCATAGTTATCCCAGATGTCCAGAATACCCTGCGCTGGTATACGTGTTCCACCATTGGCGAAGGTCTGGTAGGCATCTGCCAGCTGCAGAACACTAGTATCTTGTGTGCCCAAGGCCCAGGATACACCAAGATTCTGCATCTGGCTCAGTCCCAGACGGTGCACCGTTGTGAGCACATTCTCTGGCCCAGCATATTCCATCGCTCTCACTGCACCGACGTTTTGTGATTGGGCAAGTGCCAGCCTGACCGTAGCCTGTTGATTTCCACCATAGTGATTCGGGTCACCAGTCGAGCTATAGTCGGGGGGATGGTACATAGTATTCTTCAGTGCTCCTGCCGATGCACCGTTGGGGAAGTATGTTTGTATGTCAGGAACGACCATACCAGGATACCAGCCCATCTCAAAGGCAGTACCATACACAAATGGTTTGAAGGTTGAACCAGGCGGACGTCCCGCTGCTGTTCCATCTTGATTGGGGGGTGGGTCGGCAGCGTTGTACTCTCCGCCAACCTTTATATCTGGATTATTGTAATCGGCACTACCATCCATCGCCAGGATTTCGCCATTATGTGCATCCATCACGACCGCGGCAGAATCATGCAGATTATGTGCCACATCTGTTGGCGTCGTAGCTCCATAGTAATGAAATTCCGGCTGTGTCAGGTGGAAATCCACCGTTGATTCTACATAGTTTTCCAGGTTCACATCGATGGTAGTGTGGATATTGAATCCTCCTGTCAAAAAAGGAACAATTCCCTGATTGGGATTTCCATTTCCCAGTATCGTCTCAACTTGACGGATGACCCAGTCCACAAAGTGTGGAGCATGCTTGAAACTCTGATAGGGCGTGAATGTCGTGTTAGTCATCAGGTCTTCTGCTTTTTGAGCGATCGTGGGTGTGATAGGCCCCAGACCTTGGACTGACATATTCATCTGTATCATTTGATCCAGGACATACTGCTGACGCGCCAGAGCTTGTTGCTTGCCCACATTGCCACCAGCAGGATAATAGGTAACTGGATTTTGCGGCAAGCCCGCCAGTAGTGAGGCTCGTGCCAGTCCTAGCAATGGATCATGTTGATTGGCCTGATTCAGATCCAACTCGGCAACACCAGGAGTACACTTAAAATTCTGGTCACACTGAGGCGTAAGATGGAAATACTCTTCTACCGCAGACTCAATTCCTAGATCCAAGGGGCCAAAACTAGCCACATTGAAATACATCTCCATGATTTTCTGCTTAGAGTATTGCTGTGTTAAGCCAATTGCTAGTGCAGCTTCAGGAATCTTACGATTGAGAGTCTCTTGATTATTGCCAGTCAAGTTTTTGATCACCTGCTGGGTGAGAGTACTACCGCCTCCCTGGATTGAGTTATTATGTTGAAAATAGGAAAGGGCAGCACGAGTAATACCCTGCGGATCGATACCTGAGTTGGTCCAGAATGTGTGGTCCTCGCTGGCAACCATCGCATCGCGCATCACCTGTGGCACTTGGTCATATCTCACAGGAGTACGGCGCCCATCACTATCATATGCATTATAGAGCAGGGTCATGTTCCGATCATAAATGTGTGTGGTCTGTGTGATTGTGTTGAACGCGAGCTGCTGTACTTTCGGCAACTGGCTTTGGTAATAGGTATACCCATATGCTGTTCCCGAACCAGTGATGGTCACAAGTAATAGTGCTAGTGTGATCAAAATACCATACCAGATGCGTCCAGCTTGAGGCTTCCAGCGCTCGCGCCGCTTGCGCATTAACATCGTAATGCGCAGGGCCCGTGAACGCTTCCACTGCTCCGATTGCTGCTGAACAGGTGTCTCAGGCACGATAGCAGGAGGATGGGAACGCTCCATGTAGGGAGCTGGTGGTTGCATGCTGTAGCCTGCCATAGCAGCCATTTTATTAGAGATTGCAGAGAACTTACCAGACCAGCCGCGTATGGCCTGAAAGGTATTCTCCAGCAAGCCAGCTGACCTGTTTACAGATGGATACTGCCCACCATTGGCTATTTGAGGCCTCTGCTGGTTCTGGAGTTCCCCTTGTTGTGATAAAAGACCTGAACGTGTTGGCACTACAGGCCGTGCTGGTCCTAAGCCAGGAGCTTGCTGATTGACTTGCTGAGCTGGCGGTGACTGGGGCAACTGCTGGGCTGGCAACCGACCATAACTACTTAATAGACCTCCGGTCCCTCCACGAGGATTATTCGCTGAGCGGTGATTATTCGCTGATTCTTGCTGCCAATTGCTACTCATAAAACTTACCCTCTTGCCGAACTACGAATTGTGTCTTCTTGCATTTGCCATTTCTCAATCTATTGCAGTATTTATATCCATCTATACCGTTTTTCAGGCAACACATCTAGATGTGCAGACTCTTTCCACACAATGACTCTTCTTGAGAGAGCTGATCACTACTATAACGAGTATGGTGATACACACTAACATACGTTACAGTGACCAGCCCATTTTTCCCTCTCTCGAGAGCAGGGATGATGGCTCCGATAGGAAATTTTGTAAGCATGCCTGGATGCAGCATGCATAACACAGCAAAATCATGTACAATAGGGACTGCTATTCTTATGACTGCTGACGAGGAGATTTATCAATGTTCTCACGACATGCCCACGTCTTAAAAGTCTTTATACTCTTTATCTTCATATGCATAATTTTAGGTATATCACTTTTAGTATATTCTCCTGTCACACGAGCCGCTGGCAATCCTATTCAAGTAGATTCTCGCAGCAATGCCTTGACGTTTCCTAAAGCCATTGATTTCAAGATCAGTGTGCGCGATAACCGAGGTTCTCTTAGCCAAGCGACCATTTATCTCACGTACAAAGGTTTCGATTATCAAGAATCACATCAGGTCAATACCTCTGGTGCTGTATCTACATACACATTCCAGTGGCACGACGATTTAACGGTAAGTAATGATCACTTTCCCCCTGTTGGTACGCAAATTAGTTATTATTGGATTATTACTGATAGTGCTGGCAATAGCTATACCGATTCCTCGCAGACTGTAGACATCGTAGACAACCGTTTCAATTGGCAACACCTCTCAAAAGGCCTCTACCAGATCAACTGGTATGATCGTGGGACAGACTTTGGCCAGATGGTCCTTGGGAAAGTAGATACCAGTATCCAAAGTATCAGCCATAGTCTAGGCGCAAGTCTGAACCACCAGATTAACCTCTGGGTTTATGAGAGTGCCAACGATTTTCAGGGCTCTTTACCACCCAATGTCCACGAGTGGGTAGGAGGCATTGCTTTCCCAGCAGTATCCGAGGCTTCGATTGTCGTCCAATCATTAGACGACGACACCCTCCAGCGCGATATGCCGCATGAATTGACGCACCTTCTCTTTCACCAGCTCATCACGCCGGGAATAGCTCCAACCTGGTTTGATGAGGGCTTGGCAGTTTACAACCAGAATTTTCATGAAAGCGAGATGATAGTACGGTTCAAAACGGCTCTCAATGACCATAATCTACTGCCGCTGAACACAATTGCCCAAAATTTCCCGGCCAATGCCGATAAGGCGTATTTGGCTTATGCACAGAGTTGGCAACTGGTAGATTATATGTATCAGACATTCGGACTGCAAAAAATGGCCGCGCTGATTCATGATATGGATAATCCCAATCAAGGATTTGATGCGGACATGCGTCAGGCCTTCGGGCTGGATGTTGCGCATCTGGAGAATCAGTGGCATCTCTCCCTTAACCAGTCTCCTACACTCTCAAAAGATCAGATGACACAGTCATTACCAGCTCCACAACCGCCACCTAACCCATACAACAGTACAACAATTGCTCTCCTTCTGCTAGGTGTAGCGCTTGTAGTAGCAGCACTGCTTGGCCTTGGCAGTATAGTGACATATCAGCGACGAGCAAGGCAAATGATGCTACTAGCTCAACAAATACAATACACCCCACAGAGGATCGTACTGGGTCAGAAAGAGCCACCAAACTGGTCCCACCGGACAGCCTATAGACACCCGAGCAATTATACATCACCATCAGCATATGCCCCACCGGGACGACCACCCATGTCAGAACAGCGTGTGCAACGATCCGAATATCCACGATTTCGATTCAGCCCACCGAGCCAAAGGAAATAGAATATTGTATAAATGTGAAATAGTTCATACAAAAAGAGCATGGTTTTTGTTATCCTTTTCTCACTGCATATATCTATATATATTGAAGGAGCAATATTTTCATGACAGAGGAAGTTGTGCGGCAGTTAGGCAACTATCGTCTCACTAACTTACTAGGTCAGGGGGGCTTTGCCAAAGTTTACCTGGGAGAACATGTCTATCTTCATTATCGATGAAAGATTCATCAGTCGAAGGGAGCAGAAAGCACATCGAATATCTGGAACAAGAGCTAATGGGACTGCAACTGGCATTGAGTCCTCCTAGACTATCGCTTCAGCAAAAACCTTGTATATTGGAATGATTCGGGTTAATATGAGATACATAGACTCAAATATTTCTCAGTGGTCCTTTCTCAAATTGCAATGGACAACGCAAAAATTGTAGCATTTTGGCAGTTCATCTTATAGAATGACAGATTTAGGAGAATCAAGCAAAAATGGGCAAGCTGCAGAGGCGGATGGTAGTGAGCGACGCATCAGCCCCTTATTATCCATCCGACGTACTCTCACTAGACGAGTTAAGTTATTGGATTGCGTTCAGCCGCGTACTAGGCATTGGTCCCGTACGTTTCAAGCTGCTGCTCGACTTTTTCCATCAAGACGTTGCGGCAGCCTGGCAAGCTAGTTCCGCAACACTCGCTGAAGCTGGACTCGACCAGAGGACTATTAAGAGCTTTATCAGACAACGTGCCACCATCACACCCCAACAAGAATTGGAGCGCCTCGAGCGCCTGCGCGTACGCATCATTACGTGGAGGGACGAGGCGTATCCACCATTGCTCAGAAAGATCGAGTATGCACCATCGGTCCTCTACGTCTGTGGCAACCTCACCGACGATGACCGACATTACTCGCTAGGTATCGTCGGTACGCGCAAAATGAGCGCCTATGGACGACAGGTGACGGAACATTTTGCACGCGAACTCGCCAGGGGTAAAGTCACCGTTGTAAGTGGATTAGCGATGGGCATCGATACCGTTGCTCATACCGCTGCACTGGATGCTGGCGGGCGTACCATCGCAGTACTTGCCTGCGGACTAGACATAATTTACCCATCCTCGAACTTCAACCTCGCCAAACGCATTGTCGAGTCGGGTCAGGGTGCCTTGCTGACTGCATTCCCATTAGGCGTCCAACCGGAGGCGGGAAACTTTCCAGCTCGCAACCATATCATTTCGGGACTCTCGCTGGGCATATTGGTCACAGAGGCTCCCCAAAAAAGTGGGGCATTGATTACGGCTAACTCAGCCCTGGAGCAGGGACGAGAAGTTTTTGCCATTCCCGGCAATATCTTTTCGTCTGGCGGTGCTGGTGTAAACAAACTCATCCAGGATGGAGCCCATCCGGTGACGCACATCAACGATATTTTGATGAGTCTTAACCTCTACATGGTGCCCCAGCAGGTCGAAGCCCAGGTAGATCTGCCGACCAGCCTCGAAGAGCAAGCCCTGATAGCCCTGCTCGGCCAGGAACCCTGCCATATCGACGATCTCATTCGCGAATCCGAACTCGGTGCTCAAGACGTTACAGCAGCGTTGACCACATTGGAGCTAAAGGGGATGGTGAAGCAGGTAGGGGGAATGCAGTATATTCGGGCTGTGCGTGGGTGAAGTCTACTTGAAAAGTGTAGACTTCACCAAAAAGCAATCATATTACTGCTCAGAAAACCCATTGACAAGGAGTGAGAGATTCTGTATTATTGTCCCTGTCGACAAGACGACCACAAAAACAAGCCGAAGTGGTGAAATCGGTAGACACGCAACGTTCAGGGCGTTGTGCCTTAAGTGGCATGGGGGTTCGAGTCCCCCCTTCGGCATGAACTCTCCTCTGGCCTTCGTTGAGGTTCGTTTCAAGCTCAAATTCCCCCCTTTTTATTCGCTGAGTGCCGCCATTTTTCGCATAAATTCGTCGGCGTTGCTACACCGTTGCTACATGTAGCAACCCCCTTTTTTGAGACGGGAAGCCAATTCACACATTGCTTTCGCTGATACAAGGACCTTTTTCGCGCTCTCTGACTCGACAAGATGGGGGAGAGGTCAATTGAGGTTGACTCGTTTTCGTGGAGTGCTCAGAGCGAGTCTCATTGCAGAGGGATTAGCTTGTCAAGGAGGGATGTTGGCAGGCAGATTGTTAAATCTCAGCAGTTCTGCCATAGTATTGGAAGTCCTCACGAAAGCCTCCTCGCCCTTTCCCAATGTGGCTGTAGTCCGCAACGAGTTCAATGGAGCGGAGATACTTGACCATCTTATACCCAAGCTGTGTTTCTACACGCAAGCGCAGTGGTGCCCCATGTTCTAGGGGAAGCGGTTTCCCATTCATCTCGTAGGCGAGAATGCTCTGCGGGTGCTGAGCGAGTTCCCTATCGATGACCTCGTAAAAAGGACTTTCCTGCGCCTCCTGACCTCCTTGAGGATAGGACTGCATCCCGCGCTGATACGAAGTAAAGACCAGATACTTGGCTTCAGGGAGAACGCCGCACAGCTTGAGCACGTCACGCAAAGGAACGCCTCCCCACTCGCCCACTCCCGACCAGCCCTGGATGCAGTTGTGCTTGGTAATCTGGATCTGCTTTGACAGCTTGTGTAGATCTTCAAGCGAGAGGTGCAATGGATTGATGACCAGTCCAGACACTTCAAGTTTCCAATCGGTAAAGGTGTGCGTCTGCAGCTGCTTGAATTCGTCGGATATCGGAGGGCGACCGTTCACCCAGAAGTAGTCCGAAATCTCAGACGGCTTGTAGTCCTGCCGAGAGGTAATCCGATGCAGCAAGCCTTTTCTGATCGGGTCGACAATGGCTCCAAGAGCATCTTGCACCTGTCGTTTGTGTCGCAGCGAATACCACAAGGTCAGTGCATAGATGAGAAAAACGAAGAGCAATGCGATGAGAGCGATCATCATGGAGAGAGTGAGACTGCTCTTCAGGCTACCTAGGACAATGTTGCGAATGTTGTCCTGAAAGTGGACAATGAGCACGAGAGCTGTGTGCACGATGATAAATGCGGCAAATGCCAGCATGGCGAGGAAATGCAAGCTGCGTCCGACCTGACGCCCTCCGAAGAGCTTGATATACCAGGGAAATCGCGCCTCAATGGCTGGTGACATCGTGGCTCCTGTAAGAAGCATAAATGGTGCCAACAAAAAGACCACTGCGGCGTAGGTCAGTTGTTGTAATGGATCATAGGGACGAAAATCGCTCGTTGGCGGGATGTGTAGGCTTAGATAGGTGAGCAGGGTGTGCCAAGCGCGTGGGACGATATCCCAGGAGGTTGGGATGAGTCGTGTCCACTCCCCAGTAGCAAAGAGCAAGATCACGTAGATGAGGCCGTTGATGATCCAGAAGATGGCAGCAAAGAAATGCCAGTGGCGTCCTAATCCAAGATTCTCACCTCCGGGTTGAGCCAGCAGAGGCGAGATGGCAATTTCATCATCCATAGAAGTATAGAGCTGGTCTTTTGGCACCTGGCGTTTGGTGAGCGCGAGCCAAGCACGCTGCGGGTTACAGGCGTCATCCCAGTAGAAACGTGGATGGGCACCAAGGATTTGAATACCACTGCGAATTAAGAGCCCGATAAAGAGCAGGTTTATAAAATGAGTCAGACGCAGCCAAGCAGGAAACCCTAGCGATGCAAGAACAAGATGTGTTAGCATGGTTGCATGTTCCTCTCTCATAACAGGCTTCTGTTGTCGAACAACCGTCTCTCTCCTCTGTGATCAACACGAATCGAGAGCTGAAAACGGGTCGGCTCAATGGAGAAGAGAATCAGATCATTGGCAATAGACGCTCTGCCATGCAATACGGACTGTCCTTCCTTTCAAAACACACGAATTAGCAGAGGAAAAGGTATCAGCTCAAGAACAACAAAGTTCGTGTCGAGAGGAGAGATGAAGCCGCAGCTATAGAGTAAGGGAGCATACGGAAATACCCTCCCGATCTGTGCTCCGTTGCTTCCCTCCAAACTGGCTGACACATATCACCCCTTGATCAAAAATGGCGAAATGCCCAAGCTCGCCAATTGGACCTCATTCCTCCAAAATATCGCTCGCCATCTCGCCTTCGGCCTGACATTGGGCTTGCTCTACTGAGATCGACAGTGAGCACTAGAACCAGAGATATGTATCCTGAGCCCCTGACCACAACGTGTCCAAAGAGATACAAGAAGATGTTGTCTCTCCTTTGCACTTGTTCTGTTTGGAAAGCCCACGAGAAAGAGCTGCTTCGAGCAGAGTGCTTGTACACTCTTGCTCCTAGGGAAATGCCCATTCGTTATGAAACAGATACGAGCAACACGGTCTTTTCTCAACAAGTTGTGGTCAGACCTCGACTCCTTGGAGCAGCTCAATCATGCCACAGGTCGAGGAGCTGCCAACATTCTTCTTGGCCTGAGCAAGCGAACAGGATGGCCTCTGCTTGAGCAGCGTTCTTGGCGTACTCCAGTGCTCTCGCTCTATAGCTTTCTTGGCAATGGCCTCAGCCTCGGACTCCTGAGCATTCTGGCCCTGCTGACACAGAGCCCATTCGTCTACCCCGGCCTTGGTCCGACAGGTTTCTTGCTCTTCTCACTGACGTCCTCACCCATGGCTTGTCCACGCAATGCCATCATTGGCAATGCCATTGCACTGCTGGTTGGCTACCTCTGCTTGATGATCACAGGCTTAACAGAAGCTGGGTCGGCCCTCACTGTTGGCTTCATCTGGCCTCGCGTGATCGCAGTCGCGCTCTCCATTGCTCTGACCTCCGGACTATTGGATCTGCTCCACGTTCAGCATCCCCCTGCTGGGGCGAGTGCCTTGGTTGTCTCGCTTGGCTTGATCACCACACCCTGGAAGCTGGGCGCTGTCTTGGTATCTATTGGCCTGCTTATCCTCTTGGCAATTCTCATCAATCGTCTGGCAGGCATCCGGTATCCCTTGTGGAATCCCTTGCCCTTCTGTGTTGAAGAAGAGATCATCGCCCAAGCAAAACAACTCGCTCACGAGAGGACAGAAGAAGTGCCCGAATAACTGTGAGGGAATACTGATTGAGGAAGGCTTGCCATCCTTGGCTTGGTTTCTCTGCTCATTGAGACACACCTGTGCTTTCGAAAGCGATGGAGAAGATGTACGCCTTTTCTTGACCCAATGCGCACTCTATACACTCTCTAGAGCACTTCTGGCATAGCTACCAGGAGCATCTTGCTCCTAACAGACATACGCCCATTAATGGTTGCTCTATTTGGTTGAAAATACTGTCTGTTTTTATTTCGCCATAATTTCATCATTGATCTGCTGTGTGATGAAACAGGAAGTCACAGATGTTGGCAGAGGCCTGCTGATTGCAACCGTAAAAGACGTAGACGGCAACATCCTCGGCCTTAGGCAATCACCCTAGCCCCTCATCTGTGGTTTTAAGAGAGTGTAAGAGGAGCAATAGAAACCCAGTCCTGTAGTAGACTGACCTCACTTGGTCAAAGACCGATTGAACAGCCTCGCAAGGTCTCACTCTTCTTCGAATTCTCGCTCTGGCACGCCTGTATTCACGTAGAGATCGGCTATGGGGAGTGCGAAACCAATACTTGCCAACGCTACCTGCTGCCCAGGCCCGAAATGTTGGTATGCCCATATCTTGCCCTGGCGTCGGTAGGTCTCTACCATGTGATGGGTTGTGTTCACCAGGACATATTCTTCAATACTAGGGCAGGCTTGGTAGGTTCTGAACTTCTTTCCTCGCTTACCCAGTGCTCTCGCTGAAGTGCCACAACTCATCCTCCTTTTGACCTCTCTGTAGGCTATCAGTAATATAGCATATGGTGGCATCGACTTTTTACTGAGAGGCTCAGCTTTCCACAGTTCCTATCTTTTATACTTCTTCTGCATGTTCTCTTTGCCCAGCATTGCTCTCTGGACACTCCACTCAACCAGGTCAAAGTCATAGCACAGTGCGAGAGGTGAGGGCTGTCTCAGCCAAGGAAGAACGCTTTCAACGCAGGAACGAGCACTTCGTCAGCCGGGCCGTGGTCTTGACCTTCTAGGGTGCGATGCCGTGCATTAGGGAGGATGGTAGCAAGCTCTTGGGCCCCGTGGCGCAGAAACCCATGACGTTCCTCGCGCCCCAAGAACACCGTGCCATCCATCACAAGCGTGGGAACCGTGACGCAAGCCCACTTATCTCTCGGCAACGGCTTGCCTCTCAGGGTATCTGCCATGATGGTGACGTCGTAAGCAAGCGTGTGCGCCACTTCCTCTAACCCCGGCCACATGGGCGATTGCCGCATCTGGGCAATCATTTCAGCAGGAGTGCCCACTTCTCTCATGAAGTATTCGACCGCTTCGCCCCGGCGATCTGACGAGACCAGTTCAATGAGGTGTGGCGCGTAATCCTGCGGTGCAGGAGGACGACTGTCGTTAATGATAAACGGGGGCTCGTACACCGCCAGTTTCGTGATTTTCGTGGAGAGCAGGCGTGCAGCTTCAAGAGCCAGAACTGCTCCTGAAGAATGTCCAAAGACGAACGCCGTTCCACCAGCCTCGGTGATCAGGGCATCGAGATCTTCGACCTCGCGCTCGACCGCATAGGGTGCTGTGTCCCCACTATCGCCTCGGCCACGCCGATCGTAGGCGAACACCGTGAAATGGGGTGCCAGAGCTGCGGCAAGCTCCGCCTCGGCTAAGCGCGTGGCGGTTATCATTTGCAAGTGAAGACACTCTTCCATTCTCAAAGCGGGAGGCCAAACCGGAAATGTTGGAGCATATCTGGTAGGTTTCGGCCCATAGTCGGGTAATTGAAATGGTACCTGAAGTATACTAGTACCGCCCCTCACAAATACCCAACCAGCTATGGTATACTGATGAGCACTATGGAAAAACTCACGCTCTCAGCAACCCAAACAAAACTCTTAACGGACT
>Ga0207416_1001353_pt1 | contig 33443 bp, 31 predicted proteins | sample PaiPotPPM11metaG_FD_184107 | JGI IMG/M metagenome (GOLD analysis project Ga0207416, IMG submission 184107) | Iron sulfur acid spring bacterial and archeal communities from Banff, Canada, to study Microbial Dark Matter (Phase II) - Paint Pots PPM... ...
CGCTGCTCTCCATGAAAGTTCACTGTCGGATTGCTGCCACCTTCCGCGGGCGGTTCGCTCTTGCCATCCTTGCGCTGGAAACTCTTCGCTCCCGCCCAGGCCTCCAGCAACGTCCCGTCCACCGTGAGGTGCTCGTCACTCAACAGCCCATGCGCCCGAATCTTTTCCACCACACCTTCAAAAAACGCAGCCGCTATATCGCCTTCCAGCAAACGGTCGCGGTTCTTGCTGAAGACCGTCGGTACCCACACGGCCTCGTCCATGTTCAGCCCCACAAACCAGCCGAATAGCAGGTTGTAGTCGAGTTGCGCCATCAGCAGCCGCTCGCTGCGCACCGTGTACAGCACCTGCAGCAGCAAGGCCCGCAGCAGCTTCTCTGGCGCAATCGAAGGCCGTCCGTTCGTCGCGTAGAGTCGCGCAAATTCCGGCGACATCTCTTTCAACACCGCATCCACGATCTCGCGAATCGCTCGCAGCGGATGTTCTTGCGGCACCCGCTGCTCCGGCGAAATGTAGCTGTACATCGCTCCCTGCTGCTGGTCGTCTCCGCGCACGCCATCCTCCTAAAATCTCTTTGACAGGCGCGTGCTCCGTTTCGTGTCACCCCGTGACAGACTTTTTCAGCAACCTGCTAGACGCAAAAACGTCGGCGGGCACTGCTTCTCGGTTTCACCATTCTCGCCCAAACGAGACCTCGAAGGCGAAGATCCCTGGCTCGGACGAATTGGTAAGTCTTTCGCCTCGCAAATACATCGAGTAACCTCATATACCTTGCAGCTCCCACGCGGCTGGCTTGTCCTTCTAGATGAGTGAAACTACGGGACGAAAGTGACGCTGCATGACCAGCTTCAAGCGTTTCATTTGATCGCTTCGGCGAAGGGCCATGAGCTCCTCAGGTATGGTTCTTTCGACCCCACGAAGCCAGTTCCATAGGTAGGAGGCGAGAACCAGAAGTCCCCCGATGACATAAGGTTTGTGCTGCATCTGATAAACGCCTCGAAAAATCTCCCACATGGGATGGTTACCTAGAAGATAGTCTTTCCGGCCCATATATAGCCTTTCGCGGAGACCGGTGTGCAAGGCACCTCCCTGGCTACGATGATGTAGGAAGCTTTTTTCGACAAATGTTCTCGTTTCCCAGCCCTTCGCCCGCGCGCTCAATACAGCGATCAGATCAATCCCGCCCGATCGGATGGCCGCGTAACCGCCGATGGCTTCAAAACACTCCCGTCTGAACATTTGACACATGCCCGACACGTGCTCGATGCCCACGAACTCGTAGTTGTAACTCAAGTTTCCCTCTCGGAAGGCCGTGCCGCCCACTCCCAACTGAGGGTTTTCTGCGAATCTTTCCATCAGGAATGCAAAATAGTCCGGCTCGAAGGAAACGTCGGCGTCCAAGTTCCCGATGACGTCGTACTGCAATTCACCTAGTTTCTTGCAGCCGGTGCTAACGGCCAAAGCCTTTCCGGCAAAATTCCGCTCCCAACGCTCGGGCATCTGCACCAGTTCAATCCAGGGGTGAACCGCGGCATACGACCTGACGATATCGTCGGTGCCATCGGTCGAGCCGTCGCTCACGATGACCCATTTGACCGGCCGCACCGTTTGTGCGACCACGGATTCGATGGTCAGTTTAATGTACTCGGCCTCGTTCCGCGCCGGAGTGATCAGAACGTATTTTATTGGAGCTCGCATAATACTTTAAGGACGAATTCGATTGGCGACCTCACACCTGCCGTGCCCTTGAAACAATGGAGCTCCACAAAGAGGATGCAAGGATGCCCGCAGCGATCAAACTTTCCGACCCCACGATTCCACGTTTGGACTTCGCTGCATGAGAGGTGTCATATGGAAAATCGACTTTTTAAGTATTTGCGCCCAGTGCAGCCAGTCGTACCCACCATCGAGTTTCGCGCGGAGCAGCGGGGAATCATCCCAGTCATTGACGGGCAGGCGCGGGAGGAAGAACTTGTTGTGTTCGCGTCCGGCACAGCCGATGATTGTCGAAACGCCATTTTCGAAACCCTGGTTTTCCAGAAGATCTCGAAAGAAACGCGTAAATCCTTTGTCCTCCTCAGGAAACGCAGACGGATAGGAAAACGACTCGACCGGAGCGCCTAGATGCTGCTCGATGCTCTCTTTCGAACACCCCAACTCGTACTCCATCTGTTCCGGATCGAGCGACCGCAGATCTGGATGCGTCACCGTATGTGAGCCGAACTGGACGCCCTCTGCATGCAGTTCGCGCACCTCGCTCCAGGTCAAGTAGTCTGCACCCGCAATTCGTGCGGGAACATTTTGGATGCGGTCGGTGGCTAAGAAAACAGTAGCCTTGAATCCACATTGCTTCAACACGTCCATGGCTTCGGTGTAAAAATCTCTATAACCGTCGTCGAACGTGATCACCACTGTCTTTGAAAGGTTGGCCCCTGCTTCTAAGCCTGCCCATGCTTCGGCAAGAGTAAGGGTCCGGTATCCTGCGTGCCGCAGCCAGCGCATTTGCTGAGAGAAGACTGCCGCGGATGTATGGATCTGAAAGTACGGATGCGATTTGCCGAAAAAGTTGTCAGAGATACTGTGGTACATCAGAATCGGCACGCGAATCCTCTGCCGTGGCCCCAGCAAGCGGGTCAGAGGCAAAGAAAAATACAGCGTGGCTGACCGATCAAAGCGAGGTATCATGACCCAATCTCGTTTTATGTGTCCAACAAGCCGCGTTGCACACTTAGACTATGAAAATGTTTGGGGAGTTAGGGAAGAAAAACGACGCCTTCTCGAGGGCCACTAGCCCGTTATGGCCACTCTGGAGCCAACGAACTCTCTCACCTTGCTGACCACTTCGTCCTGCTGGCTGCCGCTTAGGTGAGGGAACATCGGCAGCGAAACGATTTCTCTGGCGACGCGCTCTGTGACCGGGAAGTCCCCAGCTTTGTACCCGAGGTGCTGGTAGGCCTTCTGCTGATGCAGTGGAATCGGATAGTGAATCCCCGTGCCGATACCTGTTTCCGCGAGGTGCGCTTGCAGCGCTTCGCGGTCCTGAACTCGCACAACGTAGAGATGGTAGACGCCTCTCGTCCAGGGAGCTTCTCGCGGAACTACAACCGCGTCCTCTGCGCCGGCGAACAGTTCGTGATAGCGATGTGCCAAGGTGCGACGAGCTGCATTCCACCCAGCTAGATGGCGCAGCTTCACGGTGAGCCATCCTGCCTGGATCGAATCGAGTCGGCCGTTGTAGCCCTCCATGTCGTGGTAGTACTTCTTCGCCTGGCCGTGGTCGCGAATCATCTTCATTTTTTCCGCCAAGGATTCGTCGTTGGTCGTGATCGCGCCGCCCTCGCCGCAAGCCCCGAGGTTCTTCCCGGGGTAAAAGCTGAAGGCTGCCGCTAGGCCCATAGAGCCTGCCTTTTTCCACGTACCGGTCTTCTTCGAGAAATACTCGGCGCCATGCGCCTGACAGGCGTCTTCAATGACGATCAGGTTGTATCTCTTCGCGAGGTCGAGAATCGGATCCATGTCGGCCATGTGCCCATACAGGTGCACGGGGAGGATGGCAGAGACCACACGGTCGGAAGTTTTTTCAATCAGCTTACCGCGCGTAGTGTCGAAGATACACTTGTCTTCGAGGTATCTCCCTAGTTTCTCCGGATCCATCGTGTAGGTGTCTTCGTGGACATCCACGAAAGCGATTTGCAGTCCGGCTTGGGAGATCGCTTCCGTTGTGGCGATGAAGGTGTGCGGTACGGTCACTACGAGACTGCCCGCTTCGATTCCCGCGGCCAGAAAAGCGAACCGGAGAGCGTCCGTTCCGCTGTTCACCCCCACACAACAGTTGACATCGCAAAATTCTGCGAACCGACGCTCAAACTCGTCCACCATCGGGCCGCCGATGAATCCAGCAGTCGCGAACGCTTTCTTCGCGACGGCTAGGAGTTCTGGTTCGAGTTCTTGATGGGGCGTCACGAGGTCGAGAAAGGGAATCTTGGCGGTGTCGGTCATAGAAGTTATTTTTTCTCCTCTGAGATAAAACGCAAGACTCTGGCGGGATTTCCCGTGACAATCGCCCGCGCTGGCACATCCTTGGTCACAACGCTTCCCGCACCCACGATGGCATGCTCGCCAATCGTCACTCGACTCAAGATGGTTGCACCCGAGCCGATGGAAGCGCCCTGCTTCACCAATGTTTTCTCGACTTTCCAATCGGCTTCGGTCTGCAGCCCACCGCCGACAGTAGTCGCCCGCGGATAGAAATCATTGATAAAAGTAACGTTGTGGCCTATAAAAACGCTATCTTCGATGTCCACTCCTTCGCAGACAAAGGTGTGGCTGGAAATCTTGCAACAGCGGCCAATGCGCGCATTCTTTTGGATCTCAACGAATGCGCCGATTTTGGTCTCGTCCCCGATCTCGCATCCGTACAGGTTAATGAATTTGGAAAGCTTGACGTTTTTGCCGAGTTTTACGGATGGCGCGATGCACACAAATTCGCTCACAGCTGAACCGCCTGACCCCGGTTGCGAACGGATTTTTCAGCGGCTTCCAGGATTCGGACAACGCCCAGGCCTGCTACTCCGTCGTTAAAAGGCGTTTGATTTTCCCGGATGCACTTTAGAAAGTAGGACGTTTCCGCCCGCAAAGCTTCAATTTGTTCCACCTGCGGCGCCCACATGTCGCCTGATCGGTAGCTCACCAGCAACTGGTGGAGATTGTTGGGGCTCGTGGACATGCTTACGCCCTTGTCATAGACCCTGATCTTTTCGTCGGCTTCGAGATCGTTCCACATCAGCATCTTCTTCTCGCCACCAATCAATGTGGTACGCACCTTGACAGGAGAGAGCCAATTCACATTGATGTGCGCGATGATGCGCTTCGGGAAGTAAACGGTGATGAAGGCTACGTCTTCAACCCCGTTCAAGTGCTTTTCACCTGTGGCCACCACGGCCTCTGGTTTTTCCTTGATGACGTGGCTCATGATTGACAAATCATGTGGGGCCAAATCCCAGATCACGTTCACATCATGCTGGAAAAGCCCCAGGTTGACCCGCAGCGAATCGTAGTAGTAGAGGTCTCCAAGCGTACCCTCGTCGACCAATTGACGAATCTTTTTCACCGCACCCGTAAACAGAAAGGTGTGGTCAACCATGATTTTCAGGTTTTTTTTGTCGGCCAGCTCGATTAATTCTTCTGCCTGCGCTGTGCTGTAGGTGAAAGGCTTCTCCACGAAAACGTGTTTCCCGTTCTGGAGCGCAGACTTTGCCAATTCGTAGTGGGTCCAAACAGGCGTTACCACCGCCACGGCGTCAATGTTCGGCGATTTGATGACCTCCATCGGATCCGTCGTGAACTCGATCGATGGGTGCGCATTCCTCAACCTTTCTTGGGTTTTTGGGTTCTGGTCGCACACCAGAGGCACTTCCGAGCATTCTTGTGTGTGGAAGTTCCGAACGATGTTCGGGCCCCAGTAACCGTAGCCGATGACGCCGGTCCGAATCATCTGTTCTCCTTTGGTCTGGCCTTTCGAGGAAGCGCGGGGTTCTGATGTTAATTGCTCGCTGATTTGAGTGTTTGTCATAGGACTAGACCAGTAACGCTCGAGGGACACCGTACCAAAACAAATCGATTGAAAAGCCTCTTGGAAGATTTACACGGAGGGCTGCAGCGTGTCCTACTAGTGCGCACCCTCTCCTGAGACTACCGCGGCAGGCGTCTGAAGCAAGATTTTCAGATCTAGCCAGATCGTCCATTTGCGGGCGTACTTCAGATCCAAACGCACCATGTCATCAAACTGGGTACGGCTACGTCCTTCAACCTGCCACAGGCCCGTGATCCCCGGTTGGATTTCCAGCACGCGTCGCCGATGCCAGACGTCATAGACTTTGAATTCATAAGCAAGAGGTGGACGAGGACCAACCAGCGACATGTTGCCCACCAGTACATTCCAGAATTGCGGGAATTCATCCAAACTTGTCTTGCGAAGGAAGGCGCCAACGGTCGTCACGCGAGGATCCTTCTGCAGCTTGAATACCGAACCCTGGCCGTTCCCCTGGTTCGATGAGACCTGCCCGGCAATGAATCGACTGACGTATTCCTGATGGATCCGACTGTCACAATCCGTCCGCATCGAGCGGAACTTCAGCAATCTGAACTTGTCGCCGTACTGGCCCAGCCGTTCTTGGCGAAACAAGATGGGGCCCTTGGAATTCAACTTGATGGCCAGCGCAATCAATCCGAACAACGGTGAAAGCAGAAGCAACGCAAGCGCACTGCCCATGATATCCATGGCGCGCTTAACACCCAGGGCGAGTCTCCGCGAAGTGCCCTTGCGGGAAAGATCAGGATAAAGAGTTATGTTAGCGCAATCATCCGAATCTCCGTTTTTCTTTTCCTCCGGAAAAAAATGAAATGACACGAAGATCAGTGAAGCTTTCTGTGGCTCCAGAGCCGCAGAGAATGCGCGCTTGAATTTCTCGGAGATTTTTTCACGGATCTCTTCTGAACAGGCTTTGCCTATCTCGGTTCCGATCACTCCAATGAGATGATCTTCGAGATACCAACCGATGATATCCGTCTCGCGTGTGATGTTGCAGAGCGTCTCGGTGATCTTTCCCAGAGTTTGACGTTTCGAAGCGTCCGCGATCGCATGCTTCACATCTAAAAGCATCAGCACATAGCGTTTTTGTGCCCGTTCGGCGCGCCGGCGCTCCAGGTACAGCATCGACACAAATGCATCCTCGCCAAGCACCATTCGATCTGCTACCTCTCGCGCCGGGGAACTGTGCGCACGAACAGTCAAACCCGGCAGCTCCAGATCTTTCGCGACTGCTGTTCGGAATAGGCCCATAAGTTTGTTCCTGACCTTCCAGTTAAAGCGAATCTCTGATCAGTACGAGTACTGCCCTAAGATTGGAATCGGCGCCCTTGAACCGTGAAGAACTCTTGATGGTGCACTCGTTTCGGGAATGGGGGTCACCCAGACTTGATCGATCTCCAAGGCCACCGAACGCTGCAACAAGGTCACAGACAAGACAATCCGATGACTCCCCTTGAAATTGATCAGAATCCCTTCGAGATTGTGCAGACTTCCGTGATTCACTCGCACTCGCTCGCCGACTTGGAGGTACGGCCACGGCTGATTCGGCAATCCGGAGCTAAGCGCCTGGCGGATCGATTGGAGTTCCCGCTCTTCGACGGGAATCGGATTGCGGCCGTTCCCCAAGACTTGCTGTACGCCGGGAGTCATCAAAAGCGACCGACAATTCAGAAAATCAAATCGGCTGAACAGATATCCTGGGAACAGCGGTTGCTCCACTTCTTTCATCCGGTCCGACCAGCGACGGACACTCTTGTGGAGAGGCAGGAAGCACTCATAGCCCTGCTCCAAGAGTTGAGCCGCAATCACGGATTCACGCCTTGATCGCACTTGGAGTGCAAACCAAGACATTCGACCCGATGAATTCCCGGAAGCATCAGCCAAAACGTTCACGAAAGGCGTCTCCTTCGGAGTCTAGGGACCAAGCCTCAGGACAGGCTAGATAGGCTCCCGCCAGGAAAGTCCCACTCAAACTCGGGATACTGAACCGCAATTCATCTGCCAATGGCAAGACAGCGGTAGAACGACTCGGGCGCCTTCTTCTCTCTTCTAAGTAATTGAAAACAAATGAGGTGCTGGTTGTAAGTTTTAGAGCGATAGGCCGAGTGTCGTGCTTTCCGCTGGCAACTGAGAAAACCCATGCCGCTTTGTTGTAAACTCATTCCAGGGGAAGGAGTGTCCCACGGTAGCGATGCTTGCAATCCATTTGGAAGAGGAATGAACCGCAAAGAGTGCCCTGCGAGCCCAAAGCATCCTGCGAAAGCAGAGAGATCGGAAAGAATTCAATAAGCTGTCTCTTGGCACGCTCCAGGGGAAGATTCTCCAGTATCTAAACATAACGTCATAAATAATTGCGCATTAGATCGATGTATGTTCTTCTAGTAGAATGAGACTACTTACGATTGCGGACTCCGCAACCATCATTCTGGGATTACAAGATGAGATTCGACGAACCGAGGAATCACGCTATAACCACCGGCTGCACGGCGTACTGCTGGTGGTTCATGGTATGACGTGTCCGGAAGTGGCGGCTCTGTTGGGAGACGCACCGAGAACCGTCGAGTATTGGATTCGTGGGTTCGAGGAGAAAGGCCTAGCCGCACTGCGCGAGGGGGAACGGTCGGGGCGGCCGAGACGCCTGAGTGAGAAGCACCTTCGGGGAATCAACACCTCTCTTCGGCGGTTGCCGCGAGAGCTAGGCTTAAGCGGAAATCTGTGGAACGGCAAGACGCTGGCGGCCTGGATCGAGCGGGAGTACAGGATCGACTTGGGCGTACGGCAATGCCAGCGTCTGTTTCGGCAATTGGGTTTTCGGCTACGCAAGCCTCGTCCCGCGATTGCGCAAGCCGATCCCGAACGGCAGAAGGCGCATAAAAAAACTCCAAGGGCTGATGGAAGATGCCGCGGTCGACCTCTGGGCTACTGACGAAGTACACTTCCAGCAGCACGGCTCCCGTTGTCGCATGTGGGTGCCACCGGAAACCAAGGACCCCGTGCTGCTGCATCATCCAACGCGACGCAGGGTGGGATACTTCGGTGCCGTACGGTTGCGGGATGGAAAGTTTCAGTTTTCTCGGGAAACAGGTAAATTTAACGAGGTGACCTTCTTTGCCTTTCTGAAAGGGCTACGGCACAGCAGTATTGGAACCGGTCGCCGCGTGGTGGTCATCACGGACAATGCCAGATACCACCACGCGCGGCTTCACAAAGAATGGAGAGCGACACACATCGAAGACTTTGTGCTGGATTACTTGCCGCCCTACAGCCCCGAACTGAATCCGATTGAGCGGGTCTGGAAGATGACGCGTCGTCAGTGCTTGCACAACCGATACCTTCCTGTATTGGAGGAGGTCGTCGCTGCCGTCGAGACGCAGTTTGAAAACTGGCGTAACGGAAACGAAACCCTGCGCCGTCTATGCGCAATCACTTAAGACGCTATGTTTAGGAGACCGAAAAGAGATTCCCCCTGGCCATACTCTTTCGTAGATCTTATTTCTTAAAACAATATTGATTGTGCTCCGCGGACGTCAGTATTTCATCGGGACCCAATCGGAGGACGAGAGCACCATCCAACTACCTTAGCCGGATTCTGGCCGAAGTCGGCGCGCGAGCTCTGAGCTTGGTCTCTCTGTCGGACCGAGTGTTCTCTGCGACAACGTCTTCGTTATTGGTGCCACATTGCAGGTTTGGGTTTTCGACTCGGATTTTCTAGAATTAAGAGGGGAATCATTTTTCCCCTAATTAAGCAACATTGGTTCCCGAATTGATGCTTGGTACGCACGGATTCTTTCTATCTATATGACAATGCAGGTGTTAGCTGAATTGGCCGACTTGTTACAGATGGGTCAGGAATTGCACATACGCTAGGAAGAAAGAGAAATAATTGGAACTGCTGTGCTTCGCAAAGCAAGCCATCGGTTCTTTTTCAAAACAGTTCGGTGCAGAATATGCCAGTGGCGGAACTCTCGGAGAAAACCCGAGACGGAGAGAAGAGTTCGCACGTGGAGGCGCGACACTGGCGTCGCCCACTTCGTGTTTGCATGGTCGCCTACGCCTTCTATGAAACAGACAGCCGTGTAGTGCGCTACGCGGAAGCACTCGCGCATAGAGGCGATCAAGTTGATGTCTTTTCCTTGCGGAAGCCGGGAACACCGCAGACTGAAACCATAGGCGGCGTGCGGGTTCGACGGCTGCAAGGAAGATTGTTCAACGAGAAAAGCCTCTTCTCCTACATTTGGCGCATTTTCCTTTTCCTCACGCGTGCCTTATATCAAGTTTCGATCCACGATCTCCGTAAGAAGTACGACATCGTGCATATTCATTCGGTGCCTGACTTCTTGGTTTTTTCGGCACTTCTACCTCGCCTTCGAAGAACCCCCATCATTCTTGACATCCGCGATATCCTGCCTGAATTCTATGCCAGCAAATTCGGAGTCTCTGAAAAATCGATTGGTTTCCGGTTCCTCTGCATGGCCGAACGTTTCTGTGCCAGGTTTGCGAGTCATGTGATCATTGCGAATCACACCTGGCAGGAGCGGCTTTTGTCCCGTTCCATCAACCCGGGCGGAAGCACCGTGGTTCTCAATGTTCCAGACCGATCCATCTTCACGCCGAGCAAGAAGAACAGAAACGTGGGAGATCGGTTCCTGATCCTCTACCATGGAACACTGAACTGGCATCAAGGATTGGATGTGGCCGTCCGGGCCTTCGCCAAAGTCAAGGATCTCGTGCCTGAAGCCGAGTTCCATATCTATGGTGACGGACCCTCGAAGCCAGAGCTTGCTCTGTTGATCGAGCAGCTTCAGCTCAGAAACCGCGTCCTACTGCACGAAAGAGTGCCACTGCGTGAGATCCCTGCGGTGATTGAAACGGCGAGACTCGGCATCGTCCCCAAGCGCAAGGACAATTTTGGTAACGAGGCCTTCAGCACAAAGATTCTTGAATTCATGGCTATGGGTGTACCGGTTGTCGTCTCCGATACTAAGGTAGACCGCCATTACTTTGATGATTCAATAGTTAGATTTTTCCGCTGCGAAGACGAGAATGATCTGGCTCATGCAATCCTTGATTTGATCCGGCATAAGGAAATGCGTCAATCCTTGATCGAGCGGGCAACAGAGTTCGTGGCGCGAAATGACTGGGCGCAGAAGAAACATGAATACCTGAATTTGGTAGACGAGCTTCTGCCGGTTAACCGTTCCTGAAGCCGGTCGTGAACCATAACCAGTCAGTCCTCGGCCGATTCGGCTTTCCTCCCTGGTCTCCGGCAGAGTGAGATCTCTTTCTACTTCAACCGCCGTACCCGGCCTCCCAGTCCCATTGGCGCAACCGCAAGTGTTGGCCTTCTGCCACCAGAGCTCCCGCGTAAAGCGGATCTGGGTAGAGAGACCGCATGCTCCAGCGGCTGCTATCAGTGCTCTCTAGCCGCTCAGGTCGCCCTGGCGTGAGTGAGACATTGAAGCTCTCGAGCGGGACATGCAACCCTTCGCCTGTCGCTTTGATATAGGCTTCTTTGCGTGTCCAGCAAAGATAGAATCCTTCCGCGTGCAATGAGGGCGGAAGGGTTCGTAATTCCATCACCTCCTTTGGAGAGAAATAACGTTGTGCGATTTCGTCGGCTGGGAATTCAGGCCGAATAAACTCCACGTCTATTCCCAAATTGCGTCCTAGGGCGAAAGCGAGTAATGCCAAGCCGCGGGAATGTGAAACATTGAATTGAACCTGAATTCCGAAATTAGGGAGCACTGTTTTGCCACAACTCGGTTAGGTTTCAGTTGGATAGAAGAAACGCCGAGGAGGACAAAACAGTGCATTCACAAATTACCGCGCTTTGGGGTGGAAAGAAAGTGGAGTTGCGCGAGACGCAGCGAGCGGTCACGCCGTTTGGCGGGCTGGTGGTGTTTTTCGAGTTTTTGCGGCAGGTGGGCTACCTCGAGGTGGTGAAGCGCTGCTTGCCGTTTCGTCTGACTTCTCCCCATGCGTTCGATCCGGCGCAGACCTTGACCGCGTTTTTGCTGGCGGTGCTGGCGGGAGCGCGGCGCTTTGCGCACGCCGGTCTGCTGCGTGCCGACACCGCGCTGCACCAAGTGCTGGGCATGCCGCGTTTCCCTAGCGACGATACCATCCGCAATCTTTTCAAGCGCTTTGGGCAGGGGCAGTGCCAGCGATTTTTTTCTGGTCTATGGGCTTGGCAGCTGGCGCGTCTTCCGGAATGTGCCGCGGGATACAGTTTGGATCTGGACTCCACGGTATTTGAACGCTACGACCAGCAACAAGGCGCGTTGCGCGGACCAAATCCACGCAAGCATGGACGGCCCTCGCACCATCCGTTGGTGGCGGTGCTGGCGGAGGCGCACTTTCTGCTGCACGGCTGGCTGCGCAGCGGGAACTGTGGCACGGCGCGCGGCGTAGTGGAATTTCTCAAGGAAGCGCTGGCGTTGCTGCCCGAACGGCATGCGCTGCGTGTTTTGCGCGCGGACGCTGGCTTTTTTGACCAGGAATTACTGGGCTTTTTGGAGCAGCGCGAGTTGCACTACATCGTGGTCGCGCGGCTGACGCGCTGGCTGAAGCGCGAGGCGGCACGCATCGAGCAGTGGCGCGCGCTGGATGCCCATTACGCCGCGGGTGAATTTTCCCTGCAGCTTTATGGCTGGGACCGCCCGCGCCGCTTCGTGGTGATTCGCGAGCAACTACGCGCCGGGCGGCCCTCGCTGGGCCGCAAACTGCTGGACGTGCCCGGCTACACCTTTCGTCTGTTGGTCACCAATCTTTCCGCGCCGCCCGAGGAGATCTGGCGCGACTACAATCGCCGGGCCGACATGGGGAACCGCATCGCGGAACTGAAACACGATCTGGCGGCGGATGATTTTTGCATGCAGGAGTTTTTCGCGACCGAGGCGGCTTTCCGCAGCATCCTGCTGCTGTTTAATTTGCTGGGAGAATTTCAGCGCGCCAGCGGCCTGACATCGTATCGTCGGCCCGCCACGCTGCGCGCCCAGGTTTTTCTTTGCGGCGCTCTGCTGGGACGCGCCGGACGCCATTTGGTGCTGCATTTGTCTTCGGCTTGGGGTGGCTTGCAGCGACGCAACCCATTGCTAAAAAACGTCTTACGCAACCTAAATCCAACTTCGCCGAAGTTGCATCCTGCACCCGCCACTTGAACCCAAAATCGATCAAGAAATCTCTATGAAATCGACTTCAACTTCGGAATTCAGGTTGAATGGAACGCTCGTTAAGCGCCGCGCGCAGAGAGGGTTTTCCCTTGGTGGTGTAATCAAATTCGATTGCTGCCGGGGAGCGGTCGAGGTAGCGCCCCAGCAATTCGCGCAAGGCACCCCGCGCAGCCACATATCTATTCCTGTCCTGCCGAAAAACAAAGCGATTCGCGCGGGCCTTCTCGTCGGGCGCGAGTGTTTCGTCGAATCGACGAAGCCCAAGCTCGTCGCAATCAAGATAGGCGCGCCAGACGTGAATCTCCTGGTCTTCAAACTCGAACTGCTCCGAGTTTGGGGCCCAGCTGTTGTGATCATCCATTGGGTGATTCTATTCGATTCTTTTGAGTGCTGCGAACATCTCGGACCTCTCAACTTGAGGCAGCCCAACCGCCCCCTTCCGAGTCTAGGGAGTTGTAATGTTGGACTGTGAACGCAAAGGAGTACTTTTGGGGAAAACATTTCCACATTGGCAGCGTGAGGCCCCAACGACAATCCGCCCTCCCCTCATAAGCCATTTGTTTACATATACTTTCATCAACCATAGAGTGGTATGTAGGTTGCACAAACTAGGGAAGTTGGAGCTTCCTTGGGATTTCCCTTCTCCGGAGGTGTGGCCCAGCAGTTAGGCCGGGGAAGCATTGCAAACGAGTTTCGACGCGCACACCAAGGACAAAACGTGATGACGCAACCCTTCACTGATTCGTTGCCAGCGCAAATGGTTGTTACCGAAGACGACACAACGAGGCGGCTCTCGCGCATTTGGCAAGACCTGCTAGGTGTCAAGTCGATTGGGCTGGACCAGAATTACTTCGACTTGGGAGGAGACTCTCCGCTAGCGGTACAGCTCTTCGCACAAATCGAAAAAGTATTCCAAGTCAAATTGCCGCTGGCGACGCTTTTCGAGGCCCCCACAATTGAAGAGCTTGCGCGGATTCTTCGCCGCGAGGCCTCGGCACCAAGATGGTCACCTCTCGTGACCGTCCAGCCGGCGGGTTCACGCCCTCCTTTCTTCTGTGTCCACGGCGCAGGCGGAAACGTTTTGATTTATCGCGACCTTTCGCAAAATCTGGGTTCCGACCAGCCGTTTTACGGTTTGCAGTGCCCGGGATTGGACGGTAGTCGTCCGCCACTGACACGAATTGAGGAGATGGCCCAGCTGTACGTGAAAGAGATACGGACGGTACAGCCGTACGGGCCATACTTGCTCGGTGGTTACTGCATGGGTGGAACCATCGCCTATGAGATGGCTCAACAGCTCCGGGCACAGGGAGAGCAGGTTGCTCTGTTGGCATTGTTCGATACGATGAACTGGTACCAAGTCCCCTTTCCGTCGATCTGGGGCAAGGGTTATAACGCCGGCGAGCGGTTGTTGTTCCACGCCGCAAATTTCTTCAACCTCGATTCTGCCGGCAAAGCCAAGTTCTTCTGGGAAAAAGTGAAGGTCTTGCGGACTCGGATTCCCGTGTGGCGAGGCAAGCTGCTAGGCAAGTTCGTCAACGGCGCGCACGCGGCAAAATCAAAGTCGCGGGTACTGGGTCAGATCTGGGCACTGAACGATCTTGCGGCAATTAACTACTCCCCACAACCTTATCCAGGCGTGATCACCGACTTTCGTCCAGTGAAACAATACCGGATGGGCAACAAGCCAGAGTTGAAATGGGACCGCTTGGCCGAAGGCGGCCAACAGATTGTTGTCCTGCCGGTTTATCCCGCCGGGATGCTGGTTGAACCATTTGTCAAACACTTGGCCGTCGCGCTTCAGAAGTCCATAGACGCCGCGATCGGTCAGAGCGGTGGTCGATTCCCGGGGTAATCGCTAGAATTCGCGTTCTGCCGAGGAAGAGAGGCTCTCTGGGGTAGGCTTGGTGTTGCACCTTCTGGAGGTTACTGAATCGGCTGTTTCTCGTCGGGCCAGCCAGATTACACGCACTGCCAACGGAGCACGGTCGTGGGCAAACAGTTCTCCGGCAAGGACAAGAAAATCTCCTTTGCACAGGGACAGTCGATTATGTCGTTAATTACAAATGACTTAGATGGGGCTCTGTTGGTTCCACAATTGCTCTTTTATGTGTCTAGACAACGTGCCGACCGCTGATAAACACAAACTCAGAAAGGGAATGTTTTCATAAAACTTATGCTAGAGATTGCGATCATTGGCGCAGGCCCCTACGGGCTCTCAGTAGCTGCTCATCTGCGTGGTCTTGGCGTCCCATTTCGGATTTTCGGTCGTCCGATGGATAGCTGGCTGGCGCACATGCCTAAGGGCATGTTGCTAAAGTCGGACGGATTCGCCTCGAACATCTACGATCCCGAGGATGGTTTTACCTTAAGGCAGTTTTGCGCCGAGCAAGGCATCGATTATTCGGACACCGGGCTCCCGGTAAGCCGCGAGACCTTCACGCAATATGGACTTGCTTTCAGAGACCGAATGGTGCCGGAACTAGAGGAAAAACTCGTTGTCAGCGTCGAGCGTTCCAGGGACGGCTTTGTTCTGGGGCTTGAGGATGGCGAGATGGTCAAAACCCGGCGCGTAGTGCTCGCTGTGGGGATTACTCACTTCGCACACATACCCTCGAATTTAGCCCACCTGCCGCCCGAACTCCTTTCCCATAGTTTCCAACATCACGACCTTGAGCGGTTCAGAGGCCGCAGCGTCGTTGTGATCGGTGGCGGTTCTTCGGCGACAGACTTGGCAGGATTGCTGCGCGAAATCGATGCCGACGTGCAGCTCGTGGCCCGTGACACGGAATTAAAGTTCCACGGGATGCCGCAGATAGGTAAGCCCCGTTCTCTATGGCAGCGAGTTCGGAATCCGCAATCGGGGCTCGGGCCTGGCTGGCGGTCGCGCTTTTTTGCCAATGCACCAATGACGTTTCACTTTTGGCCAGAAAGTCTCCGTCTGAAGACGGTCCGAAAGCACCTAGGGCCATCTGGAGGATGGTTTGCGAAAGAGAAAGTGATTGGGAAGTTGCCTGTCCTGCTTGGACGCACGGTCGTGCGCGCCGAGGCCCAGGGAAGTACCGTCCGTCTTGGACTTCGCGCAGTTGACGGCGGCGAATGCGAAATTGTGATCGACCATATCATCGCAGCAACCGGTTACAAAGTAGATGTGGAACGATTGAAGTTCCTCGGCGCGGAGATTCGGGCAAAGGTCAAGGTTGTCGACGGCACGCCTGTGCTCTCAACGACTTTCGAATCCTCCGTCCCCGGCCTCTATTTCGTCGGTGTGGCATCAGCAAACAGCTTCGGGCCAGTCATGCGGTTTGCATTCGGCGCTGGCTTCGCTGCTCGCCGTCTTGCTGGAACCATGGCGAAATCGCTTTCGCTCGGACGGGCATTTGGCGCTGCTCGTCAGGTTGCGGCTGTCAAGGATGAAGGGACTCGAGCGATTTGAAGAGATTCGCTGTTTGGGTAGGAAGCTCGATGGAAACCGCTGTGAATCCTAGCAAGCAGTTTTTCACTCGGCCTACGTCATCACATTCGTTCGCCACGGACTTGTTCAATTCGTGGAGGCAAACTGGACGAGTGTACGGGGGCTGCCCCAAGGTATTTAAGTCACGTTGAAGTTCCGGAACGCATGAAAAGAGAAACCATAGCGATACACGCAGGTTACGACGGCGACCCTACAACGAAGGCCGTCGCCGTGCCAATCTATCAGACGGTCGCGTTCGAATTTGACAGCGCAGAGCACGGAGCGGCCCTCTTCAATCTCGAAGTCCAGGGGAATATTTACACTCGGATTGGGAACCCCACAAATACGGTGCTCGAAAAGCGCGTCGCTGCCCTCGAGGGCGGGGTGGAGGCACTCAGCGTTAGCTCAGGGATGTCCGCGATCCACTATTCGCTCGTGAACATCGCCGAGGCGGGCAATAACATTGTCTCTCTTCCACAGCTGTATGGCGCCACCTATACCCTGCTCGCGCACATCTTGCCGAAGCAGGGAATTTGTGGCCGCTTTGCAGATAGCGATCATCCCGATGCTGTTGACAGACTGATTGACGAAAATACCAGAGCCGTCTTTTGCGAGAGCGTTGGTAACCCTGCTGGAAACGTAGCCGACATCGAGGAGCTGGCGCGGGTCGCCCACAAACATGGCGTGCCCTTGATCGTTGACAATACGGTCGCCACGCCAATCTTATTGAGGCCCATCGAATACGGCGCTGACATCGTAGTGCATTCCATGACGAAATTCATGGGAGGGCACGGCACGACGATCGGCGGAATGATTGTGGATAGCGGAAAGTTTCCGTGGCGTGATTATCCGGAGCGCTTTTATATGCTCAACCGGCCGGAACCTTCCTATCACGGCGTAGTTTATACCGAACATTATGGCGACGCCGCTTATGTCGCGCGGTGTCGGACGGTTTGCCAACGCAACACCGGTGCTACCCTCTCGCCCTTCAACGGCTTCTTGTTACTCCAAGGGGTTGAGACCATGGCACTACGCGTCGAGCGCCATGTCGAAAATGCCCGGAGGGTCGCGGAATTTCTGCGCGACCACAAGAGCGTGGCGTGGGTCAACTACGCTGGATTTCCAGACAGCCCCTTGTATCCGATGGCTAAGAAGTATCTGGGCTCGCGATGCTGCTCCCTGCTCACGTTTGGCGTAAGAGGCGGCTTCGATGCGAGTACAAAGTGTTTCAATGCTCTGCGCCTATTCAAGCGAATGGTCAATATGGGCGATGCTAAATCGCTCTCCTGTCATCCAGCTTCCACCACCCACCGGCAGCTGTCTCCTGAGGAGCAGTTGAAGGTCGGGGTGACGCCAGAGATGATTCGCCTCAGTGTAGGCATCGAGCACATCGACGACATTTTAGACGATCTCGATCAGGCACTTGACATAACAACAGTATGAAATTGCGGAGCTCGTAGTGACCGGTTTGGGAGGCATGTCATGCCACTAATGATAGATGGAGGCCGAATTCCGGCCGGGTGGGCTGAGAAAAAGGGTTGGCGCGTTGGACTATCGGCGGACAGTTCCGACACGCGGGCGTGCATCAAAATCGCGCTCATTAACAATATGCCGGACGCGGCTCTTGAAGACACGGAGCTGCAATTTTTCGAGCTCCTCAATACCGCGGCGGAGGACAGTCACGTACTGCTCAAGCTCTTCTCACTGCCGAAGGTTCCGCGAGGCGACCGCGGACAAGAGCATTTGAACAGCTTTTACTTCGGCATTGAAGATCTTTTAAGCAGCCGGTTTGATGGTGTCATCATTACCGGAACGGAACCCCGCCACGCAGACCTGCGGAAGGAACCATACTGGTCTCGACTGGCCGATGTTCTTGACTGGGCCGAAGTGAATACGACCTCGACGGTCTTATCGTGCCTGGCGGCACACGCAGGCGTCCTGCACAGCGATGGCATTGGTCGGCATGCCCTGGATGACAAACAATTCGGAGTTTTTGACGATCGAAGGGTTTCTGAGCACGTGCTGACGAGTGGAACCTCGGAGCCAATGCGGTTCCCTCACTCGCGGTGGAACGAAGTGCGAGAAGATGCGCTGATCTCGTGCGGATATAGTGTGCTGACCAAATCAGCGGAAGCTGGGGTCAACCTATTTGTGAAGAAGAAAAGGAAAAGCTTGTTCGTTCATTTCCAGGGCCACCCCGAGTATGGCACCGGAACTTTGTGGAAGGAATACCGGAGAGATATCAGGAGATTCCTCAGCCGGGAAAGACCGACATATCCCAAGATGCCCCACGGATATTTCGGGGCCACGGCAACGAAGGTTCTGGACGAATTTCGAGAGACAGCCTTGTCGCATCCCCGCGAGGAACTCTTAGCAGAGCTTCCTGAGTTCCCCATGGGGGATGGGTTGGAGAGCGCCTGGCACTTGGCTGCTGCGCGAGTCTATAGCAACTGGCTGCAGTATGTTGTCGCAAAAAGAGCCAGCACCGCGGTCTATGCAGCTTCCGCATCGAGTCAGATTTCCGTTACGTGGTCGAGATAGCTTGGTATAGAAAGGTTAATGCTGTCAGGTTCAAAATCGGTTGGCATGCGTTGCCTCTTTCTAATGGCACGCACCTTCCCGGGGCTCGAACTGCCCAACGCCGTCCATGGCGCTATCGTGCCTGAAGCAAGGCCCGCATGGGCGTATAACGAACCTGCCTGACAGACGCCCATGAACGAAGATCGTATCTCCGACATCCTGCAGTCTCTTCCGAGACGCATCAGCGACGTTGTGAAGCCCTGGGCGGAAGGATCGCCTAACCGGCCAGCTCTTGTTGAAGCCGCTGGCATTTGGACGTATGGACAGTTGTCTTCCGTTATTGCTACGACTCAGGCATGGCTCGTTGACTCAGGAGTACGCTCGGGCGATCGGGTGATGATCGTGTGCGAGAACTGCAGGGCATTTGTTGCCATACTCCTGGCACTTGCCGACCTTGATGCATGGCCAGTGCTCGTGAACGCACGCCTTTCAGCGCCGGAGATCGATCAGATCCGGGAGCATTGCGGGGCCCGCCGCGTAATCTACACCACAAACGTGTCCCCGCATGCCAGAGAGCATGCCAAGCGTCATGGCGCTGTCATCCTGGACGTCAAGGATATTGGGCCGGTCGGTCTCGGTCCACTAAACGAAGCGGTCGAACCAGAGCCCATTGATCCAAACAGCACCGACCGCATTGCCGCATTAATTTATACTTCTGGCACGACCGGCCTCCCGAAAGGCGTCATGCTGACCCACAGAGGGCTGCTGTTCGTAGCCGAAGTTTCTGCGAGGATCCGCTCACTCACTCCGGAGGACCGCCTACTAGGCGTATTGCCCATGTCACATGCCGTGGGCCTCTCGGTAGTGCTCTTAGGCGCGTTGCTCCGTGGGGCGACGGTTGATTTGATGCCGCGTTTTGATCCCGTGGCAGTGTTGAAGGCATTGGAGGGCGGCCAGCTGACGGTAATGCTTGGTGCGCCGGCCATGTTTAGTCTGTTCGTCGAATACGCGAAGCTGAAAGGAATTCGATCGGCGAAGTATCCTGGGCTTCGAATCATTTCCTCCTCAGGCGCTCCACTGTACGCCACTCTCAAATTGGAAGTTGAGAATCTGTTCGGCCTTCTCCTCCACAATGGCTACGGTGTGACGGAGTGCTCTCCCAATATTGCACAGACCAGAATCGAAGAGCCTTGTCAATATGTCTCTGTCGGCCAAGCGTTCCCTGGGGTAGAAGTCCGGTTGGTCGGAACGGACGGCCAACTCTTATCCGAAGGAGAAGTGGGTGAGCTGTGGGTGCGCGGGCCCAATGTCATGAAAGGCTACTATCGAGCGCCAGAAGAGACGGCCGCCGCCATCAATGCGGAAGGATGGTTCATCACCCGCGACCTCGCTCGAATGGAAGATGGAAAACTTTATATTGTTGGGCGCACGAAGGAACTGATCGTGCGGTTTGGATTCAACGTCTATCCGGCGGAAGTCGAAGCGGTGCTGAATGGCTGCCCGGGTGTCGTCCGGTCCGCAGTCATCGGCCGTACGGTCGCGGACGATGGAAACGAGGAAGTGGTTGCCTTTGTTCAGCCTGCCCCAGGCTCGTCCCTGACCTCCGCGCAGCTAGCAAAGCACGCCGCGGGACACCTCGCCCCGTACAAACGACCGTCGCAGATCGTTCTCGTATCGGCGTTGCCCATGACGCCGACCGGGAAAGTCGTGAAGGCCGAGCTTACAAAAATGGCGGTAGGCGGCGTCTAGGGACGCGGGTTGTCCTAGCGGTTTGGCTCACAGCGCAGCCTCGATCAGCGTCGGTCCTTCGCTGCTGAACCCTTCTTGCAGTGCCTCTGCGAAGCCCTCCAAAGAAGTAACACGCCTGCCTGGCACACCCATACCCTTCGCCAAGAGCACCCAGTCGATGTCCGGATGGCCGATCTCAAACAGGTTCTGGGCACGGGGCCCTGGATCGCCGACCCCCAGGTAGGAGAATTCGCGTTTCAGTACCGAGTAGACGCGGTTGGCAAAAATCACGGTCGTGACATTCAAACCCTCGCGTGCCATGGTCCACAGTGCCTGCGCCGTGTACATGCCGCTGCCGTCCGCGGATAGGCATAAGACGCGCCGATCGGGACATGCCACTGCGGCGCCAACCGCCAGAGGCAAGGCGATCCCAATCGAACCGCCAGTGTTCGCTAGCCAATCGTGGGGTGGAGCTCCCCGTGTTGCCGCCATCATGCCCCGACCAGAAGTCATGGACTCGTCGACCACGATGGCATTTTCGGGCAGGAGCGATCCCACTACAGCCGCAAGGCCAGGCAGGGTGATATCGCCGACAGGTAATGTCGGCCGGCCAGCCTTCTCGGCCAGCATCTGTGATCCACCGAGCGACAAGGCTGCCGTCAGTGCCTCGAGCGCACCAACAAAATCTTCGCCAGGGCGCGCTAGCGTATGGAGCTCACACTCCGGCGTTGTGAGCACACTATTCTTCCCTGGGGAAGCAAAGTAGGAAACAGGAGGCATGGCCCCCACCAAGATAAGCTGGCGGAATTCCCTCAGCTCTTCGAGCGCCTGCTCAAGGACATAGGGAATGCGTTCTACAACTGCGGTGCCGGCGCCACGTTCCATTCGCGTGAAGGGATAGGGAGCAAGTAATTTTGCGCTTGTGGCAGCGGCGATCCGCCCGGCCGCCTTCAGTCCTCTTCCGTAAAGCGAGCTCCCGACCAGCAGCATGGCGGTTCGCAGGCCCGACCGGAGCAAGGTTGCCGCGCGCTCGATAGTCTCGGGGGCGGGTATCGGCGCCTTAGGTAAGCTGTGGATTGCTGAAATGGTGCCGCCCTCGCTCCATGCAACATCAGCAGGGACGATCAATGTCGCTATCCGGCCAGGCGCCGTACGCGCAGCAGCGATCGCTTCGGCCGCGTCGTGGCCGATCTCGAGGGCAGAGCACGATGTTCGCAGCCACTTGGAATAAGGGCGAGCGAGGGCTTCGATATCGGCAGTAAGTGGTGTGTCGTGGCGCAGATGGTAAGTCGCATGCTGGCCAACGATGTTTACGACCGGCACCTGGGCGCGATTTGCGTTGTGCAGATTGGCGAGGCCGTTGGCAAGACCGGGGCCGAGATGAAGGAGAGTGCATGCGGGTTTCCCAGCCATTCGTGCAAATCCGTCCGCGGCGCCGGTGACGACACCTTCGAAGAGGCCGAGCACGCAATGCATTTCTGTCACTCGGTCTAGTGCCGCAACAAGATGCATTTCTGATGTGCCGGGGTTCGTGAAACAAGCTTCAACTCCCCCGGCGACCAGCGTGCGAATCAGACTTTCTGCTCCGTTCATCTGTTTATGGCCTCGGGAAAGCTACCTTGCGGGGTCCGCCAATGGTATTGATACAAGTCTCTGCGGTTTGGCCACAAAGTTTTGCAGCACACAACAGGAAACTGTTGGAGCAAGCCAGTCCCCAATTCATCTTTGACCGAAGACCTCTTGGAGAAAACGAGAAAGTACAGCAGAGAGAGTTTCATAGTAATTCGTGATGATTCCCGTATGATCGCCCGGCACAGTCTCGACATCAAATGTCTCCGCCAGGTCGCCCCAAATTGATTCCGGATCATCAGGAAATCTCAAGCTGATCGCCGCCCTTACGAACTTTATCGTGCCCGGGTAGAAGCGTGGGCGGTAGCTCTTCAAGGCTCGATAGCCGCTATCCCGCATGCGTTGCATAGCCGCTGTGTAGGCGGCGCCAAGTGGCGGCTGATTGCGGGCACTTCCGATGCCATCCCGAGAAATGTACACGAGGCGTTCAGCGGGGTGAAGAATGTAGGAGAGCGCTTCGCGGGGTGGCAATCGAATTAACGTAGCTGCGTGATGCCTCGCAAGACGCATGATCAGGCGTAGGCGCTGCCTATATTGCATGCAATTCCTGTGGGGGTAACTCTCAAGCATGGCCAGCATCGCCACCCTTTCTCCCTTTTCCGTCAGACGCTGGGCCATTTCCAGCGCTACCAGTCCTCCCAGTGAATAACCGATCAGAAGGTAGGGACCTTGTGGTTGCAACTGCTTGATGGCATCGAGAAAGAATTGGGCCATATCTTCGATACTCTCCAGCGGTTCATCCACACCGTCGATGCCCTTGGCCTGCATTCCATAGATCGCATGGCTCGACCGGATGTATTTCACGACTTTGTAAAAATCCATTACGTTCCCGCCCATGCCGTGGGTTATGAAAATCGCCGGTGCCTCGGTGCCAGCCTTGAGCAGTACCAGGGCAGGAAATCGCTGTATCGTCCGCTGTTCCAATACTTTGGCCAGCGCTGCGATGGTAGATGCTTGATAGATTATCACGGGGGGCAGCTCTCGACCCGACTCCCGGGCAATCTCATTGAATAAGCTCACCGCCAAGAAAGAATCGCCGCCCAGATCAAAAAAATTGTCTTCGACGCCGATGGGAGATTGTTGTAATACACGCTCCCAAATCGGTGTCAGCACATCGATCATCGAGTTGGTGGAATGATTCTCCACGCTGCACCTCTTCGGGTGATCCTGCAGAGATTTTTGCAGCTCCGAGTGTCACGGGGTGTGAGCGACTTGGATCTGAGAGTTCTTCGCCGGGAACCTTGGAACTGTACTTTCGGAAGTTTGGGCCAGCGAGTTATTGGCAATTTGCGGCGGTTCTCAGCTTTCTCCGTTGTCGGTTTGGTTTCAACCGCCAGGACGGAACAACGATAGAAAACGCGGAGTGCAATTCGTCGCATCGTCTTTGCTGGAGCCATCATGGGATGGGCGGAGATGTAGTCACCGCGCGTCAGGCTTTCCGCGCCGCAGTCTGACAGAGTTTGCCGATTAAGAATGGGCGAACTCCCAGTAAAGTTCGCGAGCTTTAGTGCATAAGGGACCAGATTGAATGACACGGTTGCCGATCCTGCCCACGGGAACCACTTTCGAATAGTTTCCGCTTGAAAAAATCTCATCCGCCTTCTCAAACTCTTGATAGGTAAGGGTTTTCTCCACCACACTCACCCCGGCTTTACGCAGCAGCCAGATCACGCGCTGGCGGGTAATGCCCGCCAGAAATGTTCCATTCGGGACGGGCGTAAACACCACGCCATCTTTGGCCATGAAGATGTTGGAGGTGGCGAGCTCAGCCACATTGCCCAGCATGTCACACACAACAGCATTGTCAAAACCCCGAGCGTGCGCCTCGAATAGCGAGCGGGCATTGTTCGGATAGAGACATCCTGCCTTGGCGTCGACCGGCATGATTTCGAGCGTCGGTCGTCGATAGGGGGACAAAGTTATTGAGAAGCCGTTAGTGGGTTTGCGCATTGGTGCTTCATATATTGTAAGACACCAGCGAGTCGACTCAGGATCATGGGCTTGAACCCACGGCCCCTCCTTTTCTGCCCAATACATCGGTCGTATGTAAAGTGCGGCGTCTTTATCGAACCGGGCTATCCCTTCCCGCGCGAGCTTGATCCACGTTTCAGTCGAGACTGCGGGCTTCAGAAACAATTTCGTTGCAGAATCATTGACGCGCGCACAATGGAGCTCGAGATCGGGGGCAACTCCTTCAAAGGCGCGTGCCCCATCGAACACCACGGAGCAAAGCCAGGCCGCGTGAGTGCGCGGACCCATGATCGGCACATTGCCTTCGTGCCAGTCTCCCTCGAAAAATGTCCAGGTCTTAGACCAAGGGCTTCCTACCATTATTGATTCCTCTCTTGTGAAATGACAGTTGTACTATTCGCTTGAATAGGGGATATCACCGCTCAACAAAACTTTTGAGGACACCGTTTCACTTTATCGCGGCCGCCCGACGGATTTCGCCCGTCGATCGATCTCCAAGGCCTAAGTGTCATTACACGTTGCGCCACGTTATTCTGCGAAGTAAACAAAGGGACGAAGTCAGTTCATTGAACAAACTCTGATTTTCCCAATTCATCCCGCCCATTTCACGGCAACATCAGGCAAGCTACCGCCCTCATCGCACGGCCTTGAAGTTAGGAGGCATTCCGTTCGTCCGGGTTGCCTGCTTTCCGACTTACTTTCATCCTATTCCGGATCTTACTTTAAATCATACTCTCGTCGCTACTTCGGCAATCATTGCTATTCTGAAGACCCAACAGGCGTCTTGCCGGGTTGCCACGCAACGATACCTGAACTAACGGCAGCAGCTCGGCCCTCCTTTCCGAGGTCAGGTACTCCATTTGAAAGATGGAGTCTATACGCATCATCAGTGAAGCGCTTTGCCCATTCCTCCCGCATGTGAGATATGTAATGTAGACCCAAAATGTGCGCTTACGATTCAGAGCAACCTCAATTGACCCGAACCGCGAGAAGTGAGTCCACTCCCACGATGGCGGTCTCCCCCAAGGTCAAGTACTGTGTCATTACTCCGGTCCGGGATGAAGAACAGTATATCCTCGGCACCATCGATGCTGTTTTGAATCAATCCGTTCGACCGGTCGAATGGATCATCGTGGATGATGGCTCAACGGATGCAACGGCTGCCATCATCGATCAGTACGCTCAAAAATATTCCTGGATCCGCACCCTACACCGTGGGAATCGTGGCTATCGCTCAACAGGCGGCGGTGTGGAAGCCTTTCTCGATGCCTACTCTTTGCTTCAAACTCGCGACTGGGGATATCTAGTGAATCTCGACGGTGATCTGACCTTTTCCCCGGACTACTTCGAGCGGTGCTTTGAGTACTTCCACAAGACCCCAAATCTCGGAATTGGCGGAGGCACAATCTATGCCAAAGTGGGAGACCACCTTCACCTGGAGAAGGGCCCAACCTTTCACGTTCGTGGTGCCACCAAGATTTATCGAAGAGAATGCTGGGAGAAACTTGACGGACTGTTCTGCGGTCTCGGTTGGGACACGGTCGATGAAGTCAAGGCCAACCAACTAGGTTGGACGACTCGGACCTTTCCCGATTTGCGACTTGTTCATCAGCGTGCGAGCGGCGCGGTATGGGGGGGATGGGGCAACGCAGTGAATGATGGCGAAGCGGACTATATCGTGTGCTATCACCCGTTGTTCTTTTTCCTCAAGTGTGCGCGCCATATTTTCAATTCTCCTTACCTAATCCGGAGTCTCGGGATCGCTTACGGTTTCTTGCGTGGGCACGTGCGTGGGACGCCTCGCATAGACGATCGAGCGCTGGTAGCGTATCTGCGGAATCAGCAGTTGAGACGCCTGGTCGGCGTTTCTTCCATTTGGAAATGATAATGCCGTGAAGGAAATCCCTGAATGCTTCTCTACGCCGGAGATTCGGAGCGGAAAGAGGCTGTTCTGGGGGCAGTCACCTGCTTCGTATTTTCGATCGGCGCACGCCCTCGCCCCAACCGGGGTCAGAGGCAAAATCGACGGGTTCCACAGGCGCTTTGGATTACAAAAAATTCTGTACGGTGAACCGCCACAATCGGGAGATAGCCAGACTTCCCATCGCCAGTCCGGTCAAGCAGTACAATCACAACCAGAGCCATTGCGGGGGAAGTCTATTGCAGTTCGGAAGAGGATTTGGGCGGTATTCAAGATCTTATTGAAATCTGAAGTGATGAATGTCTAAATTTTGGCGAAGCCGGTAAGGTGGGTAACGTTCTGACGATCTCAACGCCACGATATCCTGCCTACGCCCACTTTTCGCATGTAGGCTTGTTCTGTGAGGCTTCGGGGGTCATATGGAGTCGCGGACAAACGTGAAACCCACTGTCCTTGTTGTCTCGACGTCTCGCTCGTTCTCGGCCGCCCGGCTGGCGATGGCCCTGGTAAATGCAGGGTGTACCGTCAAAGCCGTCTGTCCCCCTCGCCACCCACTCGCGAGGACCAGCGCTGTGAGCCAAGTCCATACTTACCACGGTTTGGCGCCGCTGGTATCGCTCGCCGGTGCGATTGCGGCCACGAAACCGGATCTCGTCCTCCCCTTCGACGACCTGGCAACCCTGCATCTGCACGACCTCTATCATCGAGAACTGCGCCGGGAGAAAGCGGGAGCACCGACCTTGTCGCTAATCGAGCGTTCACTCGGTGCCGCCACAAGCTTCCCGATCGTGTATGCGCGAACGACCACAATGGAATTGGCCGAGGGAGAAGGTATTCGAGTACCGAAAAGCGAAGTTGTTAGAAACGCGTACGACGTTAGAAAGTCGATTGCCCGGATGGGCTTTCCTATAGTCCTCAAGGCAAACGCCACTTCAGGAGGCGACGGCGTATCGATCGTTCACACCCTTGAGGAGGCCGAACACGCCCTCCGGGCACTTGCGGCACCTCCGCTTCTGGCACGTGCGGCCAAGCGGGCCTTGATCGACCAAGACATGACGCTGGTTTGGCCATCGGTGCTCCGTAGGCGATACGTTGTGAATGCGCAGGCATTTGTGGAGGGACGGGAAGCAACAAGCGCAATCGCTTGTTGGAAGGGCACCGTTCTGGCCAGCCTCCATTTTGAAGTTCTCAAGAAGCAGGATGCAGGCGGACCGTCCACCGTCCTGCGCTTGATCGAGAACCCCGAAATGTCTGCTGCTGCCGAGAAAATGGTGCGTCGACTTAAACTTTCCGGACTGCACGGCTTTGATTTCATGTTGGAGGCACAGACTGGGAACCCCTACCTCATCGAAATAAATCCCCGAGCGACTCAAGTTGGACATCTGACGCTTGGGCTCGGACGGGATCTTCCTGCGGCGCTGTACGCGGCCGTGACCGGTGAGGTGATCCAAACAGCTCCCAAGGTCACAGAGAACGACACGATCGCGCTCTTCCCGCAAGAATGGGTCAGAAATCCAGCGAGCGCTTTTCTGCGGTCAAGTTATCACGATGTTCCTTGGGAAGAACCTGACTTGGTTCGTGTTTGCATCCGCCGGCGTGGTAACCAGAGCTCCTGGTATTTGCAACAAAGTTGGATCGAAGCTCTATTAAGGATTCGTCGCCCTCGCCCATGACAACTCTACCGCGGGTGTCGCTGTAAGCTCTGATGTTCGGCAAACTCAAGATGCACAGTCCAGTCGAATATTGAATGGAGGTGAAGGCTCGACGTCAATCATGTCTTTGGGCCAGTTCGCGCAAGTAACGTCCAGTCACGTACGGGCAAACGTATGAGTTCCGGGGCCATATCCTGCCCTCCAGGAAAGTGGGCCGAAATGGCAGAAAGCTGAAACAGAATGGCTCCAGCAATTTCCTGGATTGGTAGCAAATCGAATTTATGTAGTGGGTGACTTCTCGATTTGTTATACTCGGCACATTCCTGACATTAGGCAGCAAGCCGCCTTCAACGATCGACTCGGCCTTGCGCGGGAGTGGTTCTGATCCCTTCCGCACGACAACAGAATGCACCAGAAAGTCCCTCAACTCGATGGCGTTCGGGGCGTGGCTATTCTGCTCGTGATATTTCATAACGCCAGCGGAAAATTTCCCAGGCTTCATTTGCAGGGCTTATTTGCCAATGGGTGGATGGGAGTTGATCTCTTTTTCGTCTTATCAGGATTTCTGATCACGGGGATTCTTATCGACACGAAGCAATCGGAGGGCTATTTAAAAAACTTCTATGCAAGGCGATGTCTAAGGATATGGCCCTTATACTATTCCCTGATCTTTTTCATGTTTGCAGTTCTTCCCTTCCTCAGTCGCTCGGAAGGACACGCAGTTTTTGAAAGATCGTCACCCTGGTGGGCCTATCCGTTGTTCCTCCAGAACTTCCTGATTTCTCCCGTTTCGACCGCTGCAGCAGGTCCTCTCGGCGTCACGTGGTCGCTCGCGATTGAGGAACAGTTTTATTTAGTTTGGCCATGGGTTGTGCGATTCTGCTCTTACACCCAACTTCGACGCATTGCCATCGCCGTAATTTGTCTTTCTCCAGCGTTTCGATTTTACTTGTCATTACACCACGTTGATCTTTACACAAACGTATTCTGCCGCCTGGACGGGCTGATGGCGGGAGCCTTCCTTGCACTTGTAATCCGTGCGGACAATTTTCTCCCGTCCAAATTTATCAAACACGCTTGGCTCTCTCTCTTGATTGCAGCGCCACTGGCGCTTTTCATCGAAGCCCTTCATGCAAGATGGATGGTGTTCTCTCTGAGTGCGCTGGCTTCGGCCGCATTTTTGTATCTCTCGCTGTTTTCCGCACAGAAATGGCTTCGGGTGGCGCTGATCAACCGATTCATGGTTTACACGGGAACGATCAGCTATGGGCTCTACCTGCTTCACAAGATTCCCTTTGGTATGGTGCAAATGTTCCGCTTGGATCGGTATCCCTTACTGGTCATGCCAATTGTTCTCCTCGCGAGCTACGCTACGGCCGCCCTATCATGGAATCTGCTCGAGAAGCCATTCCTGCGGCTAAAGCGATTCTTCGAATCAAAGCCGGTCTGCAAGGATCGTCCGGACAGCAAGTTTGTGATTGTGCCTCATTGAAGAGTACCTTGTGTCTGCTGGGCATGATCATTTCGCGGATAGGTCCCCAATCGGGTTCTACTGATTGCTCCATGTGAGTATGACTAAACCTGAATTCCGAAGTTGAACCCATGCCTGATTGGATGACGTTGTCGGCTCCTTCAACCGAGTAAACTTGGCAGCTGTTAGACGACCAAGGCCCGGGAAAAGGAGCCGAGCGATGTTGATTATAGGATGTGATTTTCACACACGCTACCAGCAGATTGCCATGGCCAGAGAAGAGACCAGCGAGTCGCTCGTCGAGCGGCGATTGGACCACGAAAGCGGCGAGGCTCACGCGTTCTACCGGAGTTTGCAGGATTTGCACGAACCGGTGCGCGTGGGCATCGAAGCGACCGGCCCCATTCACTGGTTCGAGCGTTTGCTCACGGAACTCGGTCACGAACTATGGATCGGGGACTCCGCAAAGATTCGTGCCAGTGAAGTGCGCAAACAGAAGACCGATGAGCGCGCCGCCCGGCTCATTCTCGATCTCCTGCTCTCGAAACGCTTCCCGCGAATCTGGGTTCCCACACCGGCCGAACGCGACGTCCGGCAGTTGCTTTGGCACCGTCACAAGCTCGTAAGCATGCGCACCATGCTGGGCAACCAGTTGCACGCGCTGGCCATGAGCCAGGGACTGTGCCGGAAGCAAAAGCTGTTCAGCAAGAAGGGCCGCGCGGAACTCGGAAGTCTTACGCTTGGTCCCTGGGCCGGCCGCCGGCGCGAAGAACTTCTGAAACTGCTCGACCAACTCGAACCACCGATCGCGGAGCTGGATCGCGCCGTTCTGGAGGAAGCCCAGCGCCGCGAAGATGCGGTTCTTTTGATGACTCATCCCGGCATCGGTTCGGTTACCTCTCTGGCGTTTGTTCTGGCCATCGGTCCGGTAACTCGTTTTCAAGGCAGCAGGAAGATCGCGAGTTACCTGGGACTGAATCCCACGGAGGACTCCAGCGGCGGGCGGCGGAGACTCGGGGGCATCAGCAAGCAGGGCAACACCATGGTGCGTTGGCTGCTGATCGAAGCCGTGTATCCCGCGGTGCGCAAGGATCCCGCACTGCGGCAGGACTATCAACGATTGAAATTCCGAAGAGGACACGCGGTGGCGAAAGTGGCCATCGCGCGCAAGTTGGCTGTGCGTATGTACTGGATGCTCCGCAGTGGAGCAGATTACGCGCAGCTGGTTCGCAGGCAAGGCAGCCCGGGGGGCACCCTGATGAACGCGAGTTCATCGCTAGCCTGATTGGGCGCCTTGCTCCCGCGAGCAATCGCGGCGTCTGAAAAATGAATCATGGAGCCCCGTACGGGGAGCCCGAATAGATGGTTGGTGGAACCAGAATCCACCGCAAGATTCACGAAGCGAGCCTTGGTCGAAATGAAGGAAAAGGAAAGAGAAAAGATCCTTATAGGTGAAGAGAAAAACGAACCCTCGCGGCTCGTACCCTCGAGGTGTCTCTTGACAGAGCCGACAACGTCATAGAGGGTGGCCTAAGCCGTTGGTCTTGAGGTAATTTTCCCGTTTTCTAGAGGGGAAGTTTCCGGACAAAATCCAACTTCGGCGAAGTTGGATTTCCACAAGGGAAGTCGTTCAAACGACGAAGGATAACCTCCGTGTCCTGAGTCGGTTTTCGGGTGCTCGTGCAAGAAAATGGAGGCAAGACTCCTCCCTTCCGCACTTCCCAACTTCGGAATTCAGGATTAATCCGGTCTGGATCGCCTTTCTCCTGGCGACCATGGCCGTTCCGAGCACTTCAATGCGCGAACTTACTGAAAAGGTCGAGGTCGACCAGCCCGATATCGCTGGTACGTGTGAGCCAGAAGTCGACCAGCTACTCCATATTCGGTTGAGCCGCGTGACCAAGTGAAGCAGTTGTCGTGGAGCATGCATCATGAAACCTCTGGTATCAATTCTCGTCCCTGCGTTTAACTCGCAGGAATGGATCGCGGACACACTCCGGTCGGCGATCGCGCAGACGCGGGCGCGAAAGGAGATTATCGTAGTGGATGATGGCTCCACGGATCAAACCTTGGCCATCGCAAGGCAGTTTGGATCGGATTGTGTCCGTGTTGTCTCGCAGGAGAATCAGGGTGCTGCAGCAGCCAGAAATAACGCCCTCTCGCTGAGCCGCGGAGACTACATTCAATGGCTGGACGCAGACGATCTTTTGGCGTCCGACAAGATTGCCCGACAGATGGCAGCCCTAGTACTACTGTATTATAAAGTACGACACCCTGCGGGCAACCGGCGGTTGCGATTGGGCTGGTTCATTTTACACTCTGTGGGCATGAGCGCCTCTTCTTTGGCGCCAGGCGCGGAACAACAACGCTTTGCGGTCTATCTCGATGGCCTGGCGCAAACCGCAAAGCATGCCGATCATGTGGAACCACTCCTATCCTATTGCAAAGGGCTTCTGCTCCCGGGAGAACGCAAGAGCGTTGAACCGATGGCCGCGCGGTTGGCTCCGGGCAACGTGCGGCGCACGCATCAGTCTCTCCATCATCTTGTAGCCGAAGCGCCGTGGAGTGACTCCGCCTTACTCGCGCAGGTGCGCCACGCGGTCCTGCCGGCGATGGAGCGGAACAGCGCGGTGCGAGCTTGGATCGTGGACGACACCGGTTTTCCCAAGAAAGGAACGCACTCGGTCGGGGTTGCGCGGCAGTACAGTGGTCAGGTGGGCAAGCAGGAAAATTGCCGCGTCGCCGTGAGTTTGTCGTTGGCGACCGAACACGCTAGCCTGCCCATCGCGTGGCGTTTGTATCTACGGGAGACTTGGGCCCAAGACCGCAAGCGTCGGAAGCAGGCGGGTGTTCCGGAAGAGATCGCGTTTGCCAGCAAGCCGGTGATTGCCCTAGGACAGATGCGACAAGCGCTGGCGGAGGGAGTTACCACGGCGGCGGTGTTGGCCGATGCTGCCTATGGCAACGATAGTCAGTTTCGAGAAGAGCTAAGCGTACTGGGCTTTCAATATGTGGTGGGGGTTCAAAAATCCACGACGGTCTGGAAGCCGGGAGAAGTTCCACGGCCCGCGAAGCGCTGGACAGGGAGGGGACGCCCGCCGAAGTTATTGCGCCGGGATCAACAACATCAGCCCATTTCCGTGAAACAACTGGCGGAGTCGTTGCCGGCCCGCGCTTGGAAAGATGTTTGCTGGCACTCGGGAACCAAGCAGGGGCTGCACTCCCGCTTTGCCGCGCTACGCGTCCGCGTTGCGCACCGGGATTATTGGCGAAGCGAACCGCGTCGAGAAGAATGGCTGTTGATCGAATGGCCCACGGGAGAGAGCGAACCAACGAAGTACTGGCTTTCTACCCTTCCGGCCGATAGCAAACTCGTGGACTTGGTGAGACTAGCCAAGCATCGTTGGATCATTGAGCGTGACTATGAAGAGCTGAAGCAAGAACTGGGATTAGGCCACTACGAAGGTCGCAGCTGGCGCGGATTTCATCATCACGGCACGCTGTGTATCGCCGCGTACGGCTTCCTGGTAGCGGAGAGAAGCCGTTTTTCCCCCTCTGCTCGAGCCGGTCAACTGGACCTACGCACCCAGAAAATTCCGCCTGATTTCCGGCCCCGCGGCACGTCGCATTCGCGCCGAGCGGCATAATCCGTACTCGATCGCTACACTCCGGGTCAAACTCGCCAGATTCCTGCTCAAACAGCTTCCCTGTTGTCCATTTGGTTGCACCCGTCGTTTATGACACAGTAGTACTAACGGGCTGTCGAAAGAATCTGGCGAAAGATCATTGTTTCTATTTTTGGCATCGTAGAGCGGTTTTTTTCAGCGCTATCGAGATTCTCTTTCCGTGCCACGTGGCGTTTCAAGCTCTTTCTGAGACACCACTCCCTGGGCCATACGCCTTCGCTTGCGCCAACAGGTTCCTCGCGCGCACCAGATTGTGGGCCACTGCGGTAAACGTGAACATCCACTCCACCCGCGCTTGGCGCCGATGCCGCAGCTTCTTCAATAACCCGATCGTCTTCATCCACCCGAAAATCTCTTCAACACGCGCTGGCTGACTTCTTATCCCGCGTGCCGCGCCTTGCGTCCGTCGATGGCGCTGCCACCACGCCGTTTCTCGTTCCGCACCACGTGCGGCGTCACCTTCTTCTTGCGCAAGGCCTCCACCAATTCCTTTTGGTCGTAACCTTTGTCTCCTCCCAGCGTCACGCGACCCTCTCAACTCACTTCTCCGGCCATCTCCAGCGCCGCCGCGCACTCCGCCGTTCCCGTCGCTTTGCTCAGCCGCGTCTTCACGATTAACCCGTTGCGGTTTTCCATTAGCACGTGTCCC
>Ga0207416_1001354_pt1 | contig 33438 bp, 27 predicted proteins | sample PaiPotPPM11metaG_FD_184107 | JGI IMG/M metagenome (GOLD analysis project Ga0207416, IMG submission 184107) | Iron sulfur acid spring bacterial and archeal communities from Banff, Canada, to study Microbial Dark Matter (Phase II) - Paint Pots PPM... ...
GATCATCCCAGCCATTCCCGTTCCACTTGCCGACATTGTTCGCTGTCCCAACACACCACATAGTGCCTTGTCTGTCAAATGTCAGGTTCAGCAGTGTCCATCCTCCCAGATTTCCTAGGTTCTCCCAGCCATTCCCGTTCCACTTGCCGACATTGTTCGCTGTCCCAACACACCACATAGTGCCTTGTCTGTCAAATGTCAGGTCCAGTAGCGTCCATCCTCCCAGATTTCCTAGATCATCCCAGCCATTCCCGTTCCACTTGCCGACATTGTTCGCTGTCCCAACACACCACATAGTGCCTTGTCTGTCAAATGTCAGGTTCAGCAGTGTCCATCCTCCCAGATTTCCTAGATTATCCCAACTATTCGTGGCCTCAATCCACTTGCCAACGTTATTCTCTGTCCCAACACACCACATCTCCGATGCAGAAAGGTTCTTCATGCTCGTAATCTACTTTTGTAACAAGAGTCATCTTCTGCTACTCTTGACATAACCTTACAAAATGTAATATTTACAAAATGTTCATTATGCAGTTGGCCTAGCGCCGTGGAAGAATCAGATGAGTAATCAGATTGCATCCCTTGCTAGTACAACCAACCGCAAACTCCAACTTCAACAGTGCTGTTTGATGCAATTCTCTTCGCAATGTAGGCACTCACCAGCGTCGATTTTCTACTGACACGCCTCTACAGGCCCATTTGCACATCTGCCCACTTCATGTTGATCGACCCGTCAATCTCCAGATGAAACCGCAATTCACGAGAACGATACAAGCAGAAAAACGAAGAGAATTGACTCAAGCAACGGACAGCATGGTCGTATGTTTATTATATTGACAGCAGAAAACTGGACAGGCCCATGAGATAGAATAGAAGGGAGAGAGAGAGTTTTCACAGGTAGATATCTTGCGCAGGGTCCTGGGAAGAGGGCTAAGTATATCCTATCTTATATCCTTTTTTACAAGAAGCTTCAAAAACTTGCATCGAGTCATACGGTATTTATAATATCTTGTGCTTCTTTTCTGACTCATCAAGTAAGCAAGCAAGCACACTTAATTTGAGGATGAGCCCCTATTGGATTGTCCAAAACAACACATTAAGATGTTGGAAAAACCAACTACAACATTGACAATGGCAAAATAGAAGCATACAATACCCGTGTTGTACCTAATTTGTTATTTACTATGAATACACAACAGGAAACAGTATCATCTCAAAAATTTGGGGCAGAAAAAATTGATCATTCAGATGAACCTAGGCCAGAAGCGGCTTCTTTACCTGACAACCAATGCTCTCAGGCTACTTTACCCCAAAATATTGAGAAGATACACTGAAAAAAACTAGGGTGGCAAACTAGGAGTGAGCAGGCACTGTTCCAAGGAGGAGAGATAGGCCAGTGGATCGCGGCGGAAGCGAAGCAGACAGCGGCGGCCCTCGTGGCGATAGTCCAGACTCTGACGCAGGGCACGCCAAGCAGGAACATCGGTGAGCTGCAGGTCAGCAGCACAGATGGGGTAGAGCTGACTGATCCCAGCAGCCACCACGCGCACGGAGCCGCGCACCACCAAGGTTGGCGATGCGCTCTTGCGCCCGGTCACTCGCCGCTCGATATGGCGTGCCGTGCCAAAGAACTGCTCCAGATCATTGTTGGTACGAGGCAGATCCTTGACCTGATAGCAGTGGAAGAGCCCATCCCAATAGCTGGCAGTCACCTGACAGAAGTGGGGGATTGCTTCAGCAAGATCACCCAATTGCCCCTGTTGGAGCTTGATTATCTCCAAGAATTGCCCATACTCTTGCTTGAGCATCTCCACCGGGTGCTCTTGCGCATTGGCAAGCAAATGGCCAGCCTGATACACCCATCCATAAGCTTGCCGGATGGCAGGCCACATGGGCGCTGTGGCTTGTAGCCCCATTTGCACGAGCCTCTGCAAACGGCTCAGCTCATCAGGGAGCCCCTTTTTTCGGCCACCCGCAGAATCGAGTCATCGATGGCTTGGAGCCGCTCTTGCAACTTGAGACCGTCGGCATCCAGAGGTGGTTTCCCATCATCGGTGATGGCACTCCTGACCGCCAGACAGTAGCCACGAACCGCTTTGGCATCCTGATCGGTTCGTCCTTCTAGGCTTCGTTCAATGGGACGCACCCCACGGACTTTTTTCTTGAGTTCTTTCTTGGCATGCCGATCAGCCTCAGAGATGGGTTTAGCAGCTTCTCGCAGATAGTGAAAATGACAAAGCTGGTGGGCCGCCTTTGGCAAGACGCGGGCGACCGCAGTGCGGATGGAATGTTGACCATCAGTGATCACTCCCGTAATGGGGATCTCGAGTTCTTGGCAGATGTCGGCCGCCTCTTGCAGCAATGGGACCAAATCCTCTTCTGTGGCTCCCAGCAGGCTGTGTGCTGAGAGCACCTCTCCCGAGCAACAGTCCCGTAAGAGCCAGAGCACCTCTTGTCCCACATCCGGTTGCAATCCGTCCAAAGCCAAGATCACGTGCTTCTGTCCCTTGAGTCGCTCTTTGAGCCGCTTCCTATCTGCCAGACTCACTGCCAGCAGTTCTTCATAACGGTAGAGTTGATCGGTCACACTGCGTTGGGCAACCTGGAGCCCTCGTCGAAGCAACTCCTGATGGATTTGGGGGATACTACGCTGTTCTCGATAGCGTAACGCCCCAACCAGCGCGATCACGTCTAGTCCGAACTCTCCATGAGGTAAGGCCCAGCTTCCCTCTTCCTCTGGTCGACACACTTGCCGCAAGCGAGGGCACTCCCGATTAAGGCACTGATACACCTTGATTCTCAGATCGTACACCCCATCTAATCGCGTGACCTTCCGGTGGCTATGGCGTGCCATCAAGAGCCGATGACCACACGCTCGACAGCTCTTCTCCAACAGGTCGAGGGTGGCGTGCTTCGTAGCTAACGGTCGTGCTTGTTTTCTTGCCATCATCTGTCTCCTGCACAGCTTACACTTTTTCCACCCTCAGTCTATCACATTCACTCTCAGTTTGCCACCCTAGAAAAAAATGGAAACGGGCTGGCCACTTGTGCGAATGGTGAGTATCATCTTAGAGGGCACTTTTTGAAACAAAAGTACTTTCGACCTGTGAAATTGCTGTGTCCCAACATGCTGGCCCTCTTGCTTGACGAGAACCTGAAGTGCCCCTTTTTGTCCCTAGAAAAAGCCTCTCCTAGTTAGGGATGATTCAAAGAGCACCGGGACAGAACTGGACAGTGGAAGATGGAGTCGTGCCCAAACAAACTGGCTGCGATGATGAGAAGAACGCAAAGAAAAACGCAACCTAAAACGCAAAAAAGAGGTAGACTACATGGCTCTCACTGGGTATAGTAGAGCTAGAGCATATGAGCAAGCTCTTGCTGCTTTGCATCCAAGCTGTCAAGTTCGTTTGAACCATGCCTTAGGTATCCTTTAGCTAAAGAGGCCAGTTGTGGAAGGACATTTCTGTTCGGTATCAATTTTAGGCCAGGGAGGGAAGGTATTGCTATGTTTCAACGCAGAAACGTTACCAGCGAGTTCACTACATTGTTCATCACATTTGTACTTACTATTTCAAGTATTGTTGTATATGTAAGTCAAATAAATACATCAGTAGTTCTAGCATATAAATCAGGTATAAAGATCAACACTCGTCCTAACAGTGTAGGCGGTCTGGCCCAGACTCCCCTGATGGGTTGGAGCAGCTGGAGCTTGACTGCTACTAAATATAATGGATATGGCAAAGACTGGCTCAATGTAGACCAAATCAAGGCCCAATCTGATGCTTTACACCGAACCTTGCAATCTCACGGGTACACCTATATCAACATCGACTCTTTCTGGTCAGGGCCCATCGATGGATTTGGACGTTTACTTGCTGATAGCAGCCGTTTTCCTGATGGCATTGCTCCTGTTGCCAGCTATGTCCACCGCAATGGACAAAAACTAGGTGTATACCTGAACCCCGGCATTCCCGGTGCAGCCGTATATGGCAATTCTCCTATCGAAGGAACACAATGCCACGCCCAGGATATTGTGGCTCAACCCTGGACAAAGGGCAACACTTTTTGGAATGGCTTCAAGATCGATTTTTCAAAACCTTGTGCCCAGGATTATGTCAATTCAGAGGCGAGCCTGTTGGCTTCTTGGGGCGTTGATTTTATCAAAATGGATGCAGTCAGTCCAGGTTCAGGGGTTACTGACGGTAGTATTGATACTCGGGCTGACATCAAAGCATGGTCAGAGGCGCTTGCCGGTAAAAATATCTGGCTGGAACTTTCCTGGTCCCTGGATATCAATGATATTAGTACGTGGCAGCAATACTCCAACGGCTGGCGTATCGATACCGATGTAGATTGTTATTGCCAAACACTGGTCAGCTGGGATCATTCTGTGAAGTTACGGTTCAATGACGTGGTTCCCTGGATCAAATTTGCGAGACCAGGAGGATGGAATGATCTGGATTCACTTGATGTCGGCAATGGAGCAATGGATGGTCTTTCACAAGACGAACGTCAGAGTTATGTGACTTTGTGGTCGATTGAAGCCGCTCCTTTGTATACAGGTGATGATCTCACCAAACTGGATGATTATGGTATCAACTTACTTACGAACGATGAAGTTATAGCTGTTGATCAGCAGGGAAGACCAGCTAAACCTGTTTCTCAGTCAAACAATCAACAAGTTTGGTATACACAGAATGATGATGGCTCCTATACTGTGGCACTTTTTAACCTGGATCATTTCAGAGCAAAAGTTTCAGTGAACTGGAGCGACCTAGGCTTTAGCGGTTCGGCTACTGTTCATGATTTGTGGAGCAAGGGCGATCTGGGTACCTTCGAGAATGAATTCAGTGCGACCCTCAATGAGCATGGTTCGCGTCTCTTGAGAGTGATTCCGCTTTAGGATCTTAGGCTAACCTCTAGTAGGAAAGTAAAGCCGATGGTCGGATTCGAACCGACGGCCGCTTATTTACGAAACAAGTGCTCTACCCCTGAGCTACATCGGCTTGCTGCCTTTGAGGATCTCACAAGCTTCCTCTTGACACTGCCGATTATAAGCCTAAACCCTGCCCGTGTCAAGCGCTTTTTTGCTGATTAGATGAGAGAAGCCATGTGTCAAAAATGTGAACTGTCCCTGTTTCCCCCTGGAAGAGCGTGCAAACTTCTCCTATATTATGCTCAAGAGCGTGCCGTTACTGAACGTCATTGGCGAGAGTACTCCTGGCGGGCGTTCTTTCCGTATGGTTGCTCTGGGGTCAGATCCGATTGTCTCGAAAATCTCGCTCTGGAGCAGCAAATCTCGACAACTATATAATGGTATGATAAGATACAAGACAATGTGACGTATCTGCCTAGTATGGAGTCGTATATGCGCCCTCTGCTGATAGCAACGGCGAATCCCCATAAATTGGATGAGTTTCGTGCTATTTTTTCTGATCTGCCTTATCAGCTGCTTTCACTGAATGATGCTCAGCTAGATATCAATGTTGAAGAAACGGGGACAACTTTTCAGGAAAATTCGCAACTAAAAGCCCTGGCATATGCGCGTGCTGGAGGTTTACTTTCTCTCGCTGATGATTCTGGTTTAGAAATAGATGCTCTTGGAGGAGCCCCCGGTGTTTACTCTGCTCGTTTTGGCGGCGAGAGTATGTCGTACAACGAACGGTTCCATCTCATCTATGAGCACCTTCGCGGCCTATCACTGGAACAGTGGACTGCTCGCTTTCGCTGTGTCATTACTATTGCGGAACCCTCTGGCTGTCATCGCAGTGTAGAAGGGATTATTGAAGGAGTAATCAGCGAAGCTCCGCGTGGCGAAAATGGCTTTGGCTATGATCCCATTTTCCTGGTCCCTGAACTTGGAAAAACAACTGCTGAAATCTCACCAGAGCATAAGAATCGTATCAGCCACCGAGGACAAGCTGCACGTCGTGCTCGTGTACTGCTCGAAGACTGGCCTCGACTTTCATCTTCGCTGGAATGACTTAGATAGAGAATATTGTAAATCAAAGGAAATCGAGAGAGACTATTAAGGAAAAAAATATGGCGAAGAAGTCTGCCATTCGGGTCGCTTTGGATTTAGAAACTACGGGATTACATCCAGAGCAAGATGCTATTCTTGAAATCGCTGCTATCAAGTTTCAGGAAACCGAAGTTATCGATACGTTTGAGACATTTGTTGCCCCTGGCCGCTCGGTACCCTACCGTGTGCAGCGTCTGACTGGTATAAAGCCAGAACATCTTGTTGATGCTCCCCCTTTCTCCTCCATTGCTAGGAAATTACAGGCATTTCTGGGAGATTTTCCCATTGTGGGTCATAGTATTCCCTTTGATGTGGGCTTTCTGCGTCCCCGAGGCATTGCACGCACAAATCCACTTATCGATACTTTTGAGCTAGCAACTGTATTGCTCCCTTCTCTCACCAGCTATAACCTGGGACAGGTCGCGCAGGCCGTGGGTGTGACTGTACCACAAGATCGCCATCGTGCGATGGTCGATACCGTGCTGGCAATGGAGGTTTTTCTTGCTCTGCATCAACGTCTGGCTTCCGTTGATCTGGCTCTGCTCAATGACTTGGCAAACCTGGATGCACCTCGCTCTTGGCCATTATTGCATTTCTTCCGCCAAGAACTGCGCGAACGACGGGAAAGTGATGGTCTGCATGGAACGCTTGCGCGTGGAAGTCTTGGAGATCGCTTCGCCGCCCAATTGGGCATGGATCCACGTATTTTCTCTTTAGCTATTGCTCGTCAGCAAGAACTTGAGCAGACCTCACCTCCGCCAGAAATGGAAGCGTCTGCTTCTATCCCTCTGGATACGCTGACGCAAGTGCAAACGGTGGTTGAGGCTGCTCCCGAAGAAGTCGTTCCGCCAGTAGTGAATGGTTACAGTGCAGCACATAGTGCTGTCCAGCATGCTTTGGAGGAGCATTCTTCTCTTTTGATGGATCTCGCCGTGGGTGGATATGACTATACACCTGCACTGCTTCCTGCGTTAGAGTGGCTGATTGAAGCACAGTCCGATCCTGGAGCACAGCCCAGGCGGCTGGTAATTGCTTGTGCTGGACTGCAAGGTGCACGCCGTCTGATCGAGATCACGTTGCCTCGCATACAAAGTTCCCTCAAGAGTCAGTTGCCCGTGGCCTACCTTGCTGAACGGAGTGGTTATCTCTGCACCCATCGCTGGTTTGGGGCAGCTTTACGCCGTACCAGCGGTGAACTGACGGCGGAACAGGCGCGAGGGCTGGCCAAATTAGGTCTGTGGGCTCATCAGACGTTAAGTGGTGAGCGCAATGAAATAACGCTGCTCCAGCAGGAGAACGCTGCGTGGGAACGCATCTCGTCTGGCGTGGAACATATTCCTTTAACCGATGCCCATGTGGGATCGAAAGATGCGGGATTGAAACATCAGGACTGTACCTATCGTCGCAAGGGATATTGTTTTGTGAGCCTTGCTGAAGAACGGGTGAAAGCTGCAAGTATCGTGGTGACTACTCATGCAGGTCTATTTGATGATCTCTCGTATGAGCATTCAATGCTTGCGAGCGTTAAGGCTCGGCTCATTCTCGATGCAGATCTGTTGGAAGAAGAGAATGCTCGCTGGAGTAATACCGAATTTGATCAAGAACGGCAGCTTGCTGTCCTCAATACGATCGGTACAGAGTTACCAGATGGCCGTTATCAAGGCTTACTCGCTCTTGTTGCACCCTCGCTGCGCGAAAATGGACCAGGAGGGCTTTCGACAACATCTACCATCGCAAAGTCAGAACTCGATAAGCGGTTGCTTTCATGGTTTCAGGCCTTGCGGCAAGCTCGAATTGCGGTAGAGAAACTCTTTGCCTGCTTCAATGTGCTGCTGGAGGAGTTTGTGCAGCAGGGTTCTAGCGGTAAGGGACGTGGCGATGCAGCAGGTCGTTCTCATAATGGTCGTAATAGTGAACGTACTGACCAACCTTTGCGGCTGAATAGCCGGACTCGTCAGCTTGGGGCTTGGACCGAAACGGAGCATGCCTGGCAGCAAGCTTCACAGCGTTTACAGGCCGTGATCGATTTTGCTCACGAGGCTGAAAAAATTATCCTGACAACGGCGCAGCGCCAGCGTAATCGGCTTGATATTGGCAGTGGGGAAGATAGTTCCATCGTCTCTGAATTGGTGGCTGCAGCGTACAAGCTGACACAGCAAAAAGAACTCTTGCAGCATGCTCTCTCACTTGGCGACAGTGAAATGGTTTACTGGCTCCGTATGCCGCCTTCTCCTCCTTTCGCACACCAAGCAGCAGCGCAACGTGGTCCAGAGCGTGCTATGTCCACACAGCCCGCTGAACAAACTCCCGTTCTCTATGCTCAGCTTGCACAGACATCGACTTTCTTGAAGCGTGTATTGCTCAAGGATAACGTAAGCACTATCTTCGTAGGTACAGCGCTCTCTGTGGATAATTCGTTTGCCTTTATCCGTAACCGTTTCGGCTTAGACAATAATAGCTGCTCTGCAGTTTCTGTGGTCAGTGAGCATCATGAGCAGACGCTTTTGTATACACCCAACGATGTTCCTGAGCCTAATACTCCCCAGTATCAGCGTCATGTGGATGATGCTCTGGTCCAGCTTGCAACAGCACTGGATGGACAGGTAGTAGCGCTCTTCACTTCGCATGCAGCTCTACGTAGTTCTTATGCAGCAATCAAGCCACTACTGGAGGCACGCAGTATCCTTGTCTTAGGACAGGGCGTCGATGGTTCCCCACGTCAACTCTGGCAAGTGTTTCAATCACAAGAACGTGTGGTGCTGCTCGGCACAGGCAGTTTCTGGGATAGTACGGAAGAGATTAGCCGTCCTCCCGCCTGTTTGCTGATTGCACGCTTGCCTATGCCTGTACTCAATGATCCCCCGATCGCAGCTCGTGCAGAACAGTACTCAGACCAACTCCACCAGCTCACAGTTCCTATGGCTGCATTACGCATGCGTCGTGCACTCAATCGGCTTGCCTGGAGCGATAAAACACGCAATGTGGTAGTGCTGTTCGACCGCCGCGTCATTTCAAAAGAGTATGGCTCAGTCATTCTCCATAGTCTTCCTCGTTGTTCCCAACGACAGGGAGCAGTCTCACACATGCCCGAAACGGTTCTTGACTGGCTCACTGTTTCAATCCAGTAACTTCAATTCTGTGAACGAGACCTTTGAGCATCTGCAAGATATGCCACTGTGGAAGCGGACCTACAAGTGTCCGAAGTGTGGACTCGTGATGGATCGCGATGAAAATAGCGCGATCAACATTCTCACGAGGTATCTTGCCCGGCTAGGGCCACACACTCCAAGTGAGTGCGGTGTGCTGCAGGAAGACGGTCTTGACGTAGAGGTCACGGGGGCCTCTCAAGTCGCCTGAGTGCAGAAATTGATAGTGTGAGGATATTTGCTCACATTTAGAAAGGCAGAAAAGATCCATGCCTACTGATAAAAAAAAGGAGCCCATTCTACCTATTATCGTATCCGCACTGTATCTCTATCCGATTAAATCATGTAGTGGTATATCCCTTGAGGTTGCGGAAATAGGCCAGAGAGGCATTCGCGGCGATCGAGCATTCATGGTTGTAGACGAGACAGGTCAGTTCATTACGCAGCGTCAACAGCCTCGTATGGCACTTATTCGGCCTATCGTGAGAAAAGATGGAGCAATTATACTTACAGCTCCAAATATGCCAGAAATATCTATGGTAGCAGACGACACAGGAAAACGGTGTGAGGTAAAGATCTGGAGTGATACTTGTATCGGCGTTGATCAAGGTGATGCAATTGCTGCATGGTTCAGTACTTTCTTGGAGATAGCATGTCGAGTCGTGTATATGCCGGAGGACTATGTGAGACAAGTAGATCCTCGATATGCAACAAAAGAGCAAGATCAAGTAGCGTTTGCTGACGGCTACCCGTTTCTGTTGGTTAACGAGGCCTCCCTTGCTGATCTGAATGCTCGTATGCAAGAACCTCTTCCAGTGAACCGTTTTCGACCAAACCTTGTGGTCCAAGGGACGCTGCCTTACGTTGAAGATATGTGGAGAAAAATCTGTATAGGGCAAATCGTATTTCATATAGTCGAAGCCTGTGAACGTTGTCCGATTACAACAACGGATCAAGCAACAGCGGTAGTAGGTAAGGAACCATTGAGGACGTTAGTAACATATCGGCGTGCTCAAAAAGGGGTCATATTTGGGCAAAACATGATACATGCACACGAAGGGTTCATTCGTCTAGGTGATGCTGTTGAGGTAGTAGAGAAAGCTGCTACTCCTAATTTTATTCCGAGGGTAAACTACTCAGGTGCCAATCGGACCGATCAATGCGATTAACCGCCGTGCCCCCTTTTGGGGGTGTCACCTTTAGGTGTCGCCATGGGTAGGGGCCTGATTATGATCTTTGACAAATTAGAACGGCCATGATTGAGCATAGGGTTGCCGAATTAAAAAGTCAAAGATCATTATCGAGCCCGCCGTACTCCCTCTGTCCCATCAATAAGGGAGAGCATTTGTCCGTATGTTTAATAAAAAAAGCTATGCTATCAAGCGCAGATGGCCCTTGATAGGGATTATCTGTTTGCTACTTCTCCTTATCATCAGCGCTATCCTCTTTGTGCCTAGTATTGAAGGGACTGGAAAGCCTTCCTCTCGTCATCCTTCCTCTCGTTCTGGTCAAACCGCTACTCCTGACATAGCAGCCACCACACTAACTCCTACCCTATCAGTCACACCCACCCCTCTTTTTTTTGATGATTTTATTGAAAATAGTCAAGACTGGGCTCTAAGTGGGCCGAATGATACCTCTGGTTACTTACGCACTATGGTTAACAACCAGCTTATACTATCGGATACCAATCATAAGATTCTAATTGAGAGCTTACCAACACATACCACATTTAGTGATTTCTCTCTTTCGGTCACCTTTACTTTACTCAAGGGAGATGAAAATGATTGTGTGGGTCTCTATCTTCGTGGTGATAGTAATCTGGATCACGATTACCGCATTGATATTTTCGGGAATAACAAGTTTGCTATCAATAAGGAGCTATTGAATCCGGATAAGACAGCACGAACGCAGATACTTGCTGGTCCGGTTGCTAGTCCTCTGCTGATGCCCAAAAATCAAGCTAACACGCTCACGGTGATGATGAAAGGGCCATTTATGGTCCTGGCGATCAATGGAACCATTGCCGCTTTGTTGGTAGATGCAGATTACTCTCGTGGTCAGATTGCTCTATTTGTAAACAATGGCTCGACCTCAGATGGCGTCTCAGCCTCATTCAGCAGTGTCAGGGTTGATCCAGCTCCAGATCAGCTGCCTGGCTTTCCTGCCTATCCAACTCCGACGTTGACTCCACAAAACTAGCAAAGGAAATAGTCCTCTTTACCGCCAACTTGCTAGATCAGTTGATTGTGGATGGCGTGGAAAGTAGGGATAGCTGATGGGTGCAGGCGGTCGCAAACGCTCTCGTAGTAATAGCGTTATGATCAGGCCTGTGAGAAAACCTCCCACATGAGCAAAGTATGCCACACCTCCCATTCCCTGTTGTACGGTTGACAAAGATGCTATGCCATCAAAAAACTGTAATAGGAACCATAGCCCGATTAGGATGAAGGCTGGCAGCGTCACAATGGTGATGAAAATGAAAATAAAGATGATTGTTTTAACTCTTGCCGACGGGAATAGTACTAGGTACGCTGCCAGCACGCCAGCAATCGCACCGCTAGCTCCAAGGCTTGGTATAGTAGCATCAGGAGCCACAGCTACTTGTGTGGTGCCTGCCACAACTCCGCATAGTAGATAGAATAGCAGGAACCAGAAATGTCCCATGCGGTCTTCCACGTTATCACCGAAGATATAGAGGAAGAGCATATTGCCGCCTATATGCAGCCATCCCGCGTGTAAAAACTGAGATGTGATCAGAGTGAGATGGACTGGATTTGGCGTGTGGAATGCCATGGGCCCAGATGCCTGGGGTACTCCGTGCGTAATTGCAGATGGGACAACTGAATATGCGAACATGAATGCAGATGCGTCGGGACCGAGTGATACCTGATAGAGAAAGATAGCAATATTTGTGAGGATGAGTCCCCATGTCATCCAGGGCATGCGTCGTCTCGGGCCGGGATAGTCTTTGATTGGGAGCACTGCATTCCTCCTTTTGCCTTGCTAGGCTGGTCTATTCTGATCGGCCATCTTTATTGAACACGAATCATAGATGAGAAAGGCTACTCATACCCTTGAACGACCTGAGTGAATTGTGGCACAACTTTCTTTAATCTTCCTAGTACCTCTTGCAAGGAAAGAGGAGGATTCTTCGAGCTGCTTGTGTGTTCCTTTACGATGTTAATCATAGTCTCTCTATCTTGAGAAAATTGATAAACAAGGAAATCATCAGCTGATAACGCCTTTATCTCAAATCGCTCTAAAAGTCGCTGTGGAAAGTCTCTGAGATTTTCTGTTACGATGAATTGGCAATCGCTTGCAACAGCGGCAGCCAAAACATGGCGGTCTTTCTCATTTACTGGCATATCAGAAATTAGGGATATGTGCTCTATCTCAAAAGCATCACTAAATGACTTTTTGATTTCTTTCACAAGATATCGTCCTTGCGCTTCCGTCATGTGCTCTTTTTCGACTAAATTTCTTCTCATTTCTTCAAGGATTTGATCCGTGAGACAAAGTCTATAGAGATCAGCTTCGGCAGCACGCAAGAGGATATCGCGAAGTGATCCTGGAAAAAGGACGCAGGCATCGAGGACAACGCCTATCGAGGACAAACTTCCTCCCTTCGACTTGGCAGTGTTATACCTGGATTAGATGCTTTAAAAATAAAACAGAATCCTGCCTACAGAAGTAGAGTAGACAGGCTAGATGACTTCAGTACTAGTATTCTCCTGCTTCCTGACTGATACTAAGCATCTCTGCTAGGGAATCACGGCGTTGTTGACTACGATGCTTTTTGTATTCTAAAACGTCACTAAGCTGGACGCGCCTCCGTGTCCCTACTTCGACAAATGGCAGTTTACCTGCTTCAAGGAGCTGCACCAGAGACGACCTTGAGATACTCAAGATATCTGCTGCTTCTTGAGTACTCAATAATTGATCACATGGGATCACACTTAAGGCTTTTCCATGCATCATGTAGTTAACGGCCTGCTGAAGCACTTGGAATACGGACATCGGTATTTCCAAAGTTTCATTATTTGGTCCAACGAGTCGTGGAAGAGAAGCATTATCAGATTGCGACAAGAGTGGCTTTCTGTTAAGCACTTCTTCTATTTTTTGCAATGCCTGTCTCTCATTTTCATTCGCTTTGATCGGTTCAGTGCCCTTGACTGGCATTTTTTCTTATCCTTCTTCATTTATGCTGTACTGCACCATTATGTTCAAAGAGGAATATCTGGCCTCCTCTCCAAAGAATACCTGATATTCGAAAAAAAGGCAATAACCAATTTTTTTTTAGAACAGCTCCAAACTCATCCCGACTATGGCGTACAATATGAGAGTAGTCGAGAGGCTACACAAAACAAAACAGATCGGCCAAGCTGCCTTTTTGACATTCAAATTCTCTCATCAGTGATGAGCGTATAAAGACCTATATTCCCTTTCAGTGCCATAATACTGATACATACGATTCGCGATAACAGCTGCCAGTGCTCCTGTCCCGATCAAAGACCAACCCAGTGCAGATGGAATAGCTAGATTGAGAATATTGCGCAGGGTCGGTAGCATGAGAGCAGCTATCAGCATACCTCCAGAGCCTGCAACTGCACCCAGGACGGATTTGGTGAGGCGCCCTTCAGCTCGGCCCTCGTCAAGTGTCTGGGCAAGTTGGGTCGCAACAATACTGGCAAAGGCAACTGTACGTGCATCCGGCTGCTTCAGCATAATCAGGTAAGAGACAAGCGCGGGGACAGCACTCAACATGGCACGGCGTATAATATCATTCCGCAAAGGCCTATCGAGCGCGGTTGCACCTTCACGATCAAGTCCTGCAAGATGGCGATGTTCTGGCTGCTGAAGCGCAACTGCAGTTGCAGGCAAGAGATCAGTAATCACATTCATTGCCAGGATTTGGCGTGCTGTCAGGGGGAAGGGGAGTCCTAATAAACTTGCTCCCACTACTAACCCCAGTTCGCCTAGATTGCCTCCGAGCAGTAAACCAAGAGCACGGCGAATGTTGCGCCAGAAGCTACGTCCCTCTACAAGTGCTTCTACTAGTGTAGAGAAATCGTCGTCGGCAAGTACTACATCTGCAGTCTGGCGAGCAACCTCAGTTCCGCCACGACCCATCGCGACTCCTACATCTGCCAGTCGTAAGGCTGGTGCATCATTCACGCCGTCTCCAGTCATAGCGACGGTATGTCCGCTACGCTGCAAACTTTCAATAATGCGTAGCTTGTCCAGAGGTGTTGCTCGTGCAATAACTATGGCATGCTCTAAACGCTTATCAAGCTCATCGTCGGGCATTTCCATGACTTCATAGCCAGTGAGGACTTTCCCATTGTGTTCGCCCGGAGCAAGGAGTCCGGCTTCGCGGGCAATGGTACGAGCTGTGGCAGGATGGTCGCCAGTGATCATGATCATATGTACACCAGCATTGTGACAGCGGCGTACTGTTGCTTGTACGGTAGGCTTCAGCGGGTCGCTGATCCCCACAAAGCCAAGTGCTGTCAATCCATGGGGGTTGTCGAGTGGTATCTCAGCTGATCCTTCCGCAACCATCAGGACACGCAAACCTCGCTCGGCAAGTCGTTGAGCATAGGCTAGCAATTCTTCCTGTCCACTGTCGTCTAGTGGTTGTCGCTCTCCTTGATGGAAAATCCAACTACATCGAGAGACTAGTGCCTCTGGTGCACCTTTCAAACACAGGCGTCCATCCACAACTGTAGCGTGGAATGACCGTACCGGATCAAAGGCAAGCTCGGCACCATGCTTCACCTGTAACTGCTCGCTAAGACCTGCCTCTTGAGCACCCCTAATTACGGCCATATCGGTGGGATGTGATCTGGCATCTGGGGCATCTGGATGCGGACAGGCGAGAGCTGCAGTCAATAGCACTTGGCGTGTGCTGGGTGAAAGCTCTCCAGGTAGCTTGGCTTCTTGATCATTGTCATCCACCAGACTTACGACCAAGCGTCCCTCGGTTAGCGTTCCTGTCTTGTCTGCACATGCGATGTCAACACGCCCAAGGGCCTCAACTGCCGAAAGACGACGTACGAGTGCTGCCAGACTCGCCAGACGACGAGCTACTGCAGCTTCGCTAACACTGGCTAGCAATGGTAGACCTTCAGGAATGACTGCCAGGACCACGGTTACTGCCAGGGTCAGTTGTAGGGCTAATGGCTGTCTACGAAGCAGTCCTGAAGCGATAACGATCCCTCCTCCTACCAAAGACAGGGGAAGGAGCACATGAAGTAGTCGGCTCAGGCGTGCTCCCAGTGGGCTCTCCTCTGTTGTATCCATGGACAATGCTGCCGCCGTTGCTCCCATGCGTGTCTGACCACCGACTGCTACTACGATAGCTTTACCTATGCCAGTGGTAACATTGCTGCCTTCCAGAACGATGCGATCTGTATCGCTCCTTCCATTGGAGACTTTGGGAACCGGCAAAGATTCGCCAGTCAGCGCAGCCTCGTCAACTTCCAATCCTTGCGACTCCAGCACACGTGCATCGGCTGCCACACGATCTCCTGTTGATAGCGACAGCACGTCTCCCGGTACTACGTCAGTAGCAGGTACTGTCACTGGATGACCGTCGCGTAGCACGCACGCAGTAGAGGTTCCTAGACGCTCCAGCGTCTCAGCTATTTGATTAGCCTTGTGCTCTTGCCAGACGCCTAGAGCAACGTTGGCCAGGATTGTTGCAGTGATGATGACTGCATCCCCAATACTCCCTAAGAAGAGCGAAAGGCCTGCACCAGCTGCGTATAGAGCGATAAGTGGAGAGTTGAGCTGGTCAAGAAGCGTAGCCAATAGTTGGTTGCGACGTGTTTGCTCTGGAGGAGGTTGAAATCGCTTAGCAGCTTCTTGTGTGGTAAGCCCCTCTTCAGAAGTATGCAAGAGATGAAGCACATCCTCTACGCTCATTTGTCCCCAACGTTCGGGATGAGGATCAATAAGATGGGCAGTGCTCAATGCGGGCCGTTTGCCTCCTTGCAGTCTGAGCCATCCATCCACCATAGCACTCAGTGAGGCAATAGTGACAGCACGGGGTGCATGCCCTACACCTGGCATTCCTCGTAAGCCCCACAGTATACCAACGATGTTGGATATCAGTGAGAAGCCCACCGAGTCGCGCACTGTTATGTTTCGAAGTGCTGCCGCCTCAAGAATAGCTGCGATCCCAGGAATATCAGGAGCCAGCAAGTCTGCGCGAACTGGCAGGCGGCTCCGATCATCTGTGAGGCCGATGGCCAGATCACAAGCTTCGAATGCTTCCGCTGCGCTGGCATTGTCCGAGACAAATACAACTCGTGCACCTCTTTGCTGCTGTATGCGAATAACTTCCACTGCATTATCGCATTCGAAGAGTGGGATATGTGCACGATGAGCAAGTGCTTGCATCGTCATCTGATCCCCTTTGGAGATCAGGCCAAGCCTCACATTATGGTCTCGGCATGTCTGTACCAATTCCTCAATGCCTGATGTAAGCTGCGGTTGGAGTGCAAAGAGACTAAGAGGATATTCCTCACGAACTCTGCGAAGTTCCAACACATAGTTCCCATTTTGCCTGAGACGTGCAGCTGCCGGAAGGGTGCTCCAGTCCTTGACAGGGCCGAGCGTGTAGCGAACTCCCTCCACAAAAGCCAATGCGTCGTAGCCATCGAAACTCCCATTAGTTGCTGGCAGACTTTCTGCAGCCTTGAAGGCTCCTCCCCATGGAGAGCCAGCGGCGCCTGCCACGCCTGCTGCCAGTGCGAGTAGATTCGCCTCGTTATATTCTCCAGCCATCGGCTGTACAGTATTAAGCTCAAGTCTATTGGTGAGCAGACGCGCTCCATCTAACAGAACAATGTCAGGTAGGCGTAACGTACGGTCCTTTCGCGTACTAACCACAGTGACGCCTGCTCGTATCACCCGTGCAAATGCGCTCAGATCGGCACTCTCTTGTCCAATCATTGCAGCACGAGGGTTAACGAGCAGTAGCGCGGCAAGTGTCTGCCTCCATGAACGAGTGAAGATCGCAGTTATCGCTGCATAGGCAAACGAGATCGGATTCAACACCCGCAGATAATTATCAAGAAGTGAGGGAGCGACCGGAGCAGGGCGAGGCTCAGGAATAAACGCCTGAAATGATTTATCGCTCTGGATTTGTAAGACGAACGGGCCTCCATAAAGTCGTGCACCAGGGGGAATTATGCTGCCCTGTATGGCTGGCAGAGGCAGACCATCACTGCCAATGGCAGTCCCGGTTCCCTCTATAACACGCGCAGCAAGAGGAGTTTTCTCTCCTGCTCCAAGGCGGATGATGGCATCTGGTTGTGCTGAAGCGGCATTTTTCACTCGTTCCTCGTGACGACGCCATGCATTTTGTTCTGCTTGCGTTTCTGTCAGCAAGCGTAACGATTCTAATCCGTTCGTTGTCAAGCCAAGCGGACTGTTAGCGAGCGTAAGAGCGATAATGTTTGGCAGGCTCACCAGAAGAGTCGCTGTTGTTCGCCCAAGCAGCTTGCGGAGCCCATAGCGAAAAGAGGGAATGCCCTGCACAATCCCGAATATGCCAGCTATATGTGCTGCTGTAGATGCACCGGGAAGCGGCTTTTCGATGTGAAGAAGTTGGCGGGTAGTCAGGAGTCCAAGGCCAAGGGTGCTGCCTATCAAGCGAATCGCACTTTGTATCAAAGGTGCTGGATCGAGAGGATGAGCTGGACGATCCTCCCCTGGGAACTCTGGAAGTTCCATGCCCACGACTTCTGCAATCAGGTCATCGATGTCCGCTTCGTGTTTGGAGAATTCTACAAGCACACGACCAGTAAGTTGGTTCACAGTAGCACGTACCCCTCGATGCTGCTCGAGGATTGTTACCACCTGCTTAGATAGGTCTGGATCGCGGTCTAGGCCTCGTACAGGAATACGTGCACGCATGACTTCTCCCTGCCGTTCACGTATTACAGGTGGGGGAGCAGGTTCACTTTCAGGCGTACCAGTTGTCTCGATATTGGTGTCTAGACGGTGCATTTGCACCTTTTCTAAGATATCCTGATCATTCGTCGCATCTGTATCAAAATGAAACAGAATATTGCCAGTCAGTGCATTTGCCTCTACACTATGTATTCCTGCCACTTGTCGTAGTTGCGCTTCTAATGCGCGTTTCCCCTGCCCAGACCAACCTGGCATATGTACACGTACGCGACCTGGAATGGTATGGAGAATGCATGGTTTCTCTACTACTGCTACACCCATCTCGTCCCTCAACATTTTTCCTATTTTCTAGTGCATATGCTGTCGTATAGTCTGCGCCTCCGCCCATATATCCTCAGCATCTTCACGCACACGGGCTGTAGTTCTCTGAAAGTTGAGTTTGACAGTTGCCGTAAGAGAACTGAGACGCTGAGCTAGGTAGTCTACCATGTCCTCGGCTTTCTTTGTTGCTGGCTGATTCGGCTCCTCTGCCTGTGCAGTGGCTTGCTCTGATGGTTGAGCAGATTGGCCCGACGGTTTGGTCTGCTCTGTCTTCAGTTGGTCCAGTTGATCAGCCTTCTGGCTGGCAGTGTGTGTAATGCTTTGAATACGTAGATAGGTATGAGCTGCATAGAAGCCAATAGAGTGTGCCATGCGGTTTACCAATGCATTAGGATGTTCTACCGCTGGATAGCTTTGCTGCTCTCCATGCTGTTGGTTTATCAAGATAGTCCCTCCGTTCTTTCTAAAGGTGTCTCAACCTACTCCGTAGCAGGAGTTTCACCATCGGATTGACCAGCAGTGCTGTGAGCAGCATATGCATGCTCTGATGCTTCTGCCGCACCTGCTTTGACTTCTTCCACAGTGCGACGACTAGCTTGTACAGCCGCAGTGCTTGCCTCTTGGATACCGTGTCTCACGCTCCGAGAAAATGAACTAATAGCATCCCTAGCGGCGAGAACTCCTGCTAGTCCGTAGACTGCACCACGACGAATAACTCTGCGCCCTCGTGGCGAGAAGACAGCTGCTGTCACAGCTGCGGTAACGGCTATTTCGGGTTCCATATAGTCTTCAAGAGCCATTCTATTTCATTCCTTTCTAATATGTTGAACCAATGGCAAGAACGAGTACAGTTCTTCTTTTTCTTATCGGCAGAGTCTTCACTAGACTTTTGTCTTCTTCATTCAGCATGAAGTGTAGGGATATCTGCGCTTCACCTATATCCGAGGAAGTGCCTTTCTGATCTCGTGGGTAGTCTTGCCATATAAAATGACACGATGGGTTCAGGAGAAAAGTTCCAAGCAGATCTGTAGTGCTTGTCACTCTCTTAGTTGTTGCTTTGACCCGTTGCCATACTGTAAAACAGCAGGGTGACAGCACCAATCAAGATCAGGATAATCAGTACTAGCCCAATGTTATGGAGCAAGCTCAAACGTTGATCCTTCATAATTGCTCGATTGTTGCCAATGAGCAAAATGGCGATGACCAGCGGAGGGGCCATGATTGCGGCGATTACATTGGCCCAGAAGATCAGTTGAATGGGATCAATCTCTAACAGAGCAATACCCAGACCTGATACTAATGCGCTGGTAAGGACGAAGTAGAATCCTCTGGCTTGCGAAAGACGCTTCGAGAGACCTGAGGGCCAGTCAGTAGTTCCCACAACCGCATAAGAGGTACTGACTAATAGTACTGGGATGGCTACCAGCCCCGATCCGATCAAGCCAAGCGCAAAAAGGTAGCCAGCCAGAGGGCCAGCCAGAGGTTCTAAAGCTCGTGCAGCTTCCGCTGCCGTTTTGATCGTCATATGATGCGCGTAGAGTGTTGCGGAGGTACTGATGACGATAAAATATGCCACCAGATTCCCGCTGACGGTACCGCTAGTCACGTCAATCTTCGTAGTCTGCACCTGCTGCTTGAGTGATCCGAAACGCTGCTGCTCGATTTCTCCTTGTGCCTGCCAGAACATTGAATAGGGCGAAATCGTTGCTCCCAGCAATGCTACAGTGCTACTAATGCCGTTAAACGTGAAATCGAGATGTGGCATACACGTAGATACCATGACTGCTTTCCAATCCACATGAGAGACCAAAGAGGTCAGTATATAAGCGATAAACACAAGACTCATGAAGAGAAAGATTTTTTTGAAAGCCTCGAAGTTGTAATAGACCGTCAGATACCACAGCACCACTCCAGTTGGTATTACAAACCAGACATATGGAATCCCTGTAATCAATTGCAGTCCGCTACCAACGGCAGCCAGATCAGCTCCAATTAGCGTGACATTGGTGACAATCAGCAAACTCGAGGCGAAAACTGCTGCAGGACGCCCATAGTGCTCACGTAAGAGCAACGGCAGTCCTTTCTGACTGATGCGTCCGATCTTGGCGCATGCAAATTGTACAGCTTGATAGAATAGAGTGGACAAGAGTATCAACCAGAGATGTCCATAACCGACAATTGCTCCATCATCTGCATAGGCAGTAACTGCTGATGGATCATTTCCAGACGTTCCCGAGAGTAATCCTGGACCAATTATCCACCAGAACCTACGACGTGGATAAGCTGGAAAGTGTCTGCTTTCCACTTTCGCATGCATGTCAGAGATGACTTTGCCCATATTTTTCTCATATCCTCCTGTAATTATATTTTCTATTCTATCTATGCTTCTCAGTTGATTTCTCCTTCCTAGATGCTAATGCTATCTACAAAAAAGTTAGAGTATCTCCTCCCCTTTCTAAGTGAACTTTCCTTCTTAGAGAAAGAAGAGGAAGAACGTTTAGAAGCGCTCTTGGAGGCTATGAGAATAATAGTATTGCATTTCCTGCCTCTAACTGAGACCTTCCACCATATCAAATACACGTCTTTGAAGACAAAAAGGGACTACTAAATTCATGGAGAGGAATTGTAGACCTTAGGCGGGAATTGTTGACTTTTCACGCTAACATGGAGGAAATATCAATACTTCTAATGAGTCCTGCCTTAGCTTTTCATATCGATTGAAAGAAGATACTAGAGCATTTCAAGTATGAGTGGGAGATCAACCATGTGCTATAATCATGAGACAACTATAGCACACCTTTTGCAGGCTATTACATACCTTTACTACTCGGATGATTGAGCTTAGGGGGATAGCGTTTTTGTCTAGTTGTGTTTAATCGTGTTCATGCAAATTTATCCCCTTTGGTGTCAGATTTGGTGTCAATGGCAGTGGTTTCAATGCGCTGTTATAGGCGTTTGCTTGGACTTAGTACACGCGGGCAGAAATATGATCCGAGTTTGCGATGGCAAATGACCTCATACTCAGAGCATCAACACGGAACTGACTTGTGTCCGCCTGTACTTAGTGAGTCGTTTCTATTGCACTGACGGTGTTTTCCTTGTTCTGTTTGACCTCTCTCATGAACGAATGCATTCCAATGACCATGTCTTCTACTAGCCCATCAAGCGTCTTTACTCCGTAGAAGACTCCTTTCCCGTTAGGGAGAATGGTCGGACTAAAACCTTCCTCTATCAACCATTTGTTCATTAATCCAAAGATATTGGTTCGGCTGTTCCCATCATATTTTGGATGCATTACATGCAGCTTGCGAATAGTTTCAGCAATTGCCCTAAGTCTCTGGTACTCGGTCTGGCCTGGTGTTTCTCGACCTTGATAGTACAACTTTAAAACACTATCAACATGTCTTGGGCCTTCGTCCTTTAGGTAGGAAGGTATCATGATGGTAGACCCGAGCTCTGCTGCGTAGAACTGGTCGCTCGGGTCTATTGCTGTTGGCTTATAATCGTGCCTAACCCAGCCTATTGTAATTGCCCTAGGGGAAGACTGTCTAATGCTATGTACAACTTCTTCGATATATTCTTCTTCTTCTGACTGCCAGTTCTGGAATAGTGGTAAATCATTGATATGCTCGTTTCGCATTTCTTGAAATGATTTAAATCTTTCATATAGTATTTCTGTATTTTTCGCAGGTGTAATGTTGTAGCGTGTATATGCAGTAGTTAATTCATCGATACCACCCCTCCAACGCATTTGATCTCTCTTATCATTAGGTAAAAACTCAGTTGCGATTTTGTGCATTTCTGTATAGTCATTATAACTCATATACTTCTGTTCACGATTTTGTGCTGGTATAAGAACCCTATTGAAGAATTCTATCATGCCTTGTCTATATCCTGGATCTTGTCTCTCATAGAAGAGTTCAGGATCATTTGTCTGCTGTGCATCATTAAACAATGTCCACCACTGTTTACTGGAAAGGTTGCTTAATGTAGGACGATCACCATTATTTCTAGGTAATTTCTCCAAAAGCTTCTCAATTCGTTCTTTTCTTTCTGTATCTTTTCGTGCTTCCAGATCATAGTCTATACTCAAGAAATCTTTTAGATCGTCAGCCATTTCAACTATCGCACGGAAATTATCTTGAAACAAATTTTGGTATTCAGTATTGCTTGGCTCTCTAGAAATAGCTTCTTTTAATGAATTAATCTCTAAGTGCATTTTATCGATTTTTTTAATATTGTAGCCAAGTTCCTGAAAAACTTTTCCATGATCGTGAATATAACGAATGGCTGATTGAGTTTGTTCTTTGAGATTCTCAAAATAGAGTTCTTCCTGTTCTTTAGCTTGGTCTACAGGTTTAGGGTCTATCTGGAGACTTCCATCTGATACTAATGTGTCACCGCGACCACTCCCCAAACTCTTACTTGGCACTAATGTGTCGCTATGGCCAGAGGTTGGACCTACTCTCGTCTTGCTACTGTTGTACATCTCACCTTTATCATATGAAAGAGGTTCTTCTGAGGTTAGCTTTCCTGTGATATTAGATTTTCTGGATAAGCTCTTAGTATCTTTTGTTCCTTGAGCAGGAGCCATATTGTGATTGTGTTGCGCCTGCGATGCTGATGCAGGTTCTCTATTTGGCGGTTCTAAATTAGAATACGGAATCTTAGGTGATTGTTTTCTAGCTGGCTGCTCTGTAATAGTAGATCTTTGTATCTGCGGTGCAGTAGAATCATTCTGTGCTTGTGAATGACAGTAGCGACGCCAGTAACTCCAACCCTTAGACCAGCATGAGCAGGAATTTCCTGTTTCATTGTTTCCATGATGTGCATCTCCTGCGTCTCTCCCTGGTCTACTTGTGTTATTATCCATTATTTAGTATCCTTTCTTTATTGTTAAAAAAACTATCATAAATTAAACAATGAAGTGACCCTTCTAGCCCAATGCACTCCATCTCATGAGCAATCAGGCCTGTTGAGACCAGCCATCAACGGAGGGGTTGGAGTATTGGAGTAGTACTTGAGTACATCAAGAGCAAGTCTACCACAATCATACGTGCTTTCCTATGAAAATCTCCTCTGTAGCGGCAGGCCCTTGGAGCGTACTGAGAAAAGATGAAGCTCACAGGTCCCGTCCCGTTGTGCTCTCACTGGTCAGTATAAGAAAAGTGAGCATGCTGGTCCAGGGGAAAAGAGGGACAAATTGGCCAAGGGATGCCCTCTTGCCCAAATTTCGTGGTCTCTTGTTGGATGCCCCCCCTGACGAATCCGAGTCAAACGGAGTTCAGCCCAACCATCTGCTTGTTCTGAGTGGTCTTGTGGGCAGACTCCTTGATGCTTTGGTCTGGAGGCGACTGGGTGGTTTTGTGAGCGGACTCCTTGGCAGTTTGGTCGGGCAGGGGAGTCAAGGTGACGTTGTAGCCCAACTGCTCCAGACGCTGGACAGCCCGACGCTCAATGCGAGCAGCATCCAGGTGATCAAAGTAGTCCCCCCCCAAATTCTGATAGACCTTGTTGTCTTTGAGCATGTGATAGATGATGATGAGCAGTTTATGGGCCACAGCGATGATCGCTCGTTTCTTGCCCAGACGGCGGGCAATGCGATGATAAAAGGCGGAGAGGTAATTATCCTTCATGCGAGAAACGATCCAAGCCATCTCGCACAAGACCCCACGCAAATAGGGATTGCCATCAGTGGTGCGGCCACTTTGGCGTTTGCCAGCACTCTGGCAATTGCCTGGAGACACTCCAGCCCATGAGGCTAAATGGGCATCAGATCGGTCTTGCGTCCGGGATCAGCTTTCATATGCTGAGCATTCACCAGAATAATGGTGCGCCCTTCTTCTAAGATATTGAAGACCGGACGGATGCCAATAGATTCCCGTCGATTCCATAGCCACGATCTGCACACCATAGCCATCTAGCCAATCGTCTAGTGCCAGCAGATCGCTGGTCATCGTGGAAAAGGTCCGGGTGTGTTCTTCTACTGTCCCATCGGCCTGGGTGATCATAATGGTGGTGACTGCTGTCTTCTTGTGCAGGTCGATGCCTGCACATCGCTCGTATTCAACTTGCATCTCTTCTCTGCCTCTTGGATGGATTGGTCTATCCAACGAGAGGTGCGGAAAACGAACAAGTTTCCTACGCGTGCTCACCCACTACTTGGATGGCGACATTCATCTCTTCTGGGCGCACCTGGGTCAGCTTCCAGGACGGGTTCTTCACACCATCAAACACTTACGACCTCACTCGTTGGTTCCTCTATTCTATCGCATTTTCATCCCCGTCTCTGCCTCACTGAGACATGGCGCTTCCAGGGGAAAAGAGGGACAACGTTGGCAGCAAAGGGAGCCACTTCAGCTCGGAAATGCTCTGCTTATCCGAGTTACGAAACGCCCTCGGTCTGTTGTGTCTTCAATGAGAAAGGATGTAGCTGATAAGATGGATGGCCTATTTGGCAAGTAACGCTAGAGATTGGTGTCAACTGTGGTGTCAGTTGGTCTCTGGTCACTTATTCGCGTGGTACAAAGTGGCTTGGTAGGCTTGTTTTTGTCGAGAGAGCTATGGGTGTGCTATGATGATGAGACAACTATTGCTTTCCTCATACCCAATAGGGAAGACGACTGCGGTTGTCAGGGACCCGATCTCCAAAAGGAGATGGGCTTGTAGTGATCCGGCAGCGGATTGCTAAGGGCTTCACCTGACCAGACTCAGCTAGGCGACTAGCTACGTTAGAGGCGAAACTAGGTACCATAGGGTGCGAGGCCAGCCCGATGCTCTACGGTTGCAGGTTAAACAGGTTTACAAGGGTTAGTGCCAGTGCTTGCAACGTTAAACCGTCTCTCAACATTGTCGAGGCCACCATTACCCGGGCAACCGGAGGCTCTCAAAGGAGCGCACCATGAGGAATGTTTTCGTAGTTGACACCAACAAACAACCATTAAATACGGTTCATCCTGGAGAGGCACGATTGCTTCTCACAAGGGAAAAAGCCGCTGTACTGAAAAAGTACCCTTTTACGATTATTTTGAAGGTTGCCATTGATGATCCCGTGGTAGCCGAGCTAAGGATCAAGATCGATCCTGGTTCGAAGACCACGGGGATAGCCATTGTCAGTGACCAGACTGGAGAGGTTGTTTTTGCTGCTGAACTGGCCCATAGAGGACAGCAGATCACGTCAGATCTCGATGAGAGACGTGCTGTTCGCAGAGGGAGGCGCAATCGCCATACCCGATACAGGAAGCCAAGGTGGCAGAATCGACACAAACCAAGGGGTTGGCTCCCACCATCGCTCCAGAGCAGAATATCCAACGTTGTCACTTGGGTAGAGCGGATTGCAAGAGTCTGTCATATCACGGCTCTTAGCATGGAGTTGGTCAAGTTTGACATGCAAGCCATGGAAAACGCTGAGATCTCTGGTGTTGAGTACCAGCAAGGAACATTAGCAGGATATGAGGTTCGTGAGTATCTTCTAGAGAAGTGGGGACGTACTTGCACTTACTGTAGTAAGAAGGATATTCCTCTCCAGATAGAGCATATCCACCCGAAAGCACATTTAGGCTCTGATCGTGTCAGCAATCTGTGTTTGGCTTGTGACAAGTGCAATAAGGCCAAAGGCACCAAGGATATCAAGGACTTCCTCAAGAAGAAACCCGAGTTGCTGAAAAGGATCCTAGCTCAAGCAAAAGCACCACTGAAGGATGCTGCTGCTGTCAATGCTACCCGATGGGAGTTGTTCAGGTGCTTAGAAGCTCTAGGATTGCCGATTGAATGCGGTTCTGGAGGACTCACCAAGTACAACCGGAGCATGAGAGAACTGCCGAAAGCCCATTGGTTAGACGCGGCTTGTGTGGGGAAGTCCACTCCTGACACCTTACTGGTTATTGGTGTAGAACCATTGCTCATCAGAGCCTATGGGCATGGGTGTAGGCAGATGTGCCTGATGAACAAGTACGGCTTTCCTCGCACCGATCCCAAGGAGAAACATCCTAAGCACGGCTTTAAGACAGGAGACATGGTGAAAGCTATTGTCCCCTCGCATCTTAAGCGTGCAGGGACCCATGTTGGGAGAATGTCGGCCAAGGCAAGTGGGTCATTCACCATAGCGACAAAGTCAGGAACGGTTCCTGACATTGGAAAGAACTATTGCCGAAAGCTCCAAAAGGCAGACGGCTACGGATACTCGACATCGGAGTGCATGATGGGGAATTTCCCAGCCTGCGGGCAGCTTTCTTTCCTCCCAATCCCCTGAAGGGGATGGGTCCCCAGAAAGGATGTTTTATGGCACATGCAGTAACGCTCATCCCTGGCGACGGTACAGGACCCGAAATTGCCCGGGCTACTCGTCGCGTTCTGGAGGCCACAGGGGTCCAGTTTGACTGGGATTTGCGTCTGGCAGGAGCGGAAATGCTAGAGAAGTATGGCACGGTTCTACCAGATGATGTAGTTGAGTCGATAAAGCGTACCAAGGTAGCTCTGAAGGGTCCAATTACGACTCCAGTTGGAAGGGGCCAGCGGAGCGCAAATGTTGTTCTACGCAAAAAACTTGATCTCTATGCCAATCTCCGGCCTGCAAAAACCTATCAGGGGTTACGCTCTCGCTACGAGAATATCGATTTGGTGATTGTCCGTGAGAATACTGAAGACCTCTATGCTGGAATTGAATTCCAGCGTGGTACTGCCGAACATCAGGAGATGATCGAGCTTATTGCTCGTACGACCAGCCACCAACTTGATCCCAATTCGGCCATCAGTATCAAGTATATCTCTACTATGGCGACGCGGCGCATTGTCAAGTTTGCTTTTGAGTATGCTCGTACAAATAATCGCCGCAAGGTAACAGCTGTGCATAAAGCGAATATTATGCGTCTCTCGGACGGCCTGTTCTTATCGAATGCGCATGAGGTGGCCAAAGAGTATCCTGATATTCAGTTTGAAGATCGTATTGTGGATAACATGTGTATGCAGCTGGTGCAAAAGCCAGAACTCTACGATGTGCTCGTGCTGCCCAACCTATACGGTGATATTATCTCAGATTTATCTGCGGGATTGATCGGTGGACTGGGAGTAGCCCCAGGTGCTAATATTGGAAGTCTGTATGCCATCTTTGAGCCTGTCCATGGGAGTGCACCAAAGTATGCAGGGCAAAATAAAGTCAATCCTATGGCGATGATGTTTTCTGGGGTGATGATGCTTCGTCACCTGGGGGAGCGTGATGCTGCTCAGCGCCTAGAAAAGGCCCTTATGCAGGTAATTGCACAGGGGAAATATGTGACCTATGATTTGAAGCCACGTCCTGATGATCCTACCGCTGTTGGCACTTCGCAGGTGGCTGATGCGGTCATCGAGCGTTTGCAGGATGTTTAGTTCAGTGGTCTAGACTCAAGAGAGCATCCCGAAGGATACTCTTCGCGTAGAGCCTAGAACTAAGTCTGGCCGGGTGGGTTTACAGCAACCCGAAAGGGGTGCTGCAAGCTCCTGGCTTTAGCCATAGGATTCCTGATGGTTCTCTCTCTTACGCCACTTATGGCGGGCTTGAATATAGCGCACTGTCCCTGAATGTGAACGCATCATAAGAGAGGATGTTCGTGCACCCCAGCCGAAATATTGAACGCCGTTGAGGAGTTCTCCGCTGGTAATGCCTGTTGCGGCAAACGAAACGTCATTGCCTCTGACCAAGTCCTCAGTGCGGTACACCCGATCCACATCGATACCATCGGCCTTAAACTTCTCACGCTCTTCTTCATTGCGTGGCCAAATCTTACACTGAATTTCTCCACCAATGCATTTGAGTGCTGCGGCAGCCAGGACTGCTTCTGGTGCACCACCGATTCCCACCAAGGCGTCCACTCCTGTATAATCCTCCATGCTTGCCTGGATGGCTGCTGATATATCTCCATCTGTGATCAAACGGATACGGGCTCCGACCTCACGAATCTGGCGGATCATTTCATGATGACGAGGGCGGTCCAGTATGACGACAGTAAGATCGTCAACATGTGCATCACGGACACGAGCGATACGATCCAGATTGACTCCAATGGGGGCATTAATGTCAATCACATTTCTCATCGCTGGTCCAACAGCAATTTTCTCCATATAAAAGACGCCTAGAGGTGCTGCATACATTGTCCCTCGTTCAGCTGTTGCTACTACTGCCAGGGCACCGGGCAGACCAAGTGAGAGCAATCTCGTGCCATCAACCGGATCAACAGCCACATCGACTTCTGGAGGATTGCCATTGCCAACCTGCTCGCCAGTGTAGAGCATTGGAGCTTCATCCTTTTCGCCCTCACCGATAACCACGATTCCACTCATGTCGACACCTTCGAGTGCATTACGCATGGCATCCACTGCAGACTGATCAACTAACTCTTTATTGCCTTTGCCCATCCAGCGTCCAGCACTCAGTGCAGCTGCTTCTGTAACGCGAACCAGTTCCATTGCCAGGTTACGCTCTTTTGTCTTTGAATATTCGAAACGTCCTTCTTGATTCATATTTTTTTCCTTCTCATTTCATTTCTATCTCAACGTAACGTGGTTGTGTGCGGCAATGTTCAGCTTTGATGATCGCATGCAGATTCTCTACTGCATCGTCGAGTTGGTCCTGTCGATTGACGATTACATAATCGTAGTATATCCTCTGAGATAACTCGACTTCGGCATCGGCTAGCCGACGCTTTCGCTCTGCATCCGTCTCGGTCTGACGATTCGTAAGGCGATCAATCAGCTCATCTATCGATCCGGGCACCAGGAAAATATAAATTGCACCCGGTAACTTCTGACGAACCGTTCTTGCTCCCTGCACATCGATTTTTAACAAGACATCGCGCCCCTGCCTTAGGTTATCTGTAATCTGTTGGGTAGGTTGTCCATACCAGTTTCCATGGACATTGGCGTGCTCAAGAAGCTCATTGTTATTGACCATGCGATCAAATGCTTCTTGGCTGATGAAATAGTAGGGATTGCCATCACTTTCACCCGGGCGTGGGGCACGTGTGGTGACAGAAGCAACAACATGAAAATCCATGCCTTTTTCTTTCAGAGCCTTAATCACCGAATCTTTGCCAGTTCCCGATGGGGCTGAAAGGACAAAAAGTAATCCCTGTTTATTGGCCGGGGGAGACTTCTCGTGAGGTACTGCACGTTGTATTTTAATTTGCATGCTTCTTTCCCTGATAATGCTAATACGACAAGTGAGTGAGTATACAAAGAATCTCATCTATGCTATACTTTTTACATCTTTGCATCAATGAGCATAAAGGGTTGCAGCTTGCTATCGTGCTACAACCTTTGAGGTGAAAATGCCCACGATACTATTGTACAACACTGCGTAAAATTTGTGGACCAGCACTTGTCTGTTTCCAATCATGTAATGGGTCCATCTGGTTTTACCCACTTGTAAGCTGTTAGGAGTAGTAGTAGGGCAGACGCGCCCCTGGCATCTTCGGATGCTTGTTGTCTGAGTCAGTCACCGGGTCAACCACTGCTTGCATGAGCAGGTCCTTTCGGGGACAGGCCACACCGTTGAAGTGACTCAGAAGCTCACCCCGTTCTACGGGGTAGAGAGTCGTCACCTCTAGAGGCCAGGCAGGTTTCTTCATGAATTTAGTCCTTTAGTCCTTGCATGTTGACGTATTGAAACATCTGGGCTATTCTTTCCCACAGAGGGATAGTTATACGAAAGGAGAGTCGGCCTTTCTACCCGCTTCCTATAGGGCAATGGGTCTCCATGCCGCGCAGCTGATGAGTGATCCTACATATCTTGATCAACGACTGGGCCATTATCATCTGATACGTTCCCTAGGACAAAGTAACTTCTCCGAAGTTTACCTGGGTGAACATAGGCACCTCCATACTCCTGTTGCCATTAAACGACTTCACGCTCGCTTGATAGGGGAAGAGGCAGAGGATTTCTTGACCAGGGCATCTGAACTGAGTCGTTTACGCCACCCACACATCGTGCCTATTCTTGACTTTGGTATTAAAGACGAGATTGCTTTTCTGGTCATGGCTTATGTACCACATGGGACATTGCGCCAACGCTATCCCAGAGGGGCACGTGTGCCATTTGAGCTTATATCCACCTACCTTGCACAGATTACCGCTGGCTTGCATTATATTCATGAGCAGGGGCTGGTGCACCGAGATATTAAGCCACACAATATCCTGTTAGGTGCTGACGGCGGGATGCTGTTGAGCGACTTTGGTACAGCCATCAGCTCCTATAGTCTTTATCCCGGACAGCTATCACTACAAGATTTTGAGGGTACGGTGCTCTATGCAGCGCCGGAACAATTACAGGGAATGCCGCGTCGCAGTAGTGATCAATATGCACTAGGGGTCATGGTCTACGAGTGGATCTGTGGTGATTGGCCTTTTAAGGGAACATTTTACGAAGTCGTTCACCAGCATTTGTTCATCGAACCACCTCCATTGCAAGAGAAAGCTATCGCCTGTCCACCCAATATCGCACAGGTGGTGATGAGAGCACTCGAGAAAAATCCCGTCAACCGCTTCCCCAGCGTCAAGCTGTTTGCTGATGAATTTGCATGGGCCTATAAGGTCGCTCAGGCGAAGAGACAACTTCCATATCCTACAACATCTCCCCAGAAACCAATAGCTCAACTGCAGGAAATGCAACCATCGTTATCCTTACCTTCAACACCACCGCCACTTCCAGTCCCAGTACAGACAGCCCAATCGCCAGGGCCCTCAAAGCGCCAGTTTCAGTCACCTTTACCACGTACCCGGCTCTAAAGAATGCTACCCAGCCAGTTTTCTGCTCACATGAAGCTTGTCTTGCATAGCTTCTGCCTTCTTCTTCCCCTTCATGACTGAAATCTCAGAGTATTGTCAAAAATATTATATATTTACTTAATTCGATTGATTTACTATTAAAATCGAGTACAATTATTATATAGCAAAACTTTTTTTATTCTTTAGCGTCCTCTTATTGTGGCATACTCTCTGAACTAGATTGATTACTTCACATAGTTTTTTGTATTGAAATAAGGAGTGATTCATGAAGCATTATCCTCTCTTTTCTATTCGATTGTATTCCTCCAAGTTGCTCTACTCGAGCACATTATGCATGCTTTGCATACTATCCATCTGTTTTGAGGTAGCAGCTAATACTCAGATAGTCTATGCTGTTGCTCCGGCTGTTAGCCAGCAGTATGATGAATTCTGGCAACAGGATACCCAGCATGATTTTAAGAATTGGAAATTCAACGGTGTCGCTATACGCGGCAGCGAACAGCATGTCGATCTGCAGCTGAATCCCAGCCAGCATATGACATGTAACGCGGTTGATATCGATGGTGGAACAGCCAGCTACAACGCTACAGCCAAACTGTGTGCAGGCAAAGACCCGCAGGCTCCAGGCAGCTATGATAATGGCCTTAACTATTACAATGGCGGTTCGTTCTACTACGGCACGTTCCTCTCACCGATCCATGTCACCAGCAGACCAATCACGACGGTTATCTCTTCTTGGAATGCGACTACGCCAACAGGTACCTGGATGGAAGTGCATGTGCGTGTACAAGAAGTCGGCGTCTGGACCCACTGGTATATCCTGCCGATCTGGGCTAGTGATTTCAGTACTATCCATCGTCATAGCGTCGACGGGCAGCAGGACACAGCAGGCTCTATCTCAACCGATACATTCTCTGTTGGCAACCAGAAGGCGACAGCTTATCAGCTGAGTGTCACGCTCTTCAGTACTTCGCCTGTGGTAAGCCCAAGCGTGCGCCGCCTCGGTGCAATTGCAAGCAACGATGTGGATGCTCAACATAGTCCTGTTATTGCTTCTAACAAGGCAGCCTGGGGCGTTAATCTGTCCGTACCACAGCGTTCACAAATGCTGACGCAGTACCAGGGTCTTGGCTATGGTGGTGGTGGCGAAGTATGGTGCAGTCCCACCTCGACCAGTATGGTCCTAGCCTACTGGGCAAATGTCCTGCATAGGCCGGATCTGGTACAGACCGTGCCGAATGCTGCCAGAGATACCTACGATTTCACCTACAAGGGCACTGGCAACTGGCCCTTTAATACAGTCTATGCTGGTCGTTATGGGCTGCATGCCTTCGTCACACGTATGTATTCGATGAGCCAAGTTGAACAGTGGATCAAGTTGGGTGTACCAATTGTGGTAAGCATCGCCTATAAACCTGGACAACTTCCTGGCTCACCTATTCCCAGCTCCGATGGCCATCTACTAGTCATTCGTGGCTTCACACGCAATGGTGACGTGATTACTAATGATCCTGCTGCCGCTAGTGATGCCACTGTACAGATCACCTATTCACGCTCTATCCTGCAAAAGCTGTGGCTGGACGCATCTAATGGTACTGTCTATGTGATTTATCCCGAAAACTGGCAGGCGCCCTTGATGGACAGGTTTAGCTCCTGGTGAAGTAGGCATATTGGCCTGGCATGCATTGCGTACGAAGAAGCAAAGTCCCTGCAAGAGGCATAACTTGCGGGGACCTACAGAAAGCAGAAAGTCTGCTTAGCGAGGCGTGCGCAGGGGGAGATGGAATCCCCAATCAAGCAACGTCTGAGCATCTGTAAAACGCTGGTTAGTATCATCATCCGAGTCATGGAGAAGGACGCCGATCAGGTGGTGACCAGCATTGGTGGCAGAGAAGACCAGACAATAGCCTGCCTCCACTGTATAGCCCGTTTTCACACCAGTTACACCTGCATAGTGGCTCAACAGATTATCAGTTGTCTCCCAGGTATAGGCATGATGGGTCGGACTAGCAGGCAGGACATAGCGTTGTAGCTCGACAATTTGAGCAAAGAGTGGGTTCTGCAAGGCAAGGCGTGTCAACTGTGCTAGATCGGCAGCTGTTGTATAGTCATTGGGATTAACCTGACCGTTTGGTAACTTAGGCATGCGTCAAATCTGGTTGACAGTTTCTGACAAACTGAACCGCATAAAGTGCCTTGCCAAGAGGCTTTAGACGTATCTGTGACTGTTCAAACTGTCAACTCAACCCACCCTTAACTTGACGC
>Ga0207416_1001355_pt1:5000-33434 | contig 33434 bp, 20 predicted proteins | sample PaiPotPPM11metaG_FD_184107 | JGI IMG/M metagenome (GOLD analysis project Ga0207416, IMG submission 184107) | Iron sulfur acid spring bacterial and archeal communities from Banff, Canada, to study Microbial Dark Matter (Phase II) - Paint Pots PPM... ...
GTGGGCGGGGTGAATATCCCAAGGCGCGTGAGAGAACCCTGGCTAAGGAACTCGGCAAACTGACACCGTAACTTCGGGAGAAGGTGTGCCTTCTCGCGTAATCCGGTTCGCCCGGAAAGCGTGGGGAGGTCGCAGTGAAACGGGGGTTGTGACTGTTTACTAAAAACACAGCACTCTGCGAAGTCGTAAGACGACGTATAGGGTGTGATGCCTGCCCGGTGCTGGAAGGTTAAGGGGACGCGTCAGCGTAAGCGAAGCGCCGAACCGAAGCCCCAGTAAACGGCGGCCGTAACTATAACGGTCCTAAGGTAGCGAAATTCCTTGTCGGGTAAGTTCCGACCTGCACGAATGGCATAACAACATCCCCGCTGTCTCGGCCAGGGACTCAGCGAAATTGTATTGGGGGTGAAGATACCCTCTACCCGCGGCAAGACGGAAAGACCCCATGAACCTTTACTGCAACTTGGCAGTGACTTTCGGATCTGTCTGCGTAGGATAGGTGGGAGGCTTTGAAGTCGGGCTTCTGGGCTCGGCGGAGCCAACGTTGAAATACCACCCTGACTGATCTGGGAGTCTAACCAGCGCCCGTGACCCGGGCGTGGGACACTGCCTGGTGGGCAGTTTGACTGGGGCGGTCGCCTCCTAAAAGGTAACGGAGGCGTGCGAAGGTTCCCTCAGCCTGATTGGAAACCAGGCGTAGAGTGCAAACGCACAAGGGAGCTTAACTGCGAGACCGACAGGTCGAGCAGGTGCGAAAGCAGGCGTTAGTGATCCGGTGGTTCCACATGGAAGGGCCATCGCTCATCGGATAAAAGGTACTCTGGGGATAACAGGCTGATCGCGCCTGAGAGTTCACATCGGCGGCGCGGTTTGGCACCTCGATGTCGGCCCATCGCATCCTGGGGCTGGAGCAGGTCCCAAGGGTTCGGCTGTTCGCCGATTAAAGCGGTACGCGAGCTGGGTTTAAAACGTCGTGAGACAGTTTGGTCCCTATCTGCCGTGGGCGTAGGACACTTGAGAGGAGCTAACCATAGTACGAGAGGACCTGGTTGGACGTACCTCTAGTGATCCGGTTGTCACGCCAGTGGCATAGCCGGGTAGCTATGTACGGAACGGATAACCGCTGAAAGCATCTAAGCGGGAAGCCGGCCTCAAGACTAGGTGTCCCGGGCCGCAAGGCCCCTAAAGGCCCCTCGTAGACTACGAGGTTGATAGGTCGGGTGTGGACGCAGAGCAATCTGCTGAGCTAACCGATACTAATAGGCCGTGCGGCTTGATCATATCTCTAAGGCAAACTTCGAGCGCTCGCCTGCGAAAGTAGGCGCAAACGTGACCGTCGCGTGCGGGATTCGGATTGCGAGAATCCCGCCCTACGTTGCCCCTTGCGAAGCAACGATGCCGTTGCCCCCGGTTCGGGTGCAACTCCCTTGGACGGGAATCCCAGAAGGACGCGGCGCCTCTACCGAGGCTGACAGCGTCCGCTGGCTCGGGCGCTAGACGCGCTAGCGCCCGGCGATCCACAGTTTCCGGTGGTGATCTCGAGGAGGCCACACCCGATCCCATCCCGAACTCGGAAGTTAAGCTCCTCGGAGCCGATGGTACTGCACGGGAAGCCGTGTGGGAGAGTAGGACGCTGCCGGGATTTTTTCCTGGACCCTTGCCGTTTGGGCAAGACAGAGCCCGCTGCATTGAAGCTGCAGCGGGCTTTTTTTTGTTCTTCGGCTCGGAACTCCGCCGGGATGCGCGTGGCGCCCGGGGCGCGTTAGGCTTGTCGCCTGCCCATGCGCCCGGACCTCTCTCAGCTCTTGCAGCTCTGGCGGCGACTGCGCAGCAGGCTTTCGAAGAAGTGGCTCGCGGTCTGCGGGGCCGTCGCCGTGGCGCTGCTCGCGCTGGCGTCGGCTTTCGGGCCCATCGTGCGAGGTCAGGTCGCACGCGCTGCGGTGAAGCGGAAGCTCGACGTCACCGTGGGGGCGGTCCGCCCGGGTTGGTTCTCCGTACGGCTGCGTGATGTGGTCGTCCGGCTCCAGGGTGTGCCTGGGATCAGCGTGCACGCCGATGAGGTCTGCGTGCGGCTCACGCTGGGGTTTGGCCTAGCGGGGCTCGACCTACACGGCGGCCAAGTCGGCTTGTCCGGCAAGGCGGATCAATTGCAGGCGGACCTGGAGCGCTGGCGAGGAGACCGCTCCGAGCAGGCGGAAGGTCCTGGCGCGGGGCGAGTCACACCCGTTTCGGGCGATGGGTTCGGGTTGCGCTGGGCGGACGGGAGCCCGGGGGAACCGCGCGTCGAGCTCGCGGGTCTGGCGTTCTCGCGCGACTCGCACGGAGTTCGTGTTTCGCTGGCGGATGGCCGGTTGCGCTTTTCCAGGGCCTCCCTCGCGTTGGCCCATGCGACGGCCGAGCTGAACCCGGAAACGATGCTCGAACGCGCGCACCTCGGTACGCTCCTCGTCGAGTGGGTGCCCGCGGTGGCGAGCGCCAACCCCGCCCCGCCGCCTCCCCTCTTGGACCTGGCTCCGCCCGCGGCGAATCCGCCCGCTTCCCCAATCGTCGCGACCAGGATCCCTCCGGGCCGGGCGCGAGCCTCCGCGGCCGCCGTTCCCTCGGCGTCTTCCGATCCCGCGGCTCCTTTCGTCAAGGTCCCCGACTGGCGTGCCCTCAGGCGTCGCGCGGGAGCTCTGGCCGCCCAGCTCGCGGCGCGCAGCGTCGATGGCGCGGAGATCGGCGTGGACGCGCTCACCTGGAAGATCAACCAATCGGGGGGCGATCGCGTCGCGCTCACGTTCGGGCCGGGCCCCGTCACGGCGACACGCACGCCTTCTGCGCTCGAGCTTCACTACTCCACCGAGGTCGCTGGGAAGGCTCGCCCGGACGCCGCCACCTCCTCCTTATCTGTGCGGGCGCTGGTACCGACCGACGGTACCGACGTCGCATTCACGCTCGAGGGCGGTCCGGTCTCGTTGGCCATGCTCGGCATTCAGGAAGGTGCCGCCGGCCTGGTCGACGTCTCTCGCGCGACCGTCGCCGGACGCGCGCGCGTCGTTCTCGCAGCGGACGGCGGTACATTGAGCTTCGACGCGGAGCTAGGGACGCGCGCGCTCTCGGTGAATAGTGCCCGGCTCTCGAGCGACGTCGTTCGCGGGCTGGACACGGAGCTCCGGGCTCGCGGCGTCGCGAGCGCGACCGGCGAGATCCGGCTCGACGACTTCGCGGCCACCATGGGTTCGCTCCGCCTGCTGGGGAGCGGCGTACTCGATCAGCAGCCCGACTACGCGACCGCGACGTTCCGCTTCGAGATCCCGACCGCGACGTGCCAGTCGCTCCTGAGCAGCATTCCGAGCGCCCTCTTGTCCGCGCTTCAGGGAACGCAGCTGGGCGGCACCTTCGGAGCGCGGGGCCACTTCGCCTTCGACAGCCGGACGCCCAACGACCTGGACCTCCAATACGACGTCCAGGACCGCTGCAAGATGACCCAGGTTCCCGACGCGCTTTCCCCGGATCGCTTCCGCCAGTCGTTCGTGCACCGCATCTACCTGCCGGACGGCACCACGGCCGACGAGCTCACGGGGCCCGGGACGTCGAACTGGACGGCTCTGGACGACATCAGTCCTTACATGCAGGTGGCCGTGATGACGACCGAGGATGGCGCCTTTCCGCGACACCGCGGCTTCAACCACGCCGCGATTCGCGCGTCGATCATCGCGAACCTCAAGGCCCGCCGGTTCGTGCGGGGCGCGAGCACCATCACGATGCAGCTCGCGAAGAACCTCTTCTTGACGCGCGAGAAGACGCTCGGCCGCAAGCTCGAGGAGCTCGTCCTCACGGATTACCTGGAGCAGACCTTCACGAAGGACGAGATCCTCGAGCTTTACCTGAACGTGATCGAGTTCGGGCCCGCCGTGTACGGCGTGACCTCGGCAGCCGAGTACTACTTCGGGCGGACTCCCGCGGAGCTCAACCTGGCCGAGTGCTTGTTCCTCTCGTCGCTCTTGCCGGCCCCCCTCCGGTACGCGGCGATGCGCGACGGCGAGACGCCCACGGAGGGATGGATGCGTACGTTGGGGACGTTGATGCAGGTGGCCCACCGGAACGGCCTCATAACGGACGCGGAGCTCGCCGAGGGGCAGGAGGAAACGGTTTCCTTCTGGCACGGGGACGAGCGTCCGCCCCCGCGTCCTCCGGTCCACGCGCGCGTCCACCTCGACGGCGACGATCTGGAAACGGTACCGCCCTTCGATCTATCCGGCGACACGCCCTAGTAGCGCAAGTAGGCAGGCAGCCACTCGGCTGCTCCGCTCGCTCGGGCGCGGCCATCACCGCCCGCCCCGCAGCCCCGAGAAGAACCGCCGCAGTCTCTCGGCGCACTCGTCGGCACGGACGCCGGAGACGACCTCGAACCGATGGTTGAGGCGCGCGTCCCTACCCACGCCGAACATCGTGTCGACAGCGCCGCCCTTGGGATCAGCGCAACCATAGACGACGCGCGCAACGCGCGCGTGGACGAGCGCTCCCGCGCACATGACGCAGGGCTCGAGCGTAACGTAGGCGGTCGCGTCCTCGAGACGCCAGCTGAGAAGCCGCGCAGCGGCCTCGCGGATCGCAAGCATTTCGGCGTGAGCGGTGGGGTCGGCGAGCGCCTCGCGGCCGTTGTGAGCGCGACTTACCGGCCGCCCGCTGGCGTCGATCACCACGCAGCCGACTGGCACCTCGCCCGCGGCGGCCCCGGCATCGGCCTCCTCGAGGGCGACGCCCATCCAGTGCGCGTGATTGTGAAGGTCGTCGTCATCCATGCTGGCGGAGCCCCTGAGCTCGGCGGCGCTCCTGGCAACGCTCCTGGTAACGCTCCTGGTAACGCTCCTGGTAACCGTCCTCGGCGCGGTGCGAACCCCCGTCGTCTCCACGTCCGTTTCCTCTATTGTTCTCGCGCCGGATCGGTGAGAGCATTGCTTCGCTCGCAGTGTACTCGTTGTACTCTGCGGCTCGCTGTTGCGGCTTCGCTCCTGCGGCCCGGTCCACTGGATCGGGCGCGGGGGCAGGCGCTGCGGGAGCAAGCCTCAGGGGGATGGAAGAAGTGCTGGGTTCACGCGCCGCAAGGCGAGTGGCGTTGTAGCTCCCTGGGCGCGGCATCACCGCGGCCTGTGAACGCCCGCGAGGGCGCACGCGGTGCCGGCAGTGAAAACCAGTGCCCGGGAGGGCCTCCCAGCAGGGCCCAAAAAGGGGAGGGTAGAAGTCGCAGTCGAAGCACGTAAGCCAAGCGTCGACGTGAGCGCACGGGGACCACCCACACGCGCTCACGCACGACCCGAAGCCACCCGTCCCGACGCGATTGACCCTGACGACCCCACGAAAAACGAACCGACGACCGAATTGAACGCGATCGAACGCACGATGGAGAACCTTTGCGCCTCTGGCGCACCAAACCTTGACCGAGAGGCGCACGAGAGAGCGCGCGCTGCGGCGGGTGCACGCGCATTCCCCCTGCGGCGCATGCATGAGGGGCATGCGAGAAAGACCGCGTGCTCGGTACACGGTGAACAACGGTTGCGCGCCTCGCGCGCGCGCGACGCGAGCGGGCTGCGCGCATCGCATCGCGGCGGAGGATGGGTGGGATCTTCGTGCAGGATAGGCGGAGTAGGCAGAGGAAGCAGAGGAAGCAGAGGAAGCAGAGGAGGCCGGGTAGGCAGAGGAAGCGGGACGACACACGGCGAGCGCGATCGCCGCGATCGACTCGATCAGTATGATCGAAGTGTCGCATCTGACCGATGGGGCAAATGCGGCGGATGCGCGGACGCAAGGAGTTGCGCGCGATCCGTGGCCCGATCCGTAGCGCGCTCCGTAGCCGTCCTCCGTTCGATGAAGGGTCGCCGAGGCGTGCGCTCCGTGCGCCATGCGCGATCGCGCGCCGCTGAAATCCGGCGCGAGCCCGGTGCGAGATCAGCGCGCACGGTAGGAAGCTTGACGAATCGCGCGCTCGCCCTGAAGCGAGGGTCCGGGCTGGCCGTATCGGGTCTTCACGAGCAGCTTCGGGCTTGACATGAGACCCCCGTCGCTGAGATCGTGCTCGATGGCGCTTAGTCGGCTTCGCAGTTCGGGGGCTCGCTGCGCTCGCGGGAGAGTGGAACTTGATTGCTACCAAACCAGGAAGGAGTACGTGAGATGACGCGCAGACTTGGGGTTAGGAGGAGGGGCTTGGCCATCCTCACATCCCTCTCGCTTACGGCGACGATGGCCGCAGCGGGAGCGATGGTGGGATGCGGCGGGGATAACAATCCGGTGACTGGGACCGACGGAGGGGACGGCGGCACCGTCGACAGCAGCGTGGGCATGGATTCGGGGATGCCCGATACATTCATGGGAATGGATACGTCCATGCCGCCGCCGGATACGGGCCCGGGCCCGGATACGGGGCCGGACGCTCCGCTGCCTCCGGCGTGTCCAAAGCCGACGATCACGCCCGCCACAAGCACGATCATGGGGCCGGGCACGAACTTCGTGATCACGGCGAGCGGGCTGCCGATGGGCGGCTACATCTTCTACACAACGGACGGCACGCTCCCGAGCCGCACTAGCCCGGTTTACAACGCAGGGTCGGTCGGCGTTCCGATCACGATGACCGAGACGGTTCGCGCCATCTCGAGCGACTTGGGCGTGACGTGTTCCGACTCGCCGTACGCCGAAGCGGATTACACGTACGTGGCGCCTCCGCCGCCCGACGCCGGACCGGGGACACCGCCCCAAGCGCCGAGCTTCACGCCGACGCAGACGACGCAGAACAACGACTTCACGGTCCAGATCTCGGACGCCACGGCCGGAGCGATCATCTGCTACACGCTCGGCACCACGGCGCCGTCCTGCTCGACGACCGCCACGACCGCCCTGTGCGACATGGGCTCGTCGACGTACACGTCGCCGATCGCCGTCAGCCCGACGGTGACGACCGGTGGCTCGGTAGAAATTCAGGCGCTCGCCTGTGTACCGGGAGCCGCCGCGAGCACCGTGACCAAGACGCAATACACGCTGCAGGTTGCGACGCCGTCGATCACGCCGGCTCCAGGCAACGTCACCTGGAGCTCCACGCTGATGGGTACGCTGACGACGGCGACCAGCGGCGCGACCATCTACTACACGTCAAATGGTATGCAGCCGTCGTGCGGGACGCCGGTCACCGGCCAGCAGACCTATTCGGGTCCATTCGCCCTACAGTCTGCAACGTACTGGGCCATCGCATGCGAGACGGGCTTCGTCGACTCGGCAGCCGCCGGTCCGTTCGCGTACATGGTCGGGTTGAATCCGCCGACGATCTCGCCGGCCGCAGGCACCTTCAACACGGCGCTGAACCTGTCCGTCGGAAATAGTGCCAACCCGAGCTCCTCTTGGGTGTGCGCGTCCACGAGCGCCAACGGCACGACCAATGCGACGCCCGCGTGCGGCCCCACGGCCGGCGCCTGCTCGACGGGCACGTCGAATATCGGCAGTCTCAACGTCGTCAACGGCAATCAAGTCCAGGCGATTGCTTGCGCCACGAGCTTGACGGCCTCCGCGGTCACGACACAGGGCCCGTACGTCCTGGACCTTGCACCGCCGGTCATCACGGCTACGCCGAACCCGCTGACCGGTGCGCATCCCAGCACCCTGACGCTCGCGATGGCAGCATCGCCTGACGTTCAGGGCGGGTGGATGTGCTGGCAGCAGAATCCGGCTGTCGGCCAGAACCCGACGTGCGGCAGCACTGCGAACTCGTGCTCCGTAGGCACGTCCTCCACGGCCAGCATGCCGGCCGCGGCCAACTTCAGCGCGGGCGACACCCTCGCCGCGGTCACCTGCCCGGGTTCGGCCGCGGTCACCGGGGCCGGCTATGCGGCTTCCAGTGTCGCCTCGTTCGTGTTCAGCGGCGCGGGCCAAGCGCTCTCGCCGGTGATCAGCGCCACCGACGCAACTGGCGACACGGCGAACCCCTGGTTCAGCCAGGTCAACGCCGAGCTGACGAACCCGAACTCGGCCGCGATGACCGTCTGTTACTCGACGAACGGAACAGCGCCGGCCTGCACCAACGGTTCGTGCACCTCGGGTACGTCAGCGACGGTGGACGGCCTCTCCACCCAGCGCATGACCATCAACGTCACGCCGCCCGGCGGGTCCGGGTACGTGAATGCCCCCTGGGTCTCGCTGAGTGGCGGCGGCGGGACGTGCGGAATTCCGACTGCGACCGTCAGCGGTGGGGCCGTCACAGGCATTGCCGTCAGCGGCTGCACCGGGTTCACGAGCCCGCCGACCGTCACGATCACCCCAGGCTCCGGGGCGACGGCGAGCGCGACTCTTAGCGAGACGCTCTCGTTCACGGTCACCAACGGCGGATCCGGGTACGCCCATGCACCCAAGGTTAACCTGACGCCTGTGTCTGGCGGCAGCGCCGGCAGTTGCACCACCACGACGGCCACCCTCGGGAGCGGCGCCACGGCGGGCACCGTTGTCAGCGTCAGCGCGTCGGGGTGCTCGGGCTTCGACCGGGCTCCTCTGGTGACCTTCAACAACACCGGCAGCGGTGGTTCTGGCGCGGCGGCGACGTCGACCCTGAGCCAAACGCTCAGCTTCGCGGTCGGCGGCGGCGGTGGCGCGTTCTACACGATCGCTCCCGCGGTGACGTTGACTGGCGGCGGAGGCACGTGCACGACCGCCCCCGCGGCGACGCTGACCGCCACCCCCGATCCCGTCACCGGCTTCTCCGTTGCGTCGATCGCCGCCTCGGGTTGCTCGGGCTTCAGCTCGGCTCCCACCGTGGCGATTGCTGCCCAGCAGTCGTCCACCGGGACGGCAGCTTCCGCGACCGCGGTGCCTGGAAACTCGGTGCAGGTTGCCGCAATCCAGACCAACCCGACGAGCCTACAGGCGCTTGCTTGCAACTCGGGTCTGACGGCCTCGCCGGTCGTCTCGGCGACCTATCAAACCGCTATGGCGAACCCGACGATCGTCGCGAAGACCGCGTCGGGATCCGTCATCGCGGGCAACCCGGCCACGGTCGACGCGTCCGACACGATCACGATCTCGACCGCGTCGAACTTCGCTGGCGAAACGCTCGTCTACACCACGGACGGCGTGACCACCCCAAATTGCACGGGAACGGGCACCTCGTTCACGGGCGCGTCCACCACGATCGCGCCGCCGGCTCCGGGTGCGTCGATGACGGTCAACGTCATCGCGTGCGGTGCACAGGGGCAGACGGCGTCGACCCTAGTGACCCGGAACTTCAACGCCGTCATCGCCGTGCCGACGATCACGTTCGCGGCCAACAACGTAACCCTCACGCCGTCCGGAGGCTCGGTGACTGCCGAGAACCTCGTGACGGCGACGATCGCAAGCGCCACGACCAATTCGTGGGTTTGCTACGAGTCGGGCACCTCGATTGCTGCTGCACCCACTTGCGGGGCCACCGCCAACACCTGCGGCATGGGCAGCACGTTGTCGACGGGCACCGTATCCATCACGAAGTCGGCGACCGAACTGCAAGCGATTGCTTGCGCAACCGAGAGCGGTACGGTCACGGCATCGGCGAGCGCAACGACCCTGTACACCGTCACGCTCGACGTCACTCCGATTGTCGCCTCTGTCACGACGGCGGCTTGCCCCGCGACGGTGACAATCGGGCTCAGCAACACCACCACCGACCAGCAAAAAGGCGGCCCGACAACCGGGGCGACCATCTGCTACTCGCTGTCGTCGGAGGGAGCGACGGGCGTGCCGAGCTCGTGCACCGCGGGCTTCCAGGGCGGGGTGCAAGTGCACTGCGTTCCCCCGAATACCTTCTCAATCACGGCGACCGAGACCGTCTACGCGCTCGCGTGCGCCCCGGGCTTGATCTCGAGCTCTGGGACCTTCGCGACCGGTGTCACGGCCTACTCGGAGCCGACGATCAACGTCGACGGCGTCATGGCCTCCTCGGAATGGAGCAGCACGCTAGGTGACGTCTTCAACACCTCCACAACCGGCGTCCAGGGCGGCTTCACGTTCGGCAACACCGGGACGACGATGTACTTCGCCCAAGGCGGCATCACCTCCTCCAGCACCACGGACGTGGTGCTCTACTTGGCGGACGTCGGCCCTGGCTCCACCACCACCGACACGAGCACGACCGGGCTCAGCGCGGCGAACAGCAATCCTGTGCTCGAGCTGGGTGGCGGCACGTTGCCGTTCGCAGCCGGTTACGCGATCGTCATCAATACGACGAGCGCCAGCGGCACGACCTGCGCAGCCTCGGCCTGCGTGACGAACTACAAGTTCGACCACGCAACCGGGAAATGGCAGGCCGCGCTTGGTCCGGCAATCACCGACGTCACGGCGGTCGTGACGGCGAACGCTCTCGAGGCGTCTATCCCGACAGTACACATCTCCGGGAGCGGCGTCATCGATCTGGCGGGTGCCCTGGTGACGGGCGCTGGTACCGCGGGAGCCACTCTCACCGGAGCGTGGCCGCAGACGACGAGCAACCTGTGGGGCTTCGTGTCCGACACGACCTCGACCTGCCTGGCTCCGGATCTGACGATTCAGTAACTGCGCCCATACATAGCGCCTAGAGCCTGAAGTCGAGATTCGGCGCTTCCCATCGCGAGGCGGTCCCCCACGGGGGCCGCCTCGCGGCTTTTTGTGTGCCCGGCCTGGGCGTGACATGCGAGTACCGGTCCTTCCGGAACCTTTGGTCGGTCGGTACGCGCGCCGCAAGTTTGACGTTTGCCGGGCCGAGGCTCAAGCCGGCACGCCTGCAGTGCATCGGGCTTCGCGGCGTGACGACCGGGTGACGAAAGCTCCGGGTCCCGCGACGAGCAACCGGCGACAGCGCAGGTCCGATAGAGGGGCACCATCCACTCCTCTAGGCGCAAAAACCCGATGAACTCGAAACCTGCCTTCTCAAAGTTGGACTGGCCCGACGCACGCCCATCGCACACAATGTGCGCCGCAACACGCGCGGACGCTCGCGAATCGGGCGCCTCGTGTCACCCCGACCCAAGGAAAGCCGTGCTCCTTCGTGATGCTCAACCCACGCTGCGGAACCGGCGGGCAAACCGGGTCCGACGGTTCTTCATCCCCGCGCTGACGGCCCTGTGCATCACGCTCCTCCTCGGCGCAATGGGGTGCTCGGCGAACATCCGGCAAGCGGGTGGCCTCGAGCTCGTGATCGCGACGAATTTGAGGATCCCCGACGACTTCGATTCCATCCAGGTGCGCATCCAGCAGCAGCTCGACGATGGCGGTTGGCGCCCACCTGTCCTCGACGCGAGCTACGCGATGCAGCCCCCATCGGACCTTCCGACGCGCTTCGCAATTGCCGCCGGCACGAGTCCCGATCAAGTGGTTCTCATCGACGTCACGGCCCAGCTTAGTGGACGCCCGATCGTCAAGAGCGAAGCACTCATTCAGGTGCCCACGGATCGCGTTGACGAGTACACGGTCCTGCTGACGGCCAAATGCGTCGAAGTCATCTGTCTCGAGGGCAATACGTGCGATCCCGAAACCGGGATGTGCATTTCGAATGTTGTCGACCCGAGTCAATTGCCTCCGTATGCGCCGGGGCAGACGATCGATGCCGGTCCGCTGGAGGACGTAGTCATTCCAACGGCCGACAGCGCGGGTCTGGATGCAACCGTCGAGTCAGCGGACACAGGCGCAGACTCCGGCACGGCTCGCGACGCAGGGACAGAAACGGACACTGGTGCTGGTGACGACGCGTCCGCAAACGGCGAGTCCGGCATCCCGAGCGACGCTACGGCCCAGGGCGACGCGCCCAGCGAGGACTGCTCTGCACTGCCGGATGGTACGTCGTGCGGTCCGCAAAGGTCGTGCTGCGGAGGAGCATGCGTCGACACCCAGACAGACTCGAACAATTGCGGCGGGTGCGGTAGCAAGTGCGCCATATCGAGCGGCGCGACGTGCACGGCAGGACGTACTCGATTGCGGTGAACGCGACGACGGTCTACTGGCTCGACGTGAATCCCGTCGGTTCCGTGATGTCCGAACCGATTGCGGGCGGTGCACCGCACCTGCTATCGTCCGCCCAGAACCCCGCCGCGGTCGCCCTCGACGCAACCAGCATCTATTGGACGACCGACACCCAAGCAGGGGCTGTCGTGAGAATGCCCCTGGGTGGTGGTACGCCCGTCACGCTGGCTTCTGGACAGAACTCCCCGAACGGCATCGCGGTGGACGAGACCAGCGTGTACTGGACGACCAATGGGGCCGTGATGAAGGTGCCCCTCGCCGGCGGCGCGACCGTCACCGTAGCGTCCGGGCAGACTACGCCTTATGGCATCGCAGTAGACGACAGCTTTGTCTACTGGACCGACTCGGGCAGCGGCACGGTAATGAAAGTAGCCAAATAGGGGATCGGTTGGTCGTCGTGTACGAGTGGCAGCGCCCAGCGCCACACGAAGCGACGCCGAGCAAAGACCGTCGCGGTCCTTGTCGCCCTGCCTCGCGATCCGAGATGACAACCATCACTACCCGGGTCGCTTTGCCTCGCGATCCGAGATGACAACCATCACTACCCGGGTCGCTTTGCCTCGCGAACGCAGACGACAACCATCACCACCCCGGTCGCTTTACCTCTCGATCCGAGCCGACAACCCTCGCGACCCCTGTCGCTTTGCCTCGCGATCCGAGCCGACAACCCTCGCGACCCCTGTCGCTTTGCCTCGCGATCCGAGCCGACAACCCTCGCGACCCCTGTCGCTTTGCCTCGCGACGGCAGGCGACACCGCTCGCGATTCTTGTCGCCTTACGTCGCGATCCCAGGCGACACCCACCGCGATCCCCGTCGCCTAGGCTCATGATCCCTGTCGCCTTGTCCTGTTGTCCCCCCCCCGGGGGCCACGGATCCATCGCGCGGTCCTTCGCGTGCAGCACCCGACTGTGCGAGACTCCTCGCCTCCGACCATGGTTACCCTGTCGGCTGCGCTCGTCATTCGGTGCCGCATGGCCCTGCGCCTCACTCAGGAGGACTTCGGCAACATCCTCGGAGTGACCAAGCGTACCGTTCAACGCTGGGAAGAACGGGGTGCGCTGTTGATCGATTCGCAGATCGAAGCCCTCGCGCGCGCCGTCTATCCGGCAGAACCGGATCTCGCGGCGGAGGTCGCGGCGGCCCGTGGCACGACGCTCGATCGACTCGGGGTGGTACCATCTGCTGATGGGACGACGACCCCGAACGCGCGCGACGCGATCGACTCCATCGTGCGCGCAGCAGCGGAGGCAGTCGGCCTCGCGTCGGAGGCGATCCGTCCTGCGGTGGCAGCGGCGTTCCTTCGGGCGGGCGAGGTAGGCCTCGACGTCAAGTCGGTGGTGGATGGCCTCGCATCGCGCGACGAGACCTGATGGCTGGGATGACGTCGCGCTCGCGAGGGCAACCCGACGCAACGAACCGACGGGCACCACGCCGTTAGCGCAGCGGAGGCAGAACCTCGCTCACGCCCACGACGACGTCCGCGAGCCCGGCAACATGCAGCGTCGCACCCCGTGCGTGTCGCGTGAGGCGACCAAAACCATCCCTCGCCGGACGGTCGTACACTTCGAAAACGCCTTCGTTGAGGTTGACGATCCAGTACTCGAGGACGCCCGCCGCCGCATAGAGCTTCGCCTTGCCGCGGTCACGCTCGAGTGACGAGTCGGCGACCTCGATCACGAGCCAAGCCGTGGAGGGGTGCTGATCGAGGTAGGTCCCGGGTGCAACGACCGCGAGGTCCGGTTCCGGCTCCGACGTGTCCGACACCGCAAGAGGCATCTGGATTCGGACGCGCGCCCGCTGTCCGACCGCAGAAACGAGGATGCGCGCGAGCTCCGTCACGCCATAGCTATGGGCTTCGCCCTGTGGGCTCATGCTGACGAGGCGACCGTAGAGCAGCTCGACCCGCGCGTCATCGAGGACGCCACGCCGCGTGAGTTCATCGAATTCCTGACGGCTCAGCGGTCGGAGCTCGTGAGCCTCGGAGTCCAGCGAGAGAGCCATCGGTCGCGTGGATCGTAGGATCGACGCCGATCCCACGCCAGCGGTGTGCCGGCAGGCCGTTCGCCGAAAGCGCGCAGCCCTCAAAGGCGACCCTTGATGGTCCTCATGACCTCGGCCACGAGCTCGCACATCTGCCGCGCCGACTCGCGCCATTGCACCACCGTCACCGCCCGACCGGGCGTTGGCCCGCCCAGCGAACCCTCCAACCGGAGCACGGCGAAGGGTCGATCCGGGCGCTCGGAACCTGAGAGTCGATCGACGTAGGACGTCAGCGAACCATCCGCGGGGTGCTCGGCGATCAACACGTCGGGAGCGGACCGGCGCGCCTTGTCGCGGGCAGTCCGCAAATCCGCGACGGATTCCACGAAGAACCCGAGAGCCAGGAGCCGAGAGACGAGGATGGTGCGAGCGTCGTCGTCGTTTGCGACGACGAGGACGGTTTGCAGTCGCCGGCGGACGCCGGAAGCCTTCTCCGGCGCCAGGACGGCGGACTCTCGGGATCCGCTCGCGTCCTTGAGAGCCTTTTCCAGGTTGCGGGTCGATCGCCGCAGGGAGCGGATCAAGTCGAGCGTAGGCTCCCGGGGGGACCCGAGCGCAGTTGAGGGCGGTTGCGGATCCTCATCGGAACCTCCGGTTCGTCGCTTCGGCGTGGGCACGCTTCAACCGTCCGCTCGGAATGGGACTGATGAGCACCGTCCGTGCCGCCGCGGTGGCAACGCTGCGGCTCCCGCGGTGGCGCAGAAGCGGCGAAGAAAGCCGCGAGGCAGTTCGCCGGCAAGAACGCCACGCCTTGTGGCACGTTTGCGTCTCGCGCGCGACCGTCGCCCGCCGCGCGTCCTCCGTTTCGTGACGCGGCGCGCGCGGCGCCACCGCTCGGTGTGCGACGTTCCGGAGCGAAGCGCAAGCGGGGCACCCGCCTTGCTCGGGCGTAGCCCCTCGTGAGTCCCACCGCGCACATTCAACGGCGTTGCCGGACACCGTCCGGATCGCGCGCAGTTCGCTCAGCGTCCCACACGCGTCGCCGCCGACTGGCGGGTGCAGTCGGCGTGGCTGCCGTCGTGGTCGTGTGTGGCTGCACGTTGCAGCAATCGACGGCGGAGGGCGAGCGCACCGGACGTAGCTCCCAGACGCTCCTCGGCATCTGCGAACCGCTCACGTGCTGCTTTCCCTCGGGCGGCCAATGGACCGAGGGCGACCCCTTCGAGGATGGCCTGCGGGCGCTCGGCTGCACGAAGCCGCAGGCGTACACGCGGAGCTACGGGCAGTCCGATTGGTGGCTCTATTCCGCGTGTCCAGCGAGCCTCTCCTTGACCGACCTCGTCCTCGAGTACGCGACGGTCAGTCCGTATTACTCCCAGGTCGTCGTCAACGAATGCCTGGAGCTTCAAGCGGTTGCAGATACGGAGCTCACGCGTGTCTTCGTCCAGTGGGACCCGACCTGCAGCTCGTGTCGATGGGCGGAGTGAGCGTCATCGGCAGTGCAGGGCCCCACGCAACGAGCGTCCCGTTGCGTCGTACGTGAGCCCGGACTCCACCATGGTCGCGGCGGACCCGTCCGCGCTGGCCTCGACGCACAGGATCGCCAGATCGATCGGTGCGTCCCCCGTGTCCGTGTCGAAGTCGAGCCGCCCCGTCGCGCCGTTGAGATCGATGCGCTCGCCCGAAGACAGCGCGTTCAAGGCTTCGAAGATCGGACCGGGCCCGACGTCGATCGGGCGGCCCGGCGGCACGAGGCGCTGAATCGCGCGAGCCAGCGACGCGCCGGTGACCGGGTGGGAGCCGACGGCGAACGTCGCGTACGCGAGCACGTAGAAGGCGTCGTACGACGAGTTGGGCGCGAACGTGCGCGTGACCTCGTCCGGGTACTGCGCCGAGTAGTGGGACACGAACCGCGCGTTCGCCTGGGTCGTCGACGCGCTCGTGAGTCCGAAGAAGCGCCGCAGACGGTCGCCGCTCCCCGCGACGTACTGGAGCACCGAGGGCGCGAGCGCCGTCGGCTTCACGTAGCGCGGTCGCGGAGCGTCGGCCCGCCACGAGCGCTCGAGGGGGTCGACGACGCGAAGGAAGGCCTCGTCGGAGCCGAAGTGGATGACGACGTGCGGGGCGAAGGCGCGCAGGGCCTCGGCGATCCGATCGAAGTCGGGCTCCTTCCCTTCGCCGGTCTCGAAGGCATACGGGATCTCTCGAAAGTTCGCGTCGTTTCGGAGCGCCGAGCGACCGTTGAAGCGTAGCTCCCGAAAGAGCGCGTCCCCGAAGCCCGCGCCGGCGGGGTCCTCCTGCCGCACCAGAGCGACGCGGAGGGGGACAGGCGGCCCCGCGCCCAGCTCGGCGCGAATCTCCGGTTCGAGGACCTGCGAGACGAAGAGCGCGATCGGCGCCGCGGCCAGCGCCGAGGAGTACGTCGTTCGAAACACCATACGCGGCTGCCCCGGTATGCGTGGCAAGCTGGCGAGGACCGGGCTGGTGTTGAGCGCCGAGATGGCGAGGACACCGCGAGGAATGAAGAGGGACGTCGCGAGGTCGATGATCTCCTGGCTCGTGCGGAAGCCGATGACCGCGGGGACGCCGACGTCGTCTACGAGATGCCGGGCGGCTCGTCCCGCGTCGATCGAGTCGTCGCACGCGACGATGGCGAGCCGGTGGGCGCCCGACCCGCCGGCTCGAGCGTTCGTCCCGCTCAGCATTCGCGCAAAGTCGGACCGCGCCAGGTCCACGGCGGCAAACTCTCGCTGCCCGAAGCTCGTGGCCTCCTCGCCGGAGAAAGGAAACATGGCCCCGAGCCACACGGTGGCGTCGCTCTGGATGTCGCCGTCCTCTCCCACGACGTGGCAGTCCTCGGAGTCGAGCTCGACGCACGCGTCCCCCCGGCAAATCGACGGGACGCCGCGGGCGGCCGTGCACTCGGAGCTCGAGCGGCAAGGGCGACGATCTTCGCACCGCGCCATGACGCAGGCCTTGTTCGCACCGCAGTCGGTGTCGCGCACGCACGCGCGGCTGGCCGCGGCGGCACCCTCCTGCGCTCGCCCCGACCACGCGCCCGCAGCGACCACGGCCCCGATCGCCGTTGCGGCGACCGCAAGGGACCAAGGGGACCGCCCCCGCGTCGCGACCTGCGGTTTGACGTCGATGGTCGGCTGGCGGCGCGCGGTCCGCTGGCTACCCGCACGCACGTCGAGACGCGCGTCGGGAGCGGGGTGCGGCGGTGCGTGCGAGCCTGCGGTGTCCCGGACCGCCGCCGTCTCGAGCGCCTTGATCAGTGCGTCCATCGACGCGAAGCGGTCGTCCTTGTCCCGCGCCATCGCCCGATGGACGATCCGCGCGAGATCGGGCGACAAGGAGGGGACGAGATCCCGGATCGGCAGCGGCTCGTTGGTCAACATCTGCGCGACGGTCTGGATCGAGTCCGAACCCGCGGGCCAAGGAAACCGCCCGGAGAGGATCTCGTAGGCGACGACACCCCACGAGAATTGATCCGCGCGGCCGTCGAGGACGGCACCGCGCATCTGCTCCGGCGCCATGTATCGCGGGGTCCCGAGGACTTTGCCTTCTTCCGTGAGCGTCGGGAGCACCTCGCTCCCGCTGACGGGATCGGCGTCTCTAGCCCGTCGGGCGAGCCCGAAGTCGAGCACCTTCACCACGCCGTCGTTGCGAATCATGACGTTGTCCGGCTTGATGTCGCGATGGATGATCCCGCGCGCATGGGCGAACGCGACGGCGCGGGCCACGACGATGAGCCATTCGACGCGGGTCTCCAGCGCGATCGTCTGGTCCCCCACGCACTCTCGGAGGGACAGACCCTCGACCAGCTCCATGGCGATGAAGCAGGAGGGCGCACCCTGCTCCTCCCGCGGGAGCTCTCCGACGTCGTACACGGACACGATGTTCGGGTGTTCGAGCGCGGCAGCCGCGCGCGCCTCGCGCACCATCCGCGCGACGGAGGCGATCCGGTCCGGTCCGCTTCCGTGCGGATCGACGGCGGTGGGCGAGAGTACCTTGAGGGCGACGTTTCGCTCGAGGAGGGTGTCGCGCGCGCTGTACACGGACCCCATGCCCCCACGACCGATGAGGCGGAGAACGCGGTACCGCTCAGGGGCATCGCTCGGGGTCATCGCGCGTCCAGCGGACGAGCGTACCGCACCGGGAGAGCCGGCGTGGGTAGCGCCTCGGTGACGTCGAGCTCATCTGGCGCGAGGAGAGGATTCGCGGGCGGGGGGCCACGACCCGCCCGCCCGCGACTCTCTCGACCGACCGCTCAGACGCCTAGTTCGGCGTGCCGCCGTCCGGCACGAGCGGCCCGAGGATGGTCACGCACTGCTGGTGGATCGTGCGGACGTCGTCGCGAGTGGAATCGGTAATGGCGACTCCGACCATTGGCGACTCGGTCATGACCGTCCCGACGAGGAAATTGAAATTGCCCATTCCGTCGGATGTCTCCTGGATTCCGCCGAACGCGTGGGTCTGGAAACCGACCTGCGTCGCGTCGTCGAGGAGGATGCGTTCGCCCCTGTTCTTGAAGACGATGGCCTTCAGCGCGCCGCTCGTCCCCTGGCAGCTGAACTGGAACGGGATGGTCGACGTCGGGAACTGGGGCGCGTTGATGGACTCGCCCAGCACCGTGTAGATGGTCGTCTTGTTCGGGGTGAGGGTGTCCCTGTCGCAGCCGCAGAACGCGCCGGTGTCCGCTTCGAAGAATGCGTATTCCAGGGTGACCGTCAGATCGGTCGGGTTGATGAAGCGAAACTCGGTGTCGACCGAGGGCGTTCCCGCGTCGCTCCGCACGAACTTCCAGACGCCGGTGATGAACGGGCTCGAATCGGCGCTGGTCTTCTTCGAGCTCCTTTCGTTGTCGTCGCGGATCTCGCTCGTGATGGTCGCTGCGACGCTGTCGTTCGCGCGCACGCTGCCGCTGCGATCTGCGGCGCTGGAACAGGCGACCTCGACCACGGCACTAAGGCAGGCCAAGCCCATTGCGAAAGCGGCAAACACTCTCATGAAGTACCCCCTTATGGGCTGCCCATCGATGAAAACGAAACCGAGCAGCCTCGGGGCGTTTCAGCAGCGCGCGTGCCGCTCGCGAGCGGCTCTGGCGATTGCCGGGTTCCAAGGATCTCGAATCGAGCGAGGCTGCGACATGCGCCACGGAGGCGGGGACATGGTTTCGCGTCCGCGCAGCGCGACCGTGGCGCAAGCACGGTGGCGCACGCTCCACGACGTGCAGGGGCCGCTCAGCGGCGAATCGAGAAGCCGAGGAACGGGGTCGCCACCGGCTCGTCGCCATTGAGTCCGACGTACGTACCGAGGTCGATCTGGGCATCGCGCGCGAAGGCCCAGAGCGCTCCCGTCCCGAGCGCAACGTCCCAGCCGGTCGCATAAGCGTCGACGAAGACGCGGAGGTCACCGACGACGGTGTACGTGAGCGCCGATGCGAGGACGACGGCCGCCGGCGGCTTGGGCTTCGTGCTCACAAGGACCCCGGCGTTCATCTCGAGCTCGAAGTGCCCCGGCAGCTCCCACCCCCAGAAGACGAGCGGTCCGCCGCGGAGCGCCTGCGAACGGTCGGCGGGAAGGAAGACCCACGGCACCAGCGTCACCGCTGGCGTCCACCCCTTCTCCTGGACGACGTTGAACTTGGCCCGCAAATTCAGCGGTCCCGGCGGCGCGAACTTTCGTTCCTCGGGGATGTAGTCGGCGTGCTTGAAAAGGAGCTGCACGTCCATCCCGGTGACGACGCCGAACTTGTACCCGTCATCGAAGAAGATCGCGTGGGCTCCTCGATCGCCCGTGGGCGCTCCCGGCGTACCTCCCAGTTGCACCGCCGCTACGGCGGACTCGAACTGCGCGTGCCCCGCCGGCACGACGTGGGGGGTGTCGGTCTGGTGGGGGCGGTCGGTATCGATGACCCCGAGGCACGCATCGGGGAGCGGCGACGCAAGGCCGTGGGTTCCTTGGCAGCGCGGATCGGTGCTCTCTTCGTCCGCGCGCGCCGGCGGCGCCGAGGCTGCGAGCGCGATGGCGGTCACGCAGGTCACGAGCCGTGTGGACGGGTGGGTCGAACTTCCTTTCTTCGGCACGCGTGAGCTCAGAACTCTGCTACCAGCTGGAGGGCCAGCGTGTCCTGTGATCTGGCGCTGCCCGAGGCCGTACTGGCTTCGAAGACGGGCGCCGTCGACTTGTCGCGGCGGTACTCCAGGCGGACAACGAGCGTCACGTCCGGGAGCTCGCGCCGAATCTCCACCGTCCCGGTCACCGCCGCCACGCGCTGCGCCGTTCCGGTCGTGAAGCCGTCCGGGTCGGCGTAGTGCTCGCCGCGGAGCGTTCCAGCGAGCCACGGCCGCGGCCTGCACTGGATGTATCCGGCGATTCCCCACCACCAGACGCCGCCGGCCGCCGCGTCGTGGCCGTAGTCGGCCGTCAACGCGAGCGAGACGTCGTCGCTCGGCGAGAACGTCGCGAAGGCGTCGATGACGTGGCGCCACGCCTCCGTCGGGTCGGCGAGCCGCTGGGGGGCGCGGTCGCGACCGGCGAGGTACGTTGCGGACACGTCGAGCTTCGTCGCGAGCTGCCACGACGCTGCGACCGCGAAGGAGCGCATGCCGTTGCCCTCGACGACCTGCGTGTTCCAGCCGTTCAGCCAGAACGCGGACACGGCGAGGGCGGGTGTCACCGAAGCCGTGAGGCGAGCGCCGACGTGGGACGTCGGCTCGGCCCACGTGTAGAGCAGAGACCGCGAGGCGTTGTAGTTGCGCGGCGACTCGTTGTCTTCGAGCCCCACCGGCGTCCCGAAGCGGCCCACGTCGATCGCGACCGCGGCGTCGCCGGGGAGGCGTGCCGTGACGAACGCCTGCTCCACGTACGACAGGGCCCGCGAAAGTCCCGGGTGCGTCGACGCCGCCGGATCGGCGCGCAGATATCCGTCGGGGGTGTCCCCGACGCCTACGTCGAGGCGAAAGCCGAAGTCGCCCGGCCGACGCGCCACGGTGAGCCGCGCGAAGTTCAGCGAAGGGACGTCGCTCTTCACGTCGAACGCGCGCAGCCCTACGGCGCCCGAACGCGGGCGGTCGAAGTCGTGCTGAACGTGCCCGTCGAGCAGGCCTCCCACGTCGACCGGTACGCTCTCGCGAACGTCGTCGTATGCGTCCGTGGCCGCGCCGCCCCCTGCCGAGGCCGTCCCGGCGGCTGCGACGGCAGTCGCGAACGCCAGCGCACCGGCGCCCCTCCGTGGCAATCGGCGCAGCCGGCGCGAGGGGTGAGACGGGCCCATGCAACTGTCCGCCCAATCGCGCGGGCGCAGGATGGGCCGCCGCGTGCGGACGAGGCGCGTGCGGAGAAGGCGCGTCGCGAGCAGCGCGGGAGCACGTCGCGCACGCGACGAGCGGCTCCGTTACGCAATGAGCGTTTTGCGCGCCCAGGAAGATTCGAACTTCCGACACCTGGTTCCGTAGACCAGTGCTCTATCCAGCTGAGCTATGGGCGCTCTCCCTACTCGGGGGTGGGCGACGATACTCGCGGAACATGCGCTGTCAACGTCCTCCGCACGCGCCCGCCTGGCATGCCTCGGCCTGCATCGGCGGCCCTCGTCTCCCACCCAATCTCACCCGACCACGCAAACATTTCAGGGCGTGACTCCGAGCATGACTGCGACGCCGCCCCTTCAGCGCATCCAGTGACCCCATAAAGGGAGAAAGGACCAACGTCCCGAAGAGTTAGCGCCACCCCCGCGGCGTGGCACGACCGCTGCTCAACTCCCCCCGCGCTGGCAAACCTCGACCGCGCCGTGGGCTGCGGCGCGGGGCGTGCCCGCCCCGAGCACCCCGCTCCCTTCCGGTGCTCGGATTCTCTCGCTTGCTTCGCTTGGCGTGCTTGGCTTGGCAGAAGTTTGCCGACCCCTCCATTCTTGGCCTCCCTTTTCTTTCGGAAACGCATCTCCAAGTAGCGTTGGTCGGCCAATCCGACCTTTTACGCGGCGCGTGCCTCGTCATCGGACGAGGGCGCGCTGCGGCGTTTTGTGCGCTTGTGCGATGCGGACCCGGGCAGACGGTGCGATGCGGTGCGGTGCGGCACGGCGCGGCAAGGCGTGCTCGCGCGCGGGCCGCCTGGACGCCCTGGCGGGCCGCCGGCGCCGTACGCATGCTAGAAAGACATGATGCGGCTGCGTTTGCGCTCGCTTCGGGCCGTGCTCGCGCCTGCCGTTGCGTTCGGCATGGCCGCGGCGCTGCCCGCTTCCAATGCACGCGCCCAGGAGGTCCGCCCGGCCTCGGACGGGCGCCCCTGGCTCGGCGTGCAGATGGACGGGGATACTCACGGGCCCGGCGACGCGCCCGGCGTGCGAGTCGGTCACGTGGTTCGAGGTTCGCCGGCCGAAAGGGCGGGCGTGCACGAGGGCGATCGCCTGGTGCGCGTGGCGGGCGCGGTCGTCCAGCGTGGCGCCGATGTCGTGCGCGTCGTTTCGAACCACACCGTCGGCGACGCGCTGGACATCGCGCTCGTACGCGCCGGGCAGGAGCGCACGGTCCACGTCGTCCTCACCCGCTTCCCGTCTCAGGACGAGATGGTGCGGATGGACCTGGTGGGGACGTTCGCTCCGACCTGGAGGGACGTCGAGACCGTCAACGGCTCGTTTCCTCCTTCCATCGGAGCGCTGCGAGGGCGCGTCGTGCTGCTCGACTTCTGGGCCACGTGGTGCGCGCCCTGCCGTATCGTGGTCCCCAAGCTGGGCGCGCTCCAGGGGCGCTACGGCGCGCAGGGGCTCAGCGTGCTCGGCGTCTCGACCGAAGACGCGCAGGACGTGGCGGTCTACGCGCAGCGCACGGCGATGCCCTACGCGGTCGCCGTCGACAAGCACGCGGAGACGACGCGCTCCTACGGTGTCTTGAGCCTTCCGACGGTCGTCGTGATCGACCGCCGCGGCGTCGTTCGCGACGTCGCCATCGGCTACGACACCGGCGAAGACGCTCGCCTCGACAGCCTCGTGCGTACGCTCCTCGCCGAGCCGATCCCGCCGAACTGACCTCCCTCGGCCGAAGACGCAGCCGAGCCGTCCGACGCAGGCGGGCGAGCGCTATCGTGTGGACATGGCCCGCGTTCGTACGTTCGTAGCCGTCCTCGACGAGTTCCTATGGGTGCTCCGTCGGGACGGCTTCGAAGTGTCGACGGCCCAGGCCATCGACGCCGCCAGGGCCCTCGGCGCGGTCGGCGTCGAGGACCGCGCCGTCGTGCGAGACGCCCTCGCCGCGATCGTCGTTCAGCGTCCCGGCGACTCGGCCCGCTTCGCGACGAATTTCGACGCGTTCTTCGCTCCAGCCGGCTCCGACGGGACCGGCCGTGCGCTCACGCTGTGGGATCGCCTCGCGGCGCGTGGCTTCGACGACGCGGAGGTCGCGTATCTGCGCGACCTCCTCGAACGGCTCGCCGGCGACGGGGTCGACGGCGTGGCGCCGCTCGGAGTCCTTCTGGGCCGCGGCGCCGACCTGGACCGCGCGCTCGCGCTCGCGGGCGTCGCTCGATCCATCGACGCTCACAGCGGTCCGCAGCTGGGCTTCCTCGGACACCGCCTCGTAGGCCAGATGGGCTCCGCCCAGGCGCGGCGGGCCCTCGCCGCGTTGCGACCGCTACTCAGCGACGGTCTCGGCGAACGCGGGGCCGCGCTCGCCGATGCCCTCGCGCAGGAGCTCGACCGCGCGGGCGACGAGATCCGCGCGCACGTGCAGCGCGTCTACGACCAGCGGCTCGCCGAGCGCGATCGGGCCGCGCAGCACCTCGAGACGACGCCGTTCGCGTCGCTGAGCGAGACGGAGATCGAAGACGTGCGCCGCGCCGTCCGCCGCTTCGCCGAGAAGCTGCGGGGCGGCGCTCGCGTCCGCGCCCGCCGCGCGCTGCGAGGCCGCATCGACCCCCATCGCACGCTCCGGCGGGCGCTCCGGAGCGGCGGCGTACCGTTCTCGCTCGCGCGAAAGGAGCGCAGGCGCGACCGGCCGCGGCTGATGCTCCTGTGCGACGTGAGCGACTCGGTACGCGCCGCCGCCTGCTTCCTGCTCGAGTTCACCTACGCCGCCCAGGAGCTGTTCGATCGCGCGCGTAGCTTCGTCTTCGTGAGCGACCTCGGAGAGACGACGGACCTCTTCGCATGCCAGCCGGTCCGCGCCGCGGTTGCGCATGCGTGGGGCGGCGGAGTCGTGCGCGCCGGCGACAACTCGAACTACGGCCGGGTGCTCCGAACCTTCGAGGCGAAGCACCTCCGCGAGGTCGACCGCCGCACGACGGTGGTGATCCTCGGCGACGGCCGCACCAACTACCACGACGCCGCCCCCGAGGTGCTCGACCGCGTCCGCGCGCGCTCTCGCGCGCTGCTCTGGCTCTGTCCCGAGCCTCGCGGCCAGTGGAGCCATGGGGACAGCGCGATGGCCCGCTACGCCCCGCGCTGTACAGCGGTCTACGAGGTCGCCTGCGCGGCCGACCTCGAGCGCGCGGTGCGCGGGGTCCTCGCGCGAACCGTTTGAGACTCTGGAGCCGACCGGCTCTAGAGTCCGTCCGTAGGCGGGTGCACCGGGCGCACTCGCCCTTCGAGCCGCTTGCTCGTCCAGACGCGGTTCTTCGCGTCGACGATGACGGCGCCGACGCCATCGAGCGACTCGACGAGGGCGAGCCCCTTCTCGGGCCCGAGGATGAAGACGGCGTCGTCGATCTCGTCCGCCAGCAGCGCCGTCGTCGCCCAGATGGTCACGCTGCGCGACGCCGTCGCCGGGTACCCCGTGTGCGGATCGATGATGTGGTGGTACCGCTTGCCGCCGACGATGTACGTGCGCTCGTAGTCTCCGGCGGTGCTGAAGGCGTGATCGCTCACGGGCATCGTCGCGAAGTAGTCGCCCTCGGCCCCTCGCGGGTCGCGGACGCCCGCCATCCAGGGCGAGCCGTCCGGTTTGGTCCCCTGCGTGAAGAGATCGCCCCCCGCCTGCACGTAGAAGGAGGGGAGTCCGCCGTCTTTGAGCACCTGGGACGCGCGATCGACCGCGTAGCCCTTGGCGATGCCGCCCAGGCCGATGCGCACGTGCTGCTCGTCCAGGAAGACCGTGTGCGCAGCGGGGTCGAGCTTTACGTGCTTCGAGCCGAGATATTTGAGCCGAGCCCGGACGTCCGCCGCCGAGGGCGGGTGCGGGTCGAGGTCCTGGTCGAACTTCCAGAGGCCGTGAAGGGTCTCGAAGGTGATGTCGAAGCACCCGCCGCTGATCTCGCTCGCGTGCAAGGCTTCGTGGATCACGTCGAAGGTCTCGTCGCCGACGGCCACCGGCTGCTTGCCGGCGGCGGCGTTGATCCGCGAGACCTCGCTGAGCGGGTCCCAAGTGGTCATCAGCTTTTCGATGCGCACGATCTCGGCCGTGGCCGCGTCGAACAGCGCATGCACGCGGGCGGCGTCGACCGTGGGCGTCGTGAATGCCGCGAAGGCGAGGTGCGTGCCCATGGCGTGGCCCTCGCCTGTGACCTTCTCGGGCGTGAATGGCCCCGGCGCGGCCGTGACCGACGCAGCGGGCGCCCCCGGCGGGGCGCCCTCCGTCGGACGAGCGGCCGCCGAGGCCGCCGCGCCACTCCCGGGTGCGCCGGCTTCGCCGCCGAGCATCCCTTCGGCGTACGCCGGTGCGGCGGCGCTGGCCGGGGCAGGCGTCTGGTCGCGGCATGCGCCGCCGCCGAGCAGAGCCGCGCAGGCGCACAGACCCGCGAGTCGTGTGCGTGACGGCACGTGCGCGCCCCCGCGTCCAGGTTTCCAGGAGGATTTCATTGGCGCTGGCCCGCAGCTTAGCGCAAGGATCGACCCGGATGACGCTCGCGCCCGAGCATGCAGCTTCGATCGATCGCGCCGTAGATGCGTGCGCCGCCGAGTTGGTCGAGCTCGCGCGCCGCATCCACGCGCACCCCGAGCTTCGCTTCGAAGAGCACCTGGCCAGCTCCTGGCTCAGCGAGTTCGTCATGTCGCAGGGGTATGCCGTCGAGCGGGGCGTGGCCGGGATGCCCACGGCCTTCCATGCGCGCGCCGGCCGCGGCGGAGGGCCCCGCGTCGCGATCCTGGCCGAGTACGACGCCCTGCCGGGGGTGGGTCACGCATGCGGGCACAACCTCATCGCGGCGGGCGCCGTCGGAGCCTTCGTCGCGGCGGCTGCCGTAGCCTCGGCCGCCGGCGGCGCCCCCGGTGAGGTCGCGCTCCTCGGGACGCCCGCAGAGGAAGGCGGGGGCGGGAAGATCGAAATGATCAAGGCGGGTGTGTTCGACGGAGTGGACGCGGCGATGATGTTCCACCCGTTCGACCGAGATCTGCTCGCGCACCCGGCGCTCGCGTCCCTCTGGCTCACGTTCGACTTCACCGGCGTGCCCTCCCACGCGGCCATCGCGCCACACGCCGGTCGCAGCGCGCTGACGGCCTGCCTCGATACGTTTCGCCTCATCGACGGGCAACGCGTTCACTTCCGCGACGGCGTTCGCGTTCATGGCTACGTCACGAACGGCGGCCAGGCGGTCAACATCGTCCCCGAGCGGGCGGCCTGCGAGTTCAGCGTACGCGCGCTGGATGGGGCCGAGCTCGACCGCGTGCGCGGTATCGTCGAGCGCTGCGCGCGCGCCGCGGCGATGGCCAGCGACGTCTCGGTCGACGTGCAGGTGCGCAAGGGCTACCGCGACATGGTCAACAACCTCGCCCTCGCCCGGCGGTTCGGCGCCCACCTGCAGGCGCTCGGTCGAAAGCCGCGCGAGCGCGATCCGCGCATCGGGGCGGGGAGCACGGACATGGGAGACGTATCGCACGTCGTCCCGTCGATTCATCCCTGGCTCGCCATTGTGGACGAGGGGGTCGCCGCCTGCCACGAGCGAGCGTTCGCGCACGCGGCCGGTACCGGCGACGCGGCGAGCACCGCGCTCGTCGCAGCCAAGGCCCTCGCGCGCACGGCAATCGAGTTCCTGGGCGACGCGGAGCTACGCGCGGCCGTCAAGGCCGAATGGCAGGCGGCCCGGGCGCGGGATCCGTAGAGAGAGGTCGCCGGGCCGCAGAGACGCTGAGACGCCGAGCGCCCTCGACGCTTCACAACACCGTGACGTGGATGCGCAGCCGCACGGCGTGATGCATCAGGAGCTGGGTGAGGGCCTCGCCGTTGGCGACTTCCGGTAGCCGCTCGAAGCCGCCGTCGTACATCTCGAGGGCGACGCGCGAGCCGTCGACGACGATGCGCGTCACCTGCGCCCAACCCCACCGGCGCGCCCGCGGGATCCCCAGGGGCAAGAGGTACCGTGCCTCGACCCAGTCGTCGCTCACGAGCACGCCGCGCATGTGGGTGCGTACGACGGTGGCCGCCGCGCTCACCAGGAGGACAATGGCGATCACGCTCGCCGACAGCGGCCGGATGCGGTCGCCCTCGACGGCCCAGACGAAGAGCGTCGAGCTCTCCGGGGCGTTGTAGGCGTACCAGGTCACGATCGCGAACGCGATTGCGACCGCCAGGTAGACCGCGGACGGAATGCGCGAACGCAGCGGCGGCCCGAACTTCTCGCGCGCGCCGGCCGACGGCGCCGAGTACGACATCTCGAAGTGCGCGATGGTCCCGTTCACGTCGGTGACGCTGATGCGATCGCCGTCCTCGTCCACGGGCGGAGGCGGGAGGTCATCGGCGGCCGGCGGCGAAGGCGAGGCGGGTGTCACGCTGAGCACCCCATCGTGACACGAGGGGAGGGGTCGCGCTTGGGTTCCTTTACCCGTCCTTTCCCGAGCGCCGCTGTTCGCGAAGGCTGGCCATCTCCCCCTTGCTCGGGTTGATCACGAGCAGGCCGTGATCGCCGTCGAGCAGCGCGATATCCCCGTCGGAGGCCCAGCGGAAGAGGCCCTTCACTTCGACGACGGCCGGGACATTGAGCAGCTTGAGCAAGGCGCGGGTGCGGGGTCCCGAGCCCCGTTCGCTGAGCGCGACGCCGGCGGGCTGAGATCGGGCGCTCACCAGCAGGTCGAACACGGTAAGTGTGTCGCCCACGAGCAGCGCCTTGCTCGGCAGCACCGATCGCCGGTCGATGTCGGCCAGCATCGTCAGCGCATCGCACAGGTCTTCGATGTCGCGGGCGCGCTCCTCGAGGAACGGGTCCCGTGTGAAGGCGACGGCGGTTCGCGTCACGTCGCGGGCGACCTGGGAGAGCGCTTGCGCGACCCCCACCCCCTTGGCGGCGAGCTCGGTAGCACGCTCGCGAAAGCGAGCGTCTTCGAGGATCTCTCCGTAAGTAGCCAGAAACTGCGCCTCCCGCCCGAGGCCGATGGCGCTCGCGCGCTCGCGAAGGCCGCGAAGCGCCTTGTCCGCGACGTCGAAGGCGCCTTTGAGCAAGCGCACGTCTTTTTCGGCGCTTCGCGGCGACAGCCGTTCGCTGGGCCGGACCGCCGGTCGCCGCAGCGCGGCGACGGCGCCGAGCGCCCGGCCCACCATCACGGG
>Ga0207416_1001357_pt1 | contig 33386 bp, 34 predicted proteins | sample PaiPotPPM11metaG_FD_184107 | JGI IMG/M metagenome (GOLD analysis project Ga0207416, IMG submission 184107) | Iron sulfur acid spring bacterial and archeal communities from Banff, Canada, to study Microbial Dark Matter (Phase II) - Paint Pots PPM... ...
GCCCCCTTCCAGCCGGGTACCCCGCCGCAGGCTTGGGTGACCCGTGCCAGCGGGTGGCGGAGAGGGGAGAGAGCAGTATGCGCGTACCGCGCACTTCGCCTCCGTCCCCCCTCTCCCGAGGTTCGGGAGAGGGGGGTTGGGGAGTGAGGGGGCAAACCTGGCGCCTCGCTCCTACCGAGGAGGAGCGCGGGTGGGGACATGATGCGCTGGCTCGCCTCGGCGTGACGCAGCCCATCATCATCCATCCGGGTGCGGGCAGCCATCGCAAGCGCTGGCCGGCCCAACGGTTTGCAGCCCTGGGCGCTGCGCTGGCCCAGCGAGGCCACCAGGTTATCCTGATCGAGGGGCCGGCCGATGCGGAGGTCGTAGCCAAGGTCCAGGAGCACGCCGCAGCTCCCTTCCCCGTGCTGCGTAACCTGGACACGCGCCGGCTCGCAGCAGCGATCACCGGGGCGCGGTGCTTCGTCGGCAACGATTCGGGCGCGACCCATCTGGCGGGTGCGGTCGGTGTTCCGACGCTGGCGCTGTTTGGCCCGACCGATCCTGTCTCCTGGGCACCTCTCGGCAATGCGCGAGTCCTTCGGCGCTGCTGTACTCAGACAGTGCAGCAGGGACAGATCATGGTATGCGACGATCCCAGCTGTATGGAGGCTATCTCGATCGGCAACGTGCTATCTGCCCTGGCCTCCCTCGGCTGTTGAAAACCCTGTTCAAAACCGCTCATTTGCTGTCGAATATGCCATTCGCACCACTCACCCTACCACCGTTTTTGTCGGCTCGACACACTCTCGTCATGTGGCGGCTCCCGGTTTTCAACGCGACATTTGGCTCCTGCTCTGGCGCGGCTGCCGTTTTCAACATATCCACCGCACCTAAGACTGATACGGCGAAATACAGAAAAAGCATGGGAAATACGAATACGTAGAGACGGTGGATAGAATTTGAGGTGGAAGACTTTGCCCTCACGGTCCTGGATGCGGTATGCCAGGGTGAGATCACCTATGCCGACGTTCGTGTGCAGCGACGGCGGCGAGAGCAGATTCAGAATGGCTCGTGGGTGAGGTCTGAAGTATCTACTGGCCGGCTTCTGTGAGGTGGAGCTAAGGGCGAAGGCTCCGTAAGACGCAGAATTCGTTGCCCTCGGGGTCGGCAAGGACGACCCAGGGGCGCTCGCCTTGCCCGACGTCGACGTGTCGCGCACCGAGACTCAACAGGCGCTCCACCTCCTCGTCCCGCTCCCGGTCAATCGGACTGACGTCGATGTGGAGCCGGTTCTTGACCGTCTTCGACTCCGGGACCTGCACAAACACCAGAGTCGGCGGCACCGGGCCGTTACGAATGGCGTCGACCGATGGCTGCCAGCCGGCGATCTCTACCACATCATCACGTTCCTCGATGACCTGGTAGCCAAGGACGGCGCACCAGAAGTCGGCCAGGCGCCGCGGCTGATGGGAGTCGACGATAAGCTCGGTGAATCTACTGGCCATGATTGCTCCCTCTTGAGTAACGCTCTTCGTAAGCCTACTCCACAGGGAAACCATTCCCAACGACCTCGAAGTAAATCCGGATTCCAGCGCTATTGGCGTACGGCATCTCCAGTCCCTCCCACACTCGCAGCAGGGGCACCAGATGCATCTCGTCTGGCTGCATTACACGATGTGCACCCACCTGCCACTGCGTCAGACTGTGTAACATCAACGCGGAAGAAGTCCAATCTACGGCTCGTCCACGGCGCCCAATTCATCCTGCCGTGCAAGAAAGGTCAGCACCGATTCGAGGTACCGTTGATACAGCCCCCTGGCCCCTTTGCAGCCGCAAAGACGATCTCGTCATCGATCTGGTTGTACTCGTGGACTAAGCGGTTTCGAAGTCCCGCCGACGGGGCCAGGCTTTGCGCAAGCGCATGAGAAACGGCTCCTGCAGCGGCTGCATCTCCGAAAGACGAGTAGTAATCGGGCGATGGGCGACCAAGGACCACCGTCGCGAGATGCATATTGATGTCGACCGCGGTCTCGATGATTACCGGTAGCAACCGCTCAGTGGCGCGGCGTCGGAGCGTATCAGTTCTGTACTGCGCGAGTGTGGGCGGTGCGTAGCGGGTTAGCTCGTCAAGCGCCTGCTGTAGGTTGGACAGCTTGCGCGTAAGCAGGCCACGGTCAATCATCAATCAATGGCCGGCTGGCCGCGGCCCGGAGTGCACGCCACTCCGCGTCACGGAACCTGGTTGTATCCAGGTAGCGCTTGATCGCACGCAGCTCGAGGTCAGCAAGCCTTCTCTGATCGCGGACGAAGATGGGAACCCCCTTGGTCACCACCTGATGGAGAAAGAGCGCATCGACCTGATTGAGCTGTGACAAGTGGATTTGCGCAGTCCGTAAGCTGGTCGCCAGCGCGTGCTCGAGCGACAGGACGCGCTGTGCCAGGTCCTCCATGGTGGGACTCCCCGAGAAGAGCACGGCAACGTCAGTATCACTGTCGGGACGCGCCTGACCGGCGGCATGCGAGCCAAACAAAATAGCGAGTTCCACGTCACTCTTATCCTCGAGCGCCGAGGCTAATCTCTCAACGACGGACCGGGCTTCCTGTGGGATCTCGCGCTTCATACAGCACCATGTAACTTTACCCATAACCTGGGTGAATCAACCGCTTGCCAGTTGGAACAGCCTGGTGACGGTGTTCCAGTTCCGGGTAGTTGCCGCCACTCCAAGTCGCCGTTCCCAGAAGGCGTTGTTCAGCTTCGTCCTGCCATAGCCCTGGGGGCAATGCAGGTAGATCTCCCGACCGAGGACGCGGAACTCATCAGGCTCGGCGTTGTGCACGTCAACTCGGTGGACGAGTGCCGGATCAGGTGCGGCCGCCAGGAAGGTGACGTGGAGCCTGGCCGGATCGATCCCCTGCCGGACGAACGGGTTGCCGTCGATGACCTGTGCGAGCTCGTCCTTCGTCCGGAGCAGGACCGTAACGGCGAGCCCGAGATCCTGCGCGATTCGTTCCTCGATTGCTCCGGCCAACTGCGAAGGGCTGTCGGCGGGGCTCTTGAAGATGATGTTGCCGCTCTGGATGTAGGTGCTCACGTCCGCGTGGCCCAGAGCGACGAAGAGCGCCTGGAGATCCTGCATCTTGATCTTTTTGTGGCCGCTCACATTGATGCCGCGGAGCATAGCTATGTATGTGTTCACTCGGTTTCTCCGCGCCGCTGCCGGGTCATTGTGCGCCGATGGGCTATGGACCGGTTCTACCACATCGCGCTGCGTACCGTCAGCCTGGGACTATTCGGCCACCGGTGTGGGAGATCTATCGATGCCATCGTGTGACAAGGGCTGGAGAAGCGATCCTGCAAAAATTTGGGTTCAGTCACATGTCACAACGTTGACGTGAGGACCGTTCATCTGAATAATGGGAACAAGCTACCCGGGGAGGGGCCGTGCGGATACTGCTAAGTGGACTATCGGGTACGGGAAGCACCACGGCGGCAGAGCGTATCGCCGCCGACCTGGGACTGCGCTATATCTATGGTGGCCAGATCTTCCGGGATCTGGCCGAGGAACGGGAAATCTCGCTCGAGGAGCTGGCCGAGTCACTGGAGCGGGACCAGGAGACAGAGCGAGATCTCGACCGCCGGCTTATCGCAGCGGGTATGAACGACAATGTCCTGGTCGAGGGGCGGACCATCGGATGGATCTTCCCCCGGGATGTGGAGGCTACTCGCATCTGGCTCACCTGTGATCTGCAGGAGCGCCTCTGCCGGGTCCAGGGCCGGGAACATCACCCGCGCTCCGCCGAGAACCTCTTACGTCGGGAGGCGAGCGACAATCGGCGCTATCGCGCGCTCTACGGCATTGAGCCGGAGGACTTTTCGCCGTTCGATCTGGTGCTCGACACAACTAGACTCTCCGTCGACGAGGTAGTCAATAAGATCGAGGCCTTCGTGGGGAACGGCGTCCCGGATCAGGTACCGCTCACTCCTCGGTAGTGCCTCCGTCGTCATTCTCCCTTCAACATGGTAAACTTGCTCCGCGGGGAGGGGTCGCATAGCCCGGTTTAGTGCACCCGCCTCGAAAGCGGGCAGGCCCGATGAGGGTCTCGTGGGTTCGAATCCCACCCCCTCCGCCACCTACAACTGCGTGAGGATGGCGCTTCCAGCCTGACGCGCTGCTGGAGGCGCTGCAGCGGGCGGGGCGCCCACCAGTTCCAGTGGCCAAGCAGCTTCATGAGCGACGGCACGAGCAGCGCACGCACGATCGTCGCGTCGATGATCACCGCCAGGGCCGTGCCCAGTCCCAGTTCCTTCGTCCCTGCGACGCACGATGTGATCGTAGTAGCGGGCCTGCCAGAGCGGCCCCTGATAGCCCAGTCCCCAGTTCTGCCTGGTCGTGAAGCTCTTGAATGCCCCCATGAGCGTACCCAGGTGCCATTGGCGATCAGCCCGGCCCGAAGGAGCAGATGGAGATGATCGGGCATCAGGCACCAGGCATAGAGGAGCAGGCCTCGGGTGGCGCGGAGCCAGTCCAGTGAGGCCACCACCTCCCGAGCCAGCCGCGTATCGGTAAAGGGTGCTGCGTTGTAGCGGGAGCAGATGGTGAGGAAGTAGGCGTGGTCGGGATCGGCATAGTCGAAGCCGGCCAGCCGATGGCGGCTGAGGGAGTGGCTGCGGTCGTGGCGGGATGGGTCAGTGTGCACCGGAGCCGCCTCGGAGTGTGGGGCATCGTCGCAGGCCGAGCGAGCCGACGACGGAGCATACGGCCTACACCAACTGCGCCTAGGATAGCACTCCCGCCTGCGGAGCCTCTGACATACGCCAGCTACAGCATTGCCGGCGACGGAGCAGTAGGTCCAATGGGATGGTATCGGCCCATGGACTCGTCGATCTCTGATGCTGTTGCCATACGTCCCTCCGTGCTATATACGCTCGTACACCCCTGAAAACGAACAGAACCTGCCCGAGAGCATCGGACGGAAGCACAGTTTCGTACCTCATAGAAGTACGCTGAGAAGAGAGGTGTCATGCGTCTCATCGTAGTCCGGCATGGCCAGACCGCCTGCAACACGGACAATATCTGGCATGGCTGGGACAACTGTGGCCTGACGGAGACAGGCGAGGCTCAAGCGAAGGCCGTTAGTGCGCGCCTGGCCAGTGAACACATCGACGCTATCTACAGCTCGGACAGCCGTCGCACGCTCGAAACAGCGCGTCTCATTGCCGCCATGCACCGGCTCGAGCCTATTGCCGATCCTGGACTGCGCGAACGCAAGGCGGGAGAGTTTGAAGGTGTCGCAGTGGATGAGATTCTAGCTCGCCATCCCACGATCTACCAGGAGCGTGCCGCCGACTACTGGGTTTGGCGGCCGCCAGGCGGAGAGTCCTTCCTCGAAGTCAAGGAGCGAACGCTGGTAGTCATTCGCCGCCTCACCGCGCAGCACCGGGGAGAGACGGTGGTCATGGTTACCCACATGGGGCCGCTTCGTGTCCTGGTGAGTCACTTCATGGGCATGCCGCTGGCCCAGACCTATGAGGTGTCCTTCCCTTCTACCGGTGTCTCGATCTTTGCGCTCAACGGCGATAGCGCTCGCGTCGAGGTCTTGAACGACGCGACACACGTTATCTAGCCTGTTTTCAATGGCGAGAAGGTCCAGGCGTCGATCGTCGACGCTGGAGCCGGGGAGGCTTGCGCTCACCTTCAGTTGTGTCCATGTCAAATGTCTGTGGTAGGCTACGCCATCCCCCCTGTGGACAGAGCCATGCAGTGTCCCCGATGCGGCGCGCGGATGAGCGACGTGACCGAAAACTGGCACATGTTTTCAGAAGCGGAGGGCGCCGAGTACCTCGCCGCTTACGTGACGATCTGGCACTGTCTGAGGTGTGACACGGTCGCCGGCGCCCAGAACGAAGCGATCGAGTGGGTCATGGAGCCTGAGGGCGCGCTCGACCAGGATTGAGTCTCGGGTCTTTATCCCTGTACCGTGGCAATTCGCTTGATCGAGGCCTTCTTCATCTGTGTGTTGAGCCAGGCCGTGAGCACAGGCTGCTGAGACTGTTGGTACGCCTGCTGTCCTGTCGAGTCCTTTGGAAGTGGAGCGTTCTTGACCCGCGAGAGAACCTCGATGATGTGGTAGCCAAACTGACTACGAACAAGAGCAGGATGGTTCAGGGGCAGGGTAAAGGCCGCGTGGTCGAACTGTGGCACCGTGGCATGGGGATAAATCGTTCCCAGGTCACCGCCCTTTAGCTTACTTCCCGGATCGTCCGAGTTTTTCTTGGCCAGCGTCGCAAAGTTTGCGCCGTGCTGGATTTGGGTCAGGATCCGCTGTGCCTTGGCGCGCCCTGCCGCGTCGGTCCGCACGGCCTTCTGACCAGGGGGATGCACGAGAACAAGAATGTGCCGGACATGCGCCGCTGCCACAGGAGCCACCTGCTGCGCAACTTTCTGTTCGAGGAGTGACGCAGTAAGCAAGGTCTTGAATGAATCGGAGTTCAGATCTACCGAGGCCAGCCACCGCTGAAAGCCCTTCTCCCCGCCGTAATGTGTCCTGAACTGCTGGACGCGGGCATTCAGCTCCGAAGCGGAAAGGCGAATGTGGTGAACGCTGGCATAGTCGGAGACAAGCTGGTCCTGGATGATCTGGTTCAGGGCATCTCGCGCCAATGTTTTGACCGCAGCCTGGCCGGCGCTCGAACGCACCGCGAAATTGAGAAGTGTCTGATACCGAGAGGTCGGAATGGAATGACCATTGACGATAGCTGCAACCGATCCGCCCTTGATCACCGGGGTAGCCGGCGGCGTTGAGGTTGGCAGCGGCGGAGGCGTCGAGGAGCTCGTGCTGGTGCTCGTGCTGCTGCTCGCGCTACTACTGCCGCTCGCACTCTGTAGTCGGTCCGCTGCGAAGAGCGCGGCCACCACGACCACGAGCAACGCTCCTATCACCACCAACGGATTCCAGCCCCTCCGCGGGGCTGCGACCGCAGTCGTCCTTCGCGCTCTCGCCCAGGCCGGTAGCGTCGATTCGGGACCTGGCGCGCCTTCCGGCGCCGTGGTCTCATCTGCGGCCTTTTCCTCCGAGGCTGATTCCCCGCGCGATGATTTAGAGGCCGCTGCGGGTCGATCCTCCGTGGCCGGCCACCCAGAGGGTACCCGCTGCCCCTCGGTGGTGGCGTCGCCCTCAGGGGAGGGTGCCTGGTCTAGCTGGTGAGTAGCTTCGTCGTGTTCCTTTTCGCCTTCAGGCAGGTGGCTCCGGTTGCCCTCAGAATCCATAACTTCCCCTCTCGGGATTGTCGCGTGGTCCCGAGTTCAAACAAAGACCTCGAGCAACCCCCGTGGGATGCCGAGGCCTTCTGCGCTGTGATTATACGCCAGACAGCGCGCAGCGAGCAAGCCGTCAGCTATCAGCTATCAGTTATCAGCCATTAGCTATCAGCTGTCAGCCATGAGCCGTCAACCGGCAAGCAGCCGGTTGACGGCTCACCTATCATGAAAATCAAAGTGCATCTATGTGCCTCAACGACTGGCGGCTGTCTCCTAAGAGCTGATAACTGATAGCTGATAGCTAATGGCTATAATCGCCTGCGGCGAATTCTGCGGTTCTGGCTTCTAGCTCATCGGTCAAGAGAATGCCCTTCTCAACCAGAAGCTTCTCGAGCGAAGAGAGCCAGCGTTTATAGTAAATCGCGCCGGACCCGGGCGGCACCGGCAGCACCCGCTCGGCTTGCGAGTCTTCAGCCTGTGCGGAGATCTCGGTCGCAAGGCGGCTACTAAACTCGGGCCAGGTGTACGCGCTCTTCTGGTGCAGTACCATTGCCATGCCAAATGCGCGGCTCTCCCAGGGGGCTTCGAAAATAAGCTCGCCGTTCTTGCGTGGCGGCGCAATTGCTTCCTCCATCGTCAATTGAGGAGCATCCGGGCGATCCATGGCTTGCTAGGTCACCGGCGTTGGAGCCTGGACTCGGGCCACGCCAACCATGGCATCGCGCGTGATGAGCTCCACCAGCTCCTCTTCGCTCAAGTGGCCGATCCCGGCAGGGCGCTCCGGAAGGACCATGTAGCGGCACTCGGAAGTGCTGTCCCAGACGCGAACCTCGACCGACTCGTCGACTTCGCAGCCAAACTCGCGCAGAACGCTTCGGGGATCGATTACGATTCTCGAGCGGTAGGCCGGACTCTTGTACCAGGTAGGTGGGAGCCCGAGCAGCTTCCAGGGGTAACAGGAGCAGAGCGTGCAGCACACGACGTTGTGCACTTGAGGCGTGCTCTCCACGACCACCAGATGTGTCCCACCTGCGTCGATTCCAATCTCGGCGATGGCTGCCGGGGCATCCTCGAGGAGCCGCTGCCTGAAGGCGGGATCAACCCAGGCATGTGCGATCACCCTGGCGCCGAGGAGCGGACCGATATCGTTCTCGACCCAGGACAAATAGCGGTCAATGGCCTCGGTGGTGAGCAGGCCCTTGTCGACCAGCAGCGACTCCAGCGCTCTCGTGCGATCTTCAACCGTCGGCTCATGATGGTGGTGGCTATGGTGATCGCTCATGGTAGCCCCTTTCATCTCTCAATCTCGGTGTAGGCCGGACCTCCGCGTCCGGCAAATACGCCCGGATGCAACATACGCAAGCTGTAGGGAGCGCGCCGGAGACGGAGCAACCGGCCTACATCAACGCTTGGAGATAGTCTTCCCAGAGGTCGACGCACACGCCATCACGCGCCACGGCATGCTCGCCCCACAACTCGCGCGCATCAAACCGGACTGCATAAACGGGCTGCGGCTCTTGACCAAGCCCCAGGGCGTTGGCATCCGGGAAGGTAAACATGCCCAAGAACCGGACGACCGTGCCGCGCTTGCCTCGCACATAGCGGGGAAGGCGGGTGTGTCCGGCCGGGTGGATGTTCCGCGCGATGACCCTATCGCCGGGCTTGAATCGAGGCGTTGTCCGATCCTCAGCGGATCGTTCTGCCCCACCCAGTTTTTGGCCATCGGGCACGGGTGCTCCCGGCTTCGGCCTCCAGCCGTCGAGCGTCCGGTGAAGCTCTTCCGACCGCAAGACTCCCTTCTCCAGGAGGTATCGTTCCAGAGCCGTCAGCCAGCGCTCATAGTACCCGGCCGAGAGATAGACGACGGGGTCCAGGCGCTCGATGGCAAAGCGAAACTCATCCCAGTTGTACCGCCGGTCGATGATGTTCCGTACCAGGCCTACGACCCGTGCCTCCCAATCTGCGTGAAAGAGCGGCTCGCCTGGCTCCGGACGGACAGGACCGAAATCGGTCATGCCGCCCATGTCGTGGATCCCGTTCATTCTTCCACTAACCTTCTAGCTCGGTCCGCCACCTCCTGTGCTTGCGGCAAGACGGCTCGCTCCCCCTCGGGTCCGTAGGCTACGCGGGAGTCCTTCGCCGTCACGCGTGCAACCAGGACACCGGGGAGCTCCTCGGCCACGCGTGCAGCAATGGTGGCGCCAAAGCCGCCGGTCAGCCGGTCTTCCTCGGCCACCAAGAGCGAGCCGGTGCGATCCACCGATGAGAGAACGGCCGGAGCGTCCCAGCCGAGATCCACCGTTCGCAGATCAAGGACTTCGGCTTCAATGCCCTCCCGAGCCAGCGTGGCGGCGGCCTCGAGGGAGCGTGGGACAAGGTTGCCCCAGCAGACAATCGTAACGTCGGTGCCGGAGCGCCGAACGGAGGCGACACCAAGCGGCACGCGGTATTCGTCGCCCGGATAGGGAGCCTTGCGGGCGTAGAGCGCTTTGGGCTCGAGGAACAAGACGATGTCCTCGCTCTCACAGGCGGTGCGCAGCAGACCCGCGGCATCGGTCGCATTTGAGGGGCAGAGAATGCGGATGCCCGGGATGCTGGAGAGCATGCCCACATTCGCCTCGCTGTGCCAGATGGCCCCGGCGCCACCCAGATAGCCACCGTACGCCATGCGAACCACGAACGGGCAGGCCCATTGATTGTTTGACCGCCAGCGCAGCGTGGCAGCCTCGTCGACCAGCTGCTGCCAGGCCGGGTGGAGGTAATCGCGGAACTGGATCTCGACCACGGGAAGCAGGCCGGCCAGCGACTGGCCCATAGCGGTACCGACAATCGTGGCCTCGGCAAGGGCGCTATTCCACACGCGCTGAGGAAAGGCAAATTGGAGGCCGCGCGTGACGTGGAAGACGCCACCCTTTCCGGGTAGGCCCGGGAACTGCGCGTCCGCAACATCCTCGCCATATACCACGATGCGTGGGTCCGCCTCCATCGCGGCTTTCAGCGCGCGGTTCAACGCATAGCGCATCTCGATCGGCTCGTCCTCGGTAGTGTCCGGCTTCATCTCCGGACGGCGGTCCTGCACGTCGTGGGCGGTGACATAGCGGGTAATGCCGGCCGGATCGGGGCGTGGCTCCTCGACCGCCCGTCTCGCAGCGTCTCCCACCAGAGCGACCGCGGCGCTGTCGAGCCTTTGTTGCCGCTCGTCGTCCAGGATCCCGGCCTCATGCAGGAGGGTGGACAGTCGCCGTAGAGGATCTCTCGCCGCCTCTTCCGCCAGGTCCTCCGGCGTTCGGTACTGGTCTTGCGTATCCGTCGAGGAGTGCGACATGGGGCGCGTCACCAGGGCGTGAACGAGAACGGGACCCTTGCGGGTGCGCGCGTATTCCACAGCTCTGGCGGCGCCGGCGTCTGCCTCGACCGGGTCGGTGCCGTCGCACTTGATCACCAGCATTCCGAACTGCTCGTAGTGCCCGTAGAGCTGTGCGGCGTCGCCACCCGGAATGGACCAGTCGCAGGGAATTGAGATGGCATACTTGTCGTCCTCGATCAAGAAGATGATGGGAGCACCGGCTCGAACGGATTGCCTGATCGCCTCCTCCACCTCGCCTTCGGCGGTCGTGCCATCACCCAGTGAGGCATAGACGACAGAGTCAGGACGCCAGGGCTCTTCCAGCGGGAGCCCCAGCTCGACGGCGCGGACGATCCCTTCCGCGAGCCCCACGGCCGGGATGCACTGCGAACCGGTAACACTTGATTGGGTGATCACGCCGAGCTTCCGGTATCCCCAGTGACTGGGCATCTGCCGGCCGCCCGATGCGGGATCGTTGGCTGCCCCCACCGTCTGGCGAAACATCTCCTCCGGAGTCACGCCACTGCCGAGTACGAGTGTACGGTCACGGTAGTAGGGCATCTTGGCATCATGCTCCGCCAGATGCCGGGCAAATGCCCAGCCGATGACCTCTTTCCCGGCGCCGGCAATGGAGAACCAGGCGCGTCCCTGAGCCTGCAAGCTCCGCTCTCGCTGATCCATCTCGCGGCTCACTCGTCCCACGGCGTAGGCCCGCAGGAGCTCCGCGCCGATCAGTTCACCGGCAAGCGGTTGGTCATGGTTTAGCGCATCCTCGCCGAGCGTTCGGCGAATCAGATCATCATAGAGCTGCGTCTGCCAGCCGGGCGCGGCCTTTACGGCATGGCCCGCTTGAGACGCAGCCGTGGTATCCATGATGTATGCCCTCCCGCATAACCCACCAACGACGGCGAAACCCGTCATCCTGTCCTACGGTTATGCTACACCCGTTACGTTGCTGTAAACTTGCTCGGCACATTGACAAGAAGCCGTACTCTGCGTAAGATGCAGCCATCAGGGGGTTCCTGAAGCTGCTATCGTCAGATCGTTCCGGTGGGAAAGGAGGTATGAAGGAGGAGAAGAAGCAGCGCCCACCACGCGTGCGGAATCGCACGATTCCAGAAATTGACGGTATACGACTAGTTGACGGAATACAAGGTGAGACCTAATCTCGTCTCCGGGAGGAGTGAATGAAGCGACTGTTCTACGTGAGCAGCATGCTGGCGCTTGTCACCTCGCTTACCCTTGCAGGCAAGAGCTATGCTGCCCATCAGGCAAAATCAGCCGGCGCCCTGCGGTCTGTCCGCCTGTGCGTCTCGGCTCCCATCGGCGTTCCATCCAACGTTCACCTGGTCCAGGGCATTTACAACGGCGCTATCCTGGCCAGTACACAGCAGAAGGCTACGTTCAAGAAGGCAGGCCTCAACTTACTCCAGCCGATTCTGAAGGACTACGCCAAGTCGGATGCCAGCGGCAATGACCCCAACAAGGAGCGCCAGAACGCGCTCTCGTGTATTGGTGACAACTCTGTCCTCGGCTACGACGGCACCCTGAACTCCAGTATTGCGCTGGTTTCGGAGCCGATCCTGAACAAGGCCCATATGGTCATGATCAGTCCCTCCAATACCGGCGTGGTACTGACCGATCCGAAGTCGCGGCAGGCGCAGGAGCCGGATACCTTCGCCCACAAGATTCCGTGGGTGACCTACTACCGGGTCGTCACCACCGATGCCCTCCAGGGGCCTGCCGACGCCGTCGTCATGAGCAAGAAATTGAAGATCAAGAGCTACTTCCTGATCGACGACAAGCAGACCTACGGTGCGGGTCTGGCTGCTGCCATGGACAAGTACGCGACGAGCAAGCTGGGGATGACGCGGGTTGGTATCGGACACATCGATCCCACCGACTCCTCCACCATCTCGACCACGGCGGATGCGGTTTCCGATCAGGTGGTGTCCAAGAATGCCGATGGAGTGTTTTACGGCGGCAACCTGGAGACCGGTTTTACCCTGGCCAAGGACATCCGGGCCAAGGGCTACAAGAAGCCGTTCACGGGTGGTGATGCCATCTCCGACCCCCGGTGGATCACCAACGCCGGCGCCGGTGCGGTCAACGACTACGCCACCTCGGTAGGGCCCGATCCCACTTTTTCGGCCAAGTCCTTCCAGTCGGCTTACAAGAGAGCGTTCAAGAGCTATCTGGCGGGAGGAGGATTCGGCCCGTACGACGCCCTCTCCTATGATGCGGCCAACATCATGCTGAACGCGATCTACAAGGCCCAGAAGGCGGGCAAGCTCAAGGGCAGTATCACCAAGCAGCGTGAGGCGGTGGTGGCCAATGTGGCCAGTACGCATTACAGTGGTGCGACCGGCAAAGGTAGTTTTGACAAGAATGGCGACACGACCAACCGGATCGTGAGCGTCTATCAGGTCACGGGGAGCTCCTGGAAGTTCGTCGGGGCGGCTCCGAACGTCCCGGGAGCGAAACCGACCGGTTAAAGAGGGATGTTCTGGGGAGGCCGGCACACGGCCGGCCTCCCTCTTCGGCTTTCGTCGGGCGGAGAGCGCGGCGCGTTCATCGCCACGCTGAAGCGTGTTCTCGGTTTCCAGCCCGGCTATACTACGGCAAGCGGTGCGGCAGCACGGGAGTGACGCGTTGAAAGCACTGGGACGCGGAAGTACTGTATTCAAACCGCTGGGCGCCCGTGGCGGTTTTCTCACCTCGATCGGTCTCATCATCCTCCTGGAGATCTGGGCGTTTGCGCAGGGCTACAATGCCCTCGATCTCCTCGTCTCCGGCCTTGCGCTCGGAGCCCTCTACGCGGTCGTGGCGCTCGGCTACACCATGGTCTACGGGATCATCGAGCTGATCAATTTTGCGCACGGCGACGTATTCGCGGTCGGCGCCTTTGCATCGCTGACGATCATGGGCTGGATGGACTCCAGCATGGTCAACCTCGGCTCATATCAGCCGGGGCAGCACACCGTCCATCTCGTGGGGCTGAGCTTTCACGTCGATATGATGTGGCTCGTCATCTGGACGATCGCGGTAAGCATGGTTCTCGCAGCGCTCTTCTGCGGGCTCCTTGGCGTCATCATCGAGCGCCTCGCCTATCGGCCGCTGCGCAACGCGCCCAGACTGGCGCCGCTCATTACCGCTATCGGCGTCTCATTCATCATCGAGAACATCCTCTTCCAGTGGCGCGGCGGCACCATTATTAGCTACCCGACCGTCATGCCGGTCAACTCGACTACCCAGGCCGGCGCCATTGTCCGAAACATCGAGATCTTTGTCATCGTCTCGGCCGTCATCCTGATGGCGCTGCTGGACCGCTTCGTCAATCAGACCAAGCTGGGAAAGGCCATGCGGGCGGTTGCCCAGGACCGCGAGGCGGCGCTGATGATGGGAATCAACGTCGACCGGATCATATCCCTCACCTTTTTTGTGGGGTCCGCGCTGGCCGGAGCCGGCTCCGTCATTTATGGCATGTTCTTCACGTCTATTGGCTCGAATATGGGGTTCTCAATCGGGTTGTTCGCCTTCACCGCCGCCGTCCTTGGCGGTATCGGCAACATTCGTGGGGCCATGCTGGGTGGCCTCCTCATCGGCATCATCAAGCGTTTTGTCGACCAATTGGGAAGTGGCGCAGGGACGGAGTGGGCCGACGCCGCGGTCTTTGCCATCTTGATCCTCATTCTCGTCTTCCGCCCCTCCGGCTTGCTAGGCTCACAGGTACCGGAGAAGGTGTGATGGCACGGGGAATCGTCGGCGCCCGGCAGACCATAGATCGAGCCCTGAAGCCGGCTACCTCGGCTCTGAGCGGCATGACCTCGCGGCCCCAGTACCGGGTTTCCATGTTGAGCCTGCTCCTGATTCTTGTCGTTATCTATCCCATCATCGATCAGAGTAACGCCCGCATAAGCGATGCAGCGCAAGCTGAGATCTTCATCCTCCTGGCGCTTGGACTGAACATCGTGGTCGGTTTTGCGGGTTTGTTGGATCTGGGGTACGCTGCCTTCTTCGCCATCGGCGCCTACACCATGGCGCTCCTGGCTTCGGCGCACTTCACCGTCTCCGGACATACGTTCAGTAGCCCGCTCCTCAGCTTTGGCGCATCCGGCATCCACGTCAACTTTTTTGTGATGATTCCGATCGCGGCTGTGGTGGCGGCCCTGTGCGGCGTCCTCTTTGGCGCACCCACGCTTCGCCTGCGTGGCGACTATCTGGCGATCGTGACGCTCGGGTTCGGCGAGATCGTGCCTCAGGTGATCAAGAATCTGGGTCCGGACAACAGCTTCGGTCTGCCAAACATCACCAACGGGGTAAACAACATCACGGGTATCGACCGCCCGCCAGACACGACCCTGTTTGGGGCCCACGTGACGTTTCAGTCAAACGACCAACGGCCCTGGTACTACCTCGGGCTAATCATCGTCATCTTCAGCGTGATCGTCATCATGAGTCTCCGGAAATCTCGCCTGGGAAGGGCCTGGGCGGCAATACGGGAAGATGAGATCGCCGCGGCGCACATGGGCATCAACATCAGAAACACCCGTTTGTCGGCCTTTGGATTGGGTGCGGCCTTCTCAGGCTTTGCCGGTCTGCTGCAGGCCAGTATCAACGGGAGCGTGGACTCCGGGAGCTTTGGCTTCAACATCTCCATCACTATTCTCGTGATGGTCATTCTGGGGGGGATCGGCAGCATTCCCGGCGCGATCCTCGGGGCGTTCATTCTGAGCTATCTGGACCTGGAGTGGCTGGCCTGGATCAATGACAGGATTCACCAGCTCGGAGATAATTTGCATACTGCGCCATCCGTCATCGGGTCTCTCGGCACCTGGATGGCTCAACTGAATCTGCAGACTGCACGGCCCCTCATTTTCGGGGTCATCCTCGTGACGGTCATGCTGCTGCGTCCTCAGGGTCTCTGGCCCTCGGCAACGCGCGCCCGCGAGCTGCAGCCGCAGACCGCCGAGATCCTGAGCGAAGAGAATGAGGAGCTCTATACGGAGCGTGAGGCGTGACCGTACAGCCTGAGTCCTCGGAGACACAGCAGGTCAGCCCGGACCAAGACCATGTACTCAATGTCAAAAACCTATCCAAGAATTTCGGCGGGCTGGCGGCGGTTCAACACCTCGACTTTTACGTGGAGACCGGCAGTATTAGCAGCATGATCGGCCCCAATGGCGCCGGTAAATCCACCGTTTTCAATCTCATCAGTGGACTCTATAGGCCGGATGACGGTCTGATCCTCTTTGAGGGCAAGAACATCGCCGGGCTCTCCCCGGATCGCGTCCAGAAGCGCGGTATCGCACGCACCTTTCAGAATCAGCGGCTCTTCGCCAATCTCTCGGTCCTCGAAAATGTTCTAATCGGGTACCATTCGCGGCTCAAGTCCGGGCTGTTTGGTGACATAGTGAAGCCGCCCTGGACGCGCCACGAGGAACATGAGGCGCGTGAGCGGGCTATGGAGGCGCTTCGCCTCTTTGGCGACCGGCTTGCCCCGCACGCACACCGCCGGTCCGTTGATCTTCCCTATGCCGACCGGCGCCTCCTGGAGCTGGCGCGTGGCATCGTCTCGGAGCCGCGGCTCTTGATGCTGGACGAGCCCACGGCCGGAATGAATCCCAATGAAGCACAGCAGTTCATGGACTATATGCGCACCATTCGCGATCGTGGGATCACCATTCTCCTGATCGAGCACAACCTGAGCGTGGTGATGGGCGTATCGGAGCGTGTCGTGGTCCTGGACTATGGAACCAAGATCGCGGAAGGCCTGCCCGAAGAGGTGAGGAGCAACGAGCAGGTTATCGAGGCTTACCTCGGGCGGAAGGCAGCTGCCGGTGCCTGAGACCGAAGAGGGCGTGCAGAATCAGGATCTTGTGAATCGCGGAGCGGTGTCCAGCGAGCCGGTTCAGACGGCGGCGCCTGAAAATGACACAGAGCCCGTAGGGGCGGACGTCCCCGTCCGCCCGCAGCCGCTCCTGCGCTTTGAGCACGTCGACACCTTTTACGGTCAAATCCAGGTGCTGCGCGACGTCAACTACGTGGTGCAGCCCGGCGAGATCGTGGCGCTGCTTGGGGCCAATGGCGCCGGCAAAACCACCACCATGAAGACGATCCTGGGGATCGTGCGGCCCAAACGCGGCACCATCGAGCTGGGAGGCCGGCGCATCGATACCATGCCCACGCCGTCGATCATCAAAGCCGGAGTCGCTCCCGTCCCGGAAGGTAGACGTATCTTTGGTCGCCTCACGGTCGAGGACAACCTGCGCATGGGCGCCTATATCCGGAAGGATGCGAAGCAAATCACACGGGACGCCGAACGGATATACGAGCTCTTTCCGCGCCTCAAAGAGCGTCGCACGCAGGTTGCCGGCACCTTGAGCGGAGGAGAACAGCAGATGCTGGCCATGGGCCGCGCCTTGATGGCAAATCCAAAGCTGCTCATCATGGACGAGCCATCCATGGGCCTCTCTCCCATTCTGGTGGAGCGCGTCTTCGACACCATTCAAACGATCAATAAGCAGGGAACGACCATCTTTATGGTCGAGCAAAACGCTTTTATGGCCCTATCGATTGCCGATCGCGGCTACGTCTTGCGCACCGGCCGCATCGTTCTAGAAGGACCGGCAAAGGAGCTTCTCCAGAGCGACCAGGTACGCCGCGAGTACCTGGGCGGCGTGTAGTAGTTGTGAGTCCTGAGTTCTGGGTCTTGAGTAACCCAGAACTTGGGACTCAGGCCTGACTCGTCAGGCCTCACATAGGGTAAGATAGACACAGTCTTTTCCGGCATGGGAGACTGGTTCCGACTCCCGGGGAGGCATTCCTCTGCGCGTTCACTCTGGCTGGCCAACGGCCATTGCCCTGGCAGTGATTGCCATCACGCTTCCGCTGCAGCCGTTCTCCCCGCGGCATAGCCTGGCAGCGGGCTCGACACCTCCTTCCACGACTGCAGCGCCGCTCGCTACAGCTACCCCCGTCGTGACGCCTGCGCCCGAGCTGACCTTGCCACGTCATTACGTGGTCCTGATCGTGATCGACGCGGGTAAGCCGTCATACTACTCACTCGCCCGGCTGCCCAACATTGGGGCGCTCATGCGACGGGGCGTTGTGTACGATCGCGCCTGGGTGGGCGAAATGGAGAGTACGACTCCAAACGTGCATGTCACCTTTGGGACCGGAACGCTGCCCAGGGAGAATGGGTTCCTCGGATTTGGCTGGGCCGCCCCGCAGACGCGCAAGACGGTGGATTTCCGTGCTCTGCTGGCCAATGGTGCCATCGATCCCGTGCTCCGGGCGCTTCCTGTTCCCAGTGTGGCTGCTCGCCTGCATCAATACATGCCCCAATCCGTTTCCGTGGCAGCAAGCGGCCACAAAGATTATGCCGTGGTCGGTCTGGGTGGAGGCGCAGCCAGTTACGAGCTCTATGGGAAGTTTGTGAATCACCGGTTCCAGCCGGCCTTCATGCATACACCCCCTCCACTCTCGCCGGCCGAGCTGAAAAGCCTCGACGTTCCAACGCCGCTGAAGCTAGGAGCGGAGGACGGCTGGGCGGTGCAGTACGCGCTAGATGTAGTCCGGCGGGTTCGGCCCAAGCTCCTCATGATCAATCTTCCCGAGCTCGATACCTGGGGCCACTGGTACGGCCCCAGCAACACGGCGCCCTTTCGGCAGCTCATGCTGAACGTCGATCGTCAGATCGGGCAAATCGAGGCGGTGTACCGCCAGCTCGGCTTGCTCGGGCGGACGGACTTTATCATCACCGCCGATCACTCCATGATGGAGTCGCACGCGGCCCATAATTGGCACGCCGTGTGGGAAGCGGCGAGCGCGGTGCATGCCACCGTAGCCCGAGGAGATGGCGAGGGAGGCTCGGTCTGGCTGCAGGATCCAGGACAGGCGAAGGCGGTCGCAGAGCGACTGGTAAAGATGCATCCTGCCCATGTGGAAGCCATCTTCTACCGGTCGGCGCCCGGTCTGACCTACAGCTATGTCCAGGCATCACCGGTCAGCTGGCTGATCAGCGCTCAGGCTGCAACGGCGCTGCAGCACCTCGTCGACACGGCGGCGGGTCGGAACGGCCCGGACCTGTGGGTCCTGTATCGCGAGAACTATACGGTAGTGCCACGAAACGTGCAAGGCGTGTGGAAGGGGACGCATGGCGGCGCAACCTGGAAGGTGCAGAATGTCCCCTTGATCCTGGCCGGTCCTGGTATCCGTCCAGGGGTGCACTCCAGCTTTCCGGCGCGAGCCATCGACGTGACACCGACTATCGAGCGGCTGCTCGGCCTGCCTTCCATCCACCGGGATGGTGTGCTTCTGGCCGATGCCCTGACCGACGCAACCAAAGGGGAGATGAAAGCGCAGGACCTGCTTACACCGTCCCTGGCTGCCGACGTCGAGGCACTCAAGGCTCAGTCCACGGCAGATGTCCGGATGGAGCAGCCCCGGCCCGCTCTCCCGCGCCCCTCGGTGCAATGTGGCCGTGCCGGCCCCAAGGGACAAATCTGTAAGACCACGCCCGAGGTGGCGACGAACCAATAGCCATGAGCCGTGAGCTTTGAGCCATGAGCCAGTTCATCCTTTGTTTAGAAATCCTTTCAACTACCCTGCATGGCATTTAGACTTGAGGCATGAGCCGGGAGCTGTGAGTGTCGAGGCATGACTAACTTGACTAATCGCCCGCACTCTGTAGCTCAGGGCTCAGAGCTCAAGGCTCAGAGCTCACGGCTCACAGCTCATGGCTCATCCGACATCGAGCGTCTCATCTCGTCGTACACCTCGGGCAAGCTATCGCGCCACGCCTTCGTCCGCCGGCTCCTGGCGCTGGGCGTGAGCATTGGTTTCGTCGAGACACTTCTGGGAATAAACGCCAGGCGGGCCCTTGCTGCACCTGCCCGGCAATTCGTGCCGTCACGTCCTCCTTACTTCGTGCTGGTGGTGATGGACGCTTTCCGTGCCGACTACATCAATCTGGCACCGATGCCCAACCTGGAGTGGCTCATGAGTCAGGGCACGACCTTTCCGCGTGCATGGGTGGGTCAGCTGGAGTCGTATACGCCTGCCAGCCATGCCACGCTGTCCACCGGAGCCACGCCGGCGCACCATGGTGTGCTCGGCTTCGACTGGCGCGACCCAAAGACAGGTCAGGAGACCTATACAGGCTGGTATGCCGACGTTATCGCCGGCCGCCTGGAGCAGCAGCTCCAGGCGCACGGTGTGAACTCTATTCCCCAGGCCTTGAAGCGTAGCGATCCCAACGCCCGGATTGTCGCTCTGAGCAGCGAGAAGTACTACGCGGCCGACGCCATGGGAGGTTCGGCCGCGGACTACATCATCTATGGCCATCCCCAGGGCAAGAGTATCGTGACCCTTGGTATTCCGCATCACCTGCCGCCCGAGACGTTCCTACAGAGCAAGGGACTTACCCGGCCGTGGCCATTGAGTTACGGCCAATTCGACAACATGTCGATGACCATGGCTCTCGAATCGCTGCGCACGCTCGACCCACGAGCGCTCATGATCAATCTGCCTGGACCAGATATCTATGGGCATCGCGTGGGTGGACCGGCCACACCGAGCGTCATGACCAGACTCATTCGCGGCTGCGACAGTCAGCTCAAACGTTTGATTACCGCTCTGCGCAATCGTGGCGTGCTCGATCAGACCGTGCTCGTCATCACCGGTGACCATGGCATGGTCAGAAACACCTACCAGATCGACGAGAACATCCTGAAGCAGACGGTGCGCGACGCCGGGGGCGACTATCTCTTCCACACCGGCGGAAGCTCGGCCTATATCTGGCTACGGAACCCTGCAGTCGCACCAAAGGTGGCACAGCATCTGGTGGATACCCTCCACCACACACCCTTCGCGCACCATCAGACCATCCAGTCCGGAACGTACACCTACCATCCGGTAGTGCGAACGGGATGGTCTCTCGATCCTGCCCTGGAGGCAGCATATCAGTACCTGTTGGGCACTTTTGCCGGACCTCTGGCGCCCGATATCGCCCTGGCTTTTGAAGAGGATACGATCACGCGGGTCTATACCGACGCGCACGGCGAGCATGGTAGCGCAACCTGGGGCGCCCAGCAGGTGCCGCTGGTGATTACCGGTCCGGGTGTGAAGCGAGGAAAGGTATCCGAATTCCCGGCTCGCTTGATGGATGTGGCGCCCACCGTGCTCACCCTGCTGGGTATCGAGCCGGTGAATATGGACGGCGTGGTCCTGACCGATGCGCTGACGGCGCCGACCAAGGCCCAGCAAAACGCACAGGACAAGGTAGCAGACGCGCTCACGGCCTACCAGCGGGCCATTATGGCCCGCTCGCAGGTTGACCAGATGATGCAGCGGCCCTTCCGGAAGGGCTGAGCTAAGCCGAATTCTTCGTAGGCCGGCCGCTCAGTCGCCGGCTCACGTGCCCGCTGGCCGGCGCCCGGGTACCCCGCCGCAGGCTTGGGTGACCCTCTGGGTGTCATGCAATCAGCTTCCGCTGGGCGGCCAGCCGGGTGCGTGAAGAATGCAGGCTAAGCAGTCCATTTCAAGCCGGTGCCCTGGCGGCGGACTTCGGCGACGGCCCACCAGAGACCGACCGCGGTGCCGAGAAGGACGATAGCTCCCACGATCGTCACGGCCCAGCGCCGTTTCCAGTGGATCACCGGCTGCTCGTTCGAGGGGAGGAAGTTGGGCAGCTGGTTGTGCGCCTCCAGATAGACGTCGTGCTGCGCTCGGGCCATCAGCGCGTTGACATAAACATTTATCTTGGCATCAGAGGCGGTCTGTCTGGCGGTATCTGCCGCAGTAGGATGCTGAAAGGCGTCGGCCAACACAATGCCGTCACGTGCATCCGGAGTGATCCCCATGGCTCGCTCGATGGTTGGAGCAATGTCGGCCAGACGGCCGGAATGATGGGAGACACCGGGCTGGATGCCGGGCCCGGAGAAGATCAGGGTGATTTGCTGAGATCCCCAGTCGGCGCCGCCATGCCGGCCCATCATTTGCGGCAATCCGCTGTTTCGGGCGTTCTCACGCAGCAGAATGGCGATATCTTCACCGGTCGGACCGGCCTCGGTACTCAGCAGGTAGTGGTATGCCTTGACCAGGTCTGGGGAGCAGGACTCGCAGCCGGCCATGTTGTAGTAGTACTGGCTGCCCTTGTGCTGGATGTAGAAGATGGCCGAGACGTTGTCGTAGTGCTTGGCATAGATGGCCTTGGCCATCTGCGCATTGTCGGCCGGGTTCTTGAGCCAGATGGAGGTCATGGTGGGCCCGGCCGAGCCACCGCCGTTGGTCAGAATGATCGAGTGCTGCCCCAGCGTACTCTTGATCTGATTCACCACCGCGTCTCGATCGAGCACTCGATGCTTGGACTGAATAATGCCATGATCCGCGGTGACGACAAACAGCGTCTGGTTATAGATGCCCGCTGCTTTGTACGCAGCAACCAGCCGACCGAGGTCGCTATCGAACGCCCTATAAAGGATGGTCTCGTCGTGATACCAGTTGTGCGACCAGTGGCCGATGGTGTCGACCTCGGGAAGATTGATCATCATGCCGCGTGGGCGGTAGCGCTGAAGCGACTTGATGGCGAAGTTGACCACCAGCCGGTCCTGCTGGCCGATCGGCAGCGGGTCGTAGAGGAGCGGCACGGTGCTGCCGTTGCTGCTGACCAACGGGACGCGGAGCGAGCGATCGTTGAGCAGGGTGGCGGGGACCGGATGCTGTCCCAGCGTATACGGCGCCCAGTAGCCGTTGCTGCGGTCATAGGAGTAGATCCAGCTGGCGTCGGGACCGCCCATGGGACCGGCAGCGTGGAAGTGGGCGCCACTGCCGGCAATCACCAGGTCTTTCGGATACTTCTTGTGGATCACCCCGGCGAGGGTGGGGGTGCCTGAGTCTTTGATGATCTTGAAGACCCAGCCGTTCTGGTAATTGGCGAGCGCCTGGGTGGTGGGAGAGATTTGCCCGGTGCTGTGAATGCCCCAGTCCCAGTTGACGATTCCGCCGTCATCCTTGGGCAGGGAGCCGCTGCCGATCACGGCATGGCCGGGAGGCGTAATACTCATCAGGTCTCCCACCCAGGCACGATCGTAGAAGCGAGCGTGCTGAAGCAAGGCACGCATGTTGGGCATGGCGCTCAAGTTCTTGGTGATGTAATCGGGCCGTCCCGCATCCAGCACGATCAGACACAGGTACTTGGCGGTGGCCGGAGCAGAGGCAGCATTGGCGCCGAGCGGCAGCACGCCCAGTACGGCGCCCGACAGGAGCAACGGCAAGAACAGACGCTTCATGTGTACCCCTGAATCAACCGGTCGTCTTGCGATCGGCCAGTCCTGTTCGCGATGATCATGCCCGACCCCACGCTGGAGGGTAGCGAGATGGGATGGGCGAAAGCAAGGAGATCTTACGCCACGATGAACTTGGCGGAAGTGCTCAAAGGTGATCTTTTCCGCCATAAACTACTGAGCCACAAAGATGTACTCTTGCACCTCTCGCCGCCTTGCAGTCGCATGTGTTCCGAACGAGTACCGATGCGGCACCGCGAAGAACTCGACATGCTGTTTCTGACTCCGCAGGAGCTCGTAAATCTCCTGCTCTCCCGGGATTGAGTTGGAACTGTACGAGAGCACAATGGTGCTGTGCCGGAAGCGACGGAAGACCTCGGAGAGCGCAAGATCTCGTTTATACCCGGGCAGCTCGTCCACGTGTGCCCAGGCCGAATCCAGGAAGAAGAGGTCCTCAGGCGGGAAGTAGAGACCATCGAACGTCCGTCGAATGAAGTCTGAGGCTTTCGGTGCCGGCGACAGGATGCGGGCGACATCATCGTCGGTGAGCACCACTTCTGAGTTCTCAATAACAGCCCGGGCGATGGTCGCCGGGAAGTTGAGGAAGTCGTTCGCGGTGACGGCTTTGCCCATAGCCTTGAGGGCATAGCTAACTACACCGCTTCCACTGAAGGCATCGAGAGCGCTCTCGAATGAGAGCTCCGAGAAGATCTCGACAAGGTAGGGAATGACCCGGTACTTCGATCCCATGTACCGGATACGAGGGAATTTGGCCACCCGATCCAATACCGGCCCCGTAAGCAGCCCAGGTGGCGGCTGCAGGGGAACCGCCATCACTCGCCCCGGTCTGTTTCGGCACAACTCTGGGTCCAAGGACGTGGCGCAGTCCTCTAGCCTCAATTCACCCATCGACCGTGCGTGCACTACTAGATATAGGCGACGCACCCATTCGGAGCGCAACAAGTAGTATCATGGGCAGAGCAGGATGAGGGAGAGCGGGTTACCACAGTCTCCCTCATGCCGCATCTCGGCCCACCAGCTGCTTGCACAGCCCTGGGCATGCCGGCGGAGGCGGGCCACCGAGTGGCTCGCCTTCCGCATTCAGACGAAAAAAAGATGCAGACGGGCGCTTGCACGTCCATCTGCATGCGCTCCAGTTACCTGCCGGGCCGGGTGTTACCCCGTCCGACAGGAGCGACGGTTCAGTTACCCAAGCCGCCGCATCCGCTGGAGCTGCTCGGGGTTCACCTTTCGGTTACCCCCAAAGTCGGGGCGTTACCGCCCGACTCCTGTAGCTTAGCAGTGCGACGCCGGCCGGTCAATGGGTTTTGCGGCGAAAATCTGCCTTTCCCCAACATTCGTGGACAAGTGGACAGAGGTCCTGCGATGGGCAGGGTTCCTCGAGGGTTATGACAAGGGAATGCCGGCTCCTGCCAGTGGTCGGCATTGGCTCTGGAGCGAGCGTCGGACCTTTCGGGAGGGCGGCCCGGGCAAAAGTGCCAGAGCCCTGACAGTAAGCCTTAGTCTAAGAGCGACCGGCAATAGGCAGAAGGGATAAGGGGGGCCCGGCAGAGAGAGCAGGCAGGGGTCCGACGATTATGGAGTACCCACTTCCGTGATCGAGGAGCCCCCATGCCTGTCCTTCCAGCTTCCCTGGTCGAGCCGCTCTGGGTCCAGTTCTCGGCCTTGCTGCCCGAACGTCCCCGCGTCGTTCCCACCCATCCCCTGGGCTGTCATCGCCAGCGGATCGCCGATCGCCTGGTCTTCGACTATGTGCTCGCCGCCCTGGTCCATGGCTCGGGCTATGAGCGGATCGCCACCCCTGGCTGTCTGGGAGGGGGCTCACCGGTGGCTCAACACGCTGAGCGGCTATGAGACGCCAGCGCCTCTTCGGGCAGATCAGTCCGCGGATCAGCGAAGACGGTAAGCGGTCAGCCGTCCGACTCTCAGGAACTGATTGAGCTTGGCCGTGCTGTTCTGGAAGAGTCCACCGTAGACGATATTGATCACCACGTTCCCTTGTCGGAAGACCAAGCCATACCCGATCCCAGACTGCATGACCGTGGATTCGTCGCCGATCTTGGCCACCGCCAATCGCTTTGGATTGAGATGGGCGAACACGGACCTCTTGATGAAGATGACCTGGCGCCCATAGACCTGATGCGCAAGGCTCGTGTCAGGATAGAGGTAGGCACACAGAACCAGCGACGCCGAGAACGCGGCAAAGCCCTGGATGGCGCCCTGGGTCCAGCCTCGACCGCCCACACGCGCCGGCATGTCGCACTTCCCCGTCCAGTTGTACTTCGCGACAAAGACGGTCATGGTGGGGACAAACCGCGTATACACTTTGGATCGCTCGATCTTCAGGTCTGAAGGGACGTCGCGCGGTTGGAGAAAGGCAGAGCGCAGATCGTGGGTAGCGAGTCCCGCGGAGCATGGTCCAAGGGCCAGGAGTGCCCCCAGGACGACAACTAATGCCGCGTTGAGGGGCAGACGGACTCTTGGGCGTTTGCGCATCATGGCTCATGCAGCGTGGGGAACTCGTCTCGGTGGGCGAGAAGCTTTTCGCGCGGCAAACCCTGCCCTCCAAGACGGCGTCTATCTGCTTCCCACCGCCTGATCTACCACTACTCTATCGCTCTCGTCAAGCCATGTCCAGCGACTGGGCTTCAGGCTCACTATCGAGCAGGCAGCCTGACTACCCCAACCACCATTTTCGAAGCAGGCCTCGGTTAGATTGCCAGCGTCTCCTGAACGACCTAGCTTAATCGGGGAGGAGCGAGCTCCTGCTCTTCAACGAGCCGGACTTGGTGACCATGATCACGGAGCAGCCGGTGAAATCATATATGTCTGCCGATATTGTCCGGAGACGAACCGACTATTCGAGACTCAACAGGCTGATTCTAGGACCCAACTCGGCCAATTTTCCCCACAGAGAGCCAGCCGCTGGTTCTATATATTCGATGAATCCTGCGCTTACAGGAACCAAGATTCCATAAACGCTCTCCTACTGAGATTCTCAGCGCCCTCTCCTCGACCACGCCAGCGCTATCACTGTAAGTTTGCAAATGAATTTTGGATTGACTAAGAGCGACCGGCAATAGGCACTACTTGAGGCGCCGAACCGTCGGACGCGTCGGCCAGCGGTAGCGGAGTCGGGTCTCCTGGATCAGGCGGCGAAGCACCACGAGGGCCGCCGCCAGGAACAGGTAGAACTCCACCACCACCTGCCGCTTCTCCGCGCAGCGTCGCAGCTTCCCATAGCCATTCATCCAGGCGTGGGTCCGCTCCACCGTCCAGCGACTCCCTGCCTGCCGCGGTGCCGCCACTCCCTTGCGGGCGATGTCCCCCGCCAGGCCCAGGTCGTCGAGCAGGGCGCGCGTGGGGCCACTGTCATAGCCCCGGTCCAAGTGGACGGTCCCTGGTTCGGCGGCGGTAAGTGCTGCCACCTTCTCCAGTCCGGCGAGGGTGGCCGGCAGCAAGGGGGCATCATGGCGGTTGGCGCCGGCGGGGACCAGGTGGAGGGGAATGCCAGTTCCCTCGGTCAGCAGCGAACGCTTGAGTCCCTGCTTGCCCCGATCCACCGGGGAGCGTCCTGCGACCTCCCCACCAGACGGGGCCTTGGTGATACAGCCATCCACCGCCAGGTCCTCCAGGTCCAGCCCGATCATGCGCTCGTAGGCCGCCAGAGCCAGGAGATGCACCTGCTCGGCCAGCCCCAAGGCCGCCCAATCCTGCAGCCGACGCCGGATGGTGCGATCCGAGCAGCCGGGCGTGGCGATCCGCTCGTAGCCGGAGCCATGGACCAAGGCGGCGATGACGTGCTCGAAGACCAGGCGATCCGCGATCCGCTGGCGGTGGCACCCGAGGGGGTGGGTGGGGGCGACAACGGGACGCTCGGGCAGCAGGGCCGAGAACTGGACCCAAAGGGGCTCGAACAGGGATGCTGGGAGGACAGGCATGGGTGCTCCTCGATCAGGGTGAGTGGTCACTCCATGATCGTCGGAGCCCTGCCTGTTGTGTCTGCCGCCGTCCTGTCTCCCCTCAGCCTATTGCCGGTCGCTCTAAAGCCATCCGCAAGGGGGCGCGCGGTTGGCCGCACGCCCTCCTCCCCGAGGCTATGCCGTGAGAAGCAGAACGCGATTGCTCTTGACGTCGACTAGAACCACCACATCGCCGGTAACGGTCACACCCTCGTCGGGAGGGAGTGAGTTATAGATACCGTGGAGGATGACAAGCGCGACCTTATGGCCGGGACCGTAGCGGAGAAGAAGATCGGAAACATTCACAGAGCGCCGCGTGGCGGGCGGAACGGTCACTGAAAGCGCACGCTCCAACCCCTGCATTGGCACGATATGCGTGCTCTGCACGCTCGGTCCACTGGACCACGTCATGTACTGCTGACCGTACTGGAGAGCGGTATCGGCGAAACGGCTCTGGGTCGAGGTTGCCGACGCCGAGAGCGCAAACCATAGTATTGCCGCGCAAAGGGCGAGCGCAACCACTGCGGCGAGAACCCAGAATCGGCGTTTACTGCCGCGCGCGGCCGCCAAAGTAGCCTCGAATACCATCGGCGTACCCCTGAGCGATAGCAGCAATGATCGATGAATGACCCAGCGCCGCCGCGTCGCGCGGGCTCGAAAGGAAGAGCGATTCGATCAAGGCGCCCGGCATGTTGGTGCCGGTGACGAAGTGGCGGAGCGATGGCCCCAATATCAGGAACCAGGGATAATCCGGACGGGTCTGAGGAACGTTATCGTCCACGTCGGTCTGTACCCCGTTGTCCGGAGAGGAATAGTGAGCGTGCGCGAGGGACGATGCTACGGCCGCGGTGAGCAGGTTCGCCAGGCGCTCGCTCTGGCGCCAGAAGGGGCGCGCCGGGCAGTAGTAACCGTGCGTGCCATGGATGGAAGGATCTCCAATCGCATCGAAGTGGATGGAGACAATGACGTCGGCATGATGACGATTCGCAAATAGGTTCCGCGCGTCGAGCTCGTCGACATGGTCGATGTGACCGTCATGATTGAGATCGCGCGGAGGAGTGTTCACTCCCTGGTCCCGCGTGCGGGTGAGGTAGACCCGGTATCCCATGCCTCGAAGATCAACCTCGGTGCGCTGTGCAACCTGGAGCGTGAGATCCTTTTCCATCAGCTTCCCACTCGCATCGACCGCCCCCGGATCCGAACCCCCGTGCCCCGGATCGAGCACGACGATGAACGGCCGTTGGTGGAGGGCACCGGTTCGAGCTACCGCGTGGTACGGCAAGATCAGCAATAGGCCGGATGCCACGAGAGCGGCGACGGCCAGGGATGGCTTGAGCCGGCGAGGCCGGCGCGTTACGCGGTCTGGCGGCTGGGTCGGAAGGGCTGACGGTGCGGAAATCGTGCTATCCTGATCGACCGGCTTGTCCGGGTGCGCCGGATGCTCCACGACATCGTAGCATTCGAGACCGGTTGTCTGAATATGCACTACACTACAGAGCCGAAGCTTGCCGAGGGGAGAGACTCGAAAGAATGAGACGGGGGGAAAAGCGGATGCGCAAGCATTCGGTGCATCCGCTTATTGAAATAGCCCTCGTGGTGCTGTTGCTTGGAGGGGGGATCCTGATTCTCCGGGCGCGCGGTACCAGCGCACTTGTGTCGCCCGCGGCTCAGCAGCTCGCCCGGAGCCAGACTGCCTCTTGCTTTGGGATCACGCCCTGCCCGATCAAGCACGTGGTTTTCATCATCAAGGAGAACCACTCATTCGACAATCTCTTCGGCCGCTTTCCAGGCGCCGACGGGACGCGATACGCTCTGGTGGGCTCGCGGCGTATACTCCTGGGCCGCACGCCCGACCATATCCACGACATCTATCACACCAGCACTGCTGCCCGGTTCGCCGTGAATAGCGGGCATATGAACCTGTTTTACCGGCTGACCGGCGCCGTCCAAAACGGCCATGACTACGCCGATTCCAGTTACGACCAGAGCTCGATTCCCAACTACTGGAAGTATGCCCAGACCTATACCCTGGCCGATCGCTTCTTCTCAACGATCAATGGACCGAGCTTCCCGAACCACCTGGTCACCATTGCCGCCCAGTCTGGCGGAACGATCGACAATCCGGGCGGACTAAATCTTCCCCGCGCCGACTTTACCTGGGGCTGTGACTCACCCTGGCTCGTCAAAGTCATAAGCGGGAAGACGATAACCCGTGTCAGCCCGTGCTTTGACCTGAAAACACTGGGCGACGAGGCAGACCATGCCGGTATCTCCTGGCGATACTACGCGAGCCCACCCGGTTCCACCGGGTATATCTGGGCTGCCTTCGACGCCATCAGACAGATTCGGCTTGGCAAGGATTGGGCCAGAAGCGACATTCCAGATCGGAAATTTGCCGGTAATGTGGCTCATGGAAAGCTTGCCGCCATCACCTGGCTCACCACGGATCTGGCGCAGAGCGAGCATCCACCTGGCAGTGAATGTATGGGCGAGAACTGGACGGTAAGGCAGGTCAATGCCATCATGCGTAGTCCGTTCTGGCGGTCGACCGCTATCGTCGTCACCTGGGACGACTTTGGGGGCTTCTACGATCACGTGCGCCCTCCGGTGATCAGCCCGATCTCCTACGGCCCGCGCGTGCCGGCCATCATCATCTCACCCTACTCTCGGGCCCACTCGGTCGATCATACGGTCTATGACTTTAACTCGGTCCTCCGATTCATGGAGGAGGTGTTTCATCTGCAGCATTTGTCACAGGGTGACAGGGACGCGAACAGTCTGAGCCACGCCTTCGACTTCCAGCAGCCGCCACTCCTTCCACGGGTGCTGAAGGAACGGCAGTGTCCGAGGAACGAGCTATTAGCCATGAGCCATGAGCCATGAGCTTTCGAGTGGCTGGCCGCCGATATTATTTCGGGATTGCCGACTACTCGGATTGACGGCTTGTGCTCGGGGGGCGTATCGCATACGCCCCTACACGTATCTAATCATGTGCCACTCAGGCAAGCACGCCAGTGACTTAGCCTGATCACCGGGCACCGAATCGTAGACAGTGGCTCCGGTCGCCGACTATCATCGGCGTGATGGAGAACACTCTGACTGCGGTCCGCGCCAGCATCGACCTGGCGCTCGAGCCGTCCGCGGCATTCGAAGTAATCGTCGAGGAGCTTGCCGCCGCGCTCGAACGGCTGGAGATCCGGCTCGATATCGGGCGCGAGCGTGTCACCGAGGGCGAGGTCGAGGTAGCGCGTGTCACGTCCTGGGCGCCCGGTGAGCGCATTGTGTTTGAGTGGCATCCATCCGACTGGAAGCCGGACGAAGTGACGGTGGAGCACCGCGGGTGGGGCCGTGCGCTGGGCGACCATGGCGGCGAGCTCGCGGGTTGGTTCGCCGGTGAGGTGGCCGCGCCGCTCCTTCGGGCGACGGCGCCGACCGGCTTCGGTGACTGGCTGACCGACCGCAGAGCGCGCCGCCCATCGGGGCTGCAGTCGCGGGCGGTCTACCGTGACCCTGTCTACCACCGTCCCAACTTCCGGGCGATCCTGGAGGCTCTCACGCTCACGGCCGACGACTACCTGCTCGAGGTCGGCTGTGGCGGCGGCGCGTTCTTGCAGGAGGCGCTGCGGAGTGGCTGCCGGGCGGCCGCCGTCGATCACAGCGCGGATATGATACGGCTCGCACGCGAGGTAAACCACGACGCCATCGCGGAGCGCCGGCTGGAAATCCTTGGGGCGAGCGCCGACCGATTGCCGTTTCCGGATGCAACCTTCACCTGCGCGGTGATGACCGGCGTCCTCGGATTCTTACCGGATCCGGTCGCGGCGCTGGCGGAGATCCGGCGCGTGCTCGCTGAGGACGGCTGCCTGGTCCTGTTCACCGGCGCGCCGGAATTGCGTGGGACACCGGCCGCACCCGAGCCGCTCGCGCGACGACTGCACTTCTATGAGGATGAGGAGCTAGAGCGGCTGGCGCGCGATGCCGGATTCTCGGATGTGCGCGTCGGGCGGCCCGTACTCCAGAGATTCGCGCGCGAGACCGGCGTGCCGGAAGAACACCTCCCTCTCTTCGCCGGGCGTGGCGGACAACTCCTGATCGCCTCCAAGAAGGGAAGCTAGCGAGATTGTCCCAATCGGCCCTTCGCTGAGCTTCCGGGCGCTGCGGACAGTCGGATTCCATTTCGGGGAGTTCGCGACATCGATCACCGTGCCGAAGACTTGCTCGACAGGTATGTTGATCGTCTGTGTCCGGGTAAAGATTGCCGTGCTTGTCTCCTCCTCAAGGACGGGTGCCCTTTTGACCGACCGGTTTGGGGCTGAGAGCAACTGTGTTCCTGAGTCAAGGGGTAGGTATGAGGTGGTACTAAGCGAGATGTGGTGGGCGGCCGGGAGGGCACCACACCCAGAGGGTACCCGGGGCTGCCCCTACGACGCCCGCCGTGGGAAATACCTACCCCAGTCAGCCCACAAGGGGCTGCCCCTACAGATACCGAATAGCGACCCCTATCAGCCGGTTCGGGGTCAGTGGCCGGACGGAGGGCTGAACGGGCGGGCGTCGAAGAACACGCGAATGGAAGCAATCTTGTCGCCTTTCACGGTGATCCACTCCGCCACCGGGGCAGTCCCGGCCGGTGTGGCCGTGATCAGGTCATAGATAGTGCAGGCGTCTTGCTCATCCACGAACACCTTGCGCGGCTCGACACCTTGCACGATGGCAAAAAGCTTCTGGATCGACGCCAGGTAGTCATCCGCATTGTCGAAGGTGTCGATTGGCCCATGGAAGGAGAGATCGTCATGGAGGAGACTTCGTACCGCCGGGAGATCCTTACTGGCCCAGGCTGCATAGTAGCGGTCCACGATCTGCCGTGTCTCGTTCGTCTGAGTGCTGGGTGCCGTCATCAGGAGTCCTCCTTCTCGTCGGGTGTTACCTACCCACGAATTGTTACGTAGCCAGACCTGGTGCACAATGGCTCAGACGCCGGGATTCTTTGCCGTGTTGCCGGAGGAGGTGGCCCGTGAAGCGCGCGAGCGAATTCCCACAAGACGATGTGCTCAGCGAGCTCCTACGCGCGCTCCGCGTGCGCAGCACTGCCTACTGTTATTCACAGATGACAGCGCAGTGGGGCTTCCGGGTCGAGGCACAGGCCATTGCCACCTTCCACTTCATTGTGTCGGGGGACTGCTGGATCGAGGTGCAGGATCTCGACCATCCGATCCGTCTTCAGAGCGGTGATCTGGTCCTGGTTCCCCGGGGGCATGCGCATCAGGTGCGCGACGACCTCAGAGCGCCTGTCCAGCCGCTCCAGCAGCTCATTGCCTCGTATGCCGGCGATGACGGACGGCGACTGCGGTATGGAGGCGATGGTGCCCGCACCGAGCTCCTCTGTGGGTACTTCGACCTCGAGCATGTGGCGGCGCTCTCGGCCCTCGAGTTCCTCCCACCGGTGGTCCACCTCCGAAGCCAGGATGGGCGGCCGGCCGCGTGGTTGGAGACCATCCTCGAGCTCCTGCTGCAGGAGATGACCTGCGGCTCTCCGGGAAGCGAGGCGGTGGTGATCAGGCTGATCGATGTGCTCCTCGCTCAGGCCCTTCGGACTTTCAAACCGGGTCTCGATGACAATCTTCCGCCAGGACCCCTTGCCCTCGCGGATCGGGAGATTGCCACCGCCCTCCGGCCGATCCACGATCAGCCGGAGCATCCCTGGACTACGAATGAGCTGGCAGAGCGAGTCGCCATGTCGCGATCGGCCTTCGCGGCTCGCTTCCGGCACCTGACCGGTGAATCACCAATGCGGTATGTTGCGCACTGTCGCCTTGCCAGGGCGGCTGAACTGCTCTCCAGGACCAACACAACGCTGCTCGACATTGCATTGCAGACCGGGTACTCGTCAGACGTGGCGCTGAGCAAGGCCTTCAGGCGGCAGTTCGGTCTGGCACCCGGAGACTATCGCAAGGCCAGTCCCTGCCGCGCTTTGGCCGCGCTGCCGGCATCTTAGCCGGTTGGCCCAGAACCCGGCTGAAGACCTCGGCAGCCTCGAGATTCGTCAGCTCGCTGCCGGCAATCTCTACGGCCTGCCCGATGAATTCGTCCGGGCGCTCGAACGCGAGGGCCACAAAGGCACCGATATCGTCCACGGCGATGGTCTGGTACGGGTGGAATCGTCAAAGTCACCCTGGACCAGTTCGATGCCCTCGCGCGCCAGGGCTCCGGCAGCGTCACTGCTAGGGTTGAGCACCAGGGCACGCAAGCTCCATCCCGTGCCCCGCATGTGGCGAATGACCGCACCACCCTGCCGCCCGGTGGCACCGGTGACGAGCACTGTCTTGCCTGCCGTGCTACTCATGGCGGAACCACAATTCGGCATTCGTTCGGTCCGAGAACCACGCCGTCGGAAAGATCGCCGGACCGTCCACAACCTCGGTGCCACCAGCCTCCATGGTGGAGGGGGCGCCTGCAGGCTCCAGAAACCCAAACTTCCGCACCCCTGCAGCACCGTAGCGCGGAATGATGAAGTCATTGCGCCATTGCATGA
>Ga0207416_1001360_pt1 | contig 33335 bp, 32 predicted proteins | sample PaiPotPPM11metaG_FD_184107 | JGI IMG/M metagenome (GOLD analysis project Ga0207416, IMG submission 184107) | Iron sulfur acid spring bacterial and archeal communities from Banff, Canada, to study Microbial Dark Matter (Phase II) - Paint Pots PPM... ...
AAGCCATTGCCAAAAACCTCCCTAAAAAAGGGAGGCGGAGCGCCGAAAGGCGCATCCAACCATTGTCCGCGCCACACGTCCAAACGTTGCCGCTTGAACGTGCGCGGGCGCGGAAGCGGGCTTTGCGCAAGCCCGCTCGCCTTCCGGAGCTCTACCGCGGCTCTCGCCAAAGGCTTTCACCCTTGGCTCGGTCCGGTCCCGCGCTTCATGGTAGCGGACAACCGATCCGCTCCCCGGGCAGCCAGCTCCTGGCAGACCGGCGTCGTGGCCGGCCGGGCGAGTTTCCGAACCGCCCGCGGACGAGGTTACGAGCCCCATCCCGGGCACCGCCCCCGCTCCATCAATCGGCCGTCACCGGTTGACGTCCCTTGGATGAGCGAGATGTATTTTCTTTATTTCGTCGCGCGACGTGCGACAAGAAAATTCCGCCGGCCGGAGCCATCCCTCTGATCTGACAAGAGTCTTTTTCCGCTCTTTGTTCGCTGTCCGGTCGCCGTAATTGTGACAGCCGACTTGATTCGCACTTTTTTCCGCCAAGGCGCGGAGAGTGCGGACATTTTCAAATTGTGGCAGCGAAATCCCGTTCCCTTGCGGGCTTGCTGATCGGATTGCTCAAACCTGAAAGACTTTCTGCACCTCGTCGCCGAAGTGGTTGATCACCTTGACGCAGATGCGGCCGTGCTTTGGGCGAGGGAAGGGGCGTGAAATAGTGGAGTTCAATTCCGCCCATGCGGTTTCGTCGATGTCGGCCTTGAGCGCGCGCTTAAGGCCGTCATAAGGGTCATCGCCGACGAAGTAGGCTTGCCGGACAAAGAAGCTTTCTTCGTCGTAGTCATGGTCGATGAACCACGCGGCGACATCGTTCATCAGTTCCTTGCCGCCGGACGAGCGCACCTCGCCGGTGGTCGGATCGAAAATATCCATGCCGCGGATTTCCACTTTCAGCATGTCGTCCTTGAGCTTGTGGATGACGATATCCGGCTCGCCGAACACGACGAACAGATTGCCGGCGCCTGTCGCTTTCAGCTTGTCGGCCATACGCAGGTCCTGATTCATGCGCGCCTTGAGCACGGTCAACGAGCCGAGATTGAGCCGCGTGTCGTCGACTTCCGGAGCAAAGGCAAAACCGCAGATGATGAGGGTATCGAACAGGTCGGCGGCTTCGCGCGCGGCGCGGCGCACCAGATCGTAACCGACCGTGTCGTATTCCGGGCCGATGCAGATTGCGGCGCGCTTGCTCTCGCCCTTCTCCTGATAGCGGCCCTCGAACTGAATGAAGCCGGAGCGCGACGCGAATGGCTTGAGCCACTCGAATTTCAGCGTCTCGCCCTTCTTGGTGTTCTGCACGCCTGCCGCCTTGAGATTTTCATAGACCACCTGCGCGAAGTCGGTGATGACCTGGCCGCCCTTCTCGTCATGGCCGTCCCCGGACTTGATCCGGGGATTGACCCGGCCATCCACGCCTTCCTCCTTCGCTGCCAACAATTCCTCCAAATACGGGTCCTCGCCCATTGGCAGCACCCGGTGCGGCGACAGGCTCTCGACCGTGAAGGGGCCGGAGACGCGCACGACGCCGCGTGCCTTGTAGGGCCTGTCGTAGAGAAATTCGACGTCGGCATTACGCGCGATCGAGTCGTCGATCTCCTTTTGCCGCGCGCGGCGCGCCTCCCACCATTGGGTGTGGAGTTGCTTGGTCGCGTCGGGCCATTTCTCATCGGCCTTCCGCGGAACCTGCCACTCCTCCCAAGTCTCCTTGAGCACTTTGTTGAGCTTCTCGCGCAGCGGCTCCAGCGTCTTCTGCCAGCGCTCCCAGATCACGTCGATCTCGGCGTTGTTGGCGATCGATTTGAGCGTGACATGCGGCGCGCGTTCATAGACGAAGCCGTGGCGGATGTTGTTGGCGAATGGCCCGCCGACCGGAGGCTTGCCGGCAAGTTCGCCTTCTTTATGGGCGCCGGCTTCGCTGTCTTTCAAAAGGTAATAATCGTATCGACTGCCTATCAATCGCGCGCGGGCGAGCGTCAGCGCCACACGGCTGGTGTCGATGGTGATCCAGCGCCGGCCCCATTGCTCGGCAACATAGGCCGTCGTTCCCGACCCGCAGGTCGGATCAAGCACAAGGTCGCCGGGGTCCGTGGACATGAGAAGGCAGCGCTCAATGACTGCCGGACTGGTCTGAACGACGTATATCTTACCGGCACTTCCCGCCGTATCTAGCCAGTTGTTCGTAATCTCATACGCTGGGAAATCGTCTAAAAATCTTTGATATCTCAGTGTTCTGCCAGCTCGTTGAATTCGGTTGGCCTTAAACAGGCGCTCGAATCCGGTCTCACCGGTTTTCCAATATCCGCCACTTGGTTCGAATTCTTCACCGTCAAAAACCACTGGGAACGATCCCGGAGGTCGATTGGATGTCAAACTCGTGAGCTGGAAAGCTTTGCCGTCTTCGTCTACTTGATCGTAGCGAGCGCCCGATCCATGCCCCACTCCGATTTCCTTTTTACGGTAGGGTTGACGATATTTTATCCCTCCAATGTTCTTCGCAAACCAAATCAAATAGTCGCTTACACTCGATAGCAGCTCGCTTGATTGGCCGCCCGTTTTCTGAAATGTGATTACAGATACAAGATTTGCGGGCCCAAAGATTTCATCCATCAAGCTTCGCACAATGTGAAGATTCTCTAACCCTATCTGGACGAATATCGAACCTGTGTCGCTAAGCAAATCGCGGGATGCAATGAGGCGATCGCTAAGGTAGTTCAGATATGAATGAATGCCATCCTTCCAGGTATCGCGAAATGCGCGAATTACTTCAGGTTCTCGCGACACGCTGTCTTGCTTCGTATCCTCCACCCTCCGACTTTTCGTCGACGGTTGCCAATTCGAATTGAATTTGATGCCATACGGGGGGTCAAGATAAACGCACTGCACCTTGCCACGCAGTGCCTCACGCTCGGCAAGCGAGGACATAACGAGCAACGAATCGCCAAGAATCATGCGGTTCGACCAATTCTGGTCGTGGGCATAGAACTCAGTCTTCGCTTCGGGATCGGCGAGCCCATTGAAGTCGTGAAAGAAATCGAACTGCGAGGCGTCGTCGGCGCGGCGCTCTTTGGTCCGCCGTCGCAAATCCTCGACGATCGCGCGCGGCTGAATTTTCTCCTGGATGTAGATCGGCGGCGCATCGACTTCGAGCGGATCGGGCTCGAAATCCTTGCCGCGCCAGACGAGCTGCGGATCGAGGTCGGGATTGCGCGGCCAGCGGAGCTTTTTTTCCGCCTTGCCCTCGTCAGCGATGAGCTTTTGATTCTCGGCCGTCGGAATGTTCTTCCGTCTCGCTTCCTTATGCTTATAGCTCTCGACCTCGGCTTCCGCGCCTGTCTTAGGTTTGGCCCGTTTTGCCATTACTTCCGCCCTTCGCCCTTCCGTTCGAGTCGGAGTCCCTTGTTTCGCGCCTGCGAACGTCTATTCTTGACGCAAGGAGTGAACATGTCGAAACCCGTGATCTTCACCATTTCCGCCGCGTGGGACGACGAGGCCTCGGTTTGGAGCGGCCATTGCGACGACATTCCCGCCGCCGCCGATGCGCCGACGCTTGATGAACTGCTGGCGAAGATTTCGGCGATGGCGCTCGATTTGTTGCCGGATAACCACCCTGATATCGATCCGGGCGAGTTGTTCCTGCAAATCACTGCGTTGCGTGAAGCTGAGCCTGCCGCAGCCTGAATGGCGCCGCAGTTTGACAAGCCCCTGCGCGACCTGTTGCGTGCCGCCGGCTGTGCTTTCGTCCGGCAAGGCAAGGGCAGCCATGAGATTTGGTACAGCCCGATAACCAAGCGGAATTTCGCCGTGCCGGTCGGCATCCCGAGCCGCCACACCGCCAATGCCATCCTCCGGCAAGCCGGTCTTCCCAAGGCGTTTTGAGCTTCGCCGGCTTGTCATGGCGCCCGTGCCCGCATGCGCTCACGAATGTGCTTATCCACATCATACGGCGCGTCGGTGAATTCCATGAAATCCCAGCGCCCGAACTGGCCCGAGGCGTTGACGGCAGGTATCCAGGCCTTGCGCATGGTGTCGGCCTTCGCGGCATCGGAGTCGTCGCGGGCGCCCTTGATCTCGACGACAAGATTGAGCGGCTCCGCGTCGCCATTCGCCACGCGCACGATGTAATCGGGACGATATTTTCGGGTATCGCCCTTGTAGTCATAAGGCACTTCGAAGTTCAGGCTGTGGTTCTTCACGTAGGAGATGACTTCGGTCATGCCCTCGATGCGCTCGGCGAACCCTGCCTCCCAGTTGCGGTCATAGACCACGTAATTGAGGTGACACTTATCCGGCCTCGTCGCGAGGATCGTCATCTTGGACGTGGTGAAGTCGACATGCTGCGTCGATCCCGAGGGGTTGTAGGCATTCAGGACCGGGAGCAGGATCGTGTCATTGCCGTTCACCGCGCCTTCTCTTGACGGCAGGACTGCGCGCCAGATCTTCTCCACCGCGCGGATTGCGAGCGAGCGCCATTTGAGGAATTGCGGGCGGAAATCGCCTTTGCAGTCGAGGCATTCGGCGAACCATTGCTCGGTGATTTTGACAAGTTCGGGATAGCGCCAGACTTCAAGGTTGCCTTCCTCATCCTTGAATTTTTCCCGTAGCAGCAGTCCCGCTACGTCGAAGATCACCGATTTGAGGCGAAGCTTGTCCGCGTCCTGGCGCAAATCGAAGGTTATGCCCTCGCCGATCAGCGGCTCGACTTGGGTAACCATTGGGATGTCGTCGGGCGTAAGCACGAGCTTGCTGTCGGCCGTGAAGGCCGGCTTGAGCGGCTTGCGGGGAAAGACGACGCGATAGCCTTCGACATTTGGGAACCGGATCTCGCGCTCGGCGCGATCCTCCATTGCCCTGACGCGGATCACGCGCGGCGGCGGCTTGGGCGCGATCTGCGCACCCTGCTGGGCGAAGGAGAACGGCACGCCGAGAACGTCGGCATATTCGACCGGAAAATGTCCCGTCGCGGGATCGATCTCGTAGGACACGCGGCGCAGCCCGCGCCCGACAACCTGCTCGCACAAAAGCTGGGTGCCGAAAGCGCGCACGCCCATGATGTGCGTCACCGTGTTGGCGTCCCATCCTTCGGTCAGCATCGACACCGAGACGACGCAACGAATATCGGCGCCAAGCCGGCCGGTGCGGCCGACGGTATTCATCACTTCGCGAAGGATATCGGCGTCCGTCAATTCGTCGGGATTGCGCGGATCGCCGCGCAGCCGCAGTTCGCGCTTGAACTCTTCGATCTCGCGTCCGGCGAGCCGCCGAAAGTCGTCCGACAGTGCCTCGCCTGATTCAAGTTGCTCGCTGTCGATGAGCAAAGTACGAAACCGAGGCAGCCAGCGACCGTTCTCGTCAACATTGGAGAACAGGCCGAGTGCGCCCTTCACCACGCGCATTTGTTTTTTATCGTCCTCACCCTCAGTGATCTCGTAGCCGGATATCCAATCGTAAACCAGCTTGGAGGTCGCTGTGTTGTTGCACACGATGATGAAAACCGGCGGCCGGCCCAATTCCGGCTCGCCCTCCCAAAGACTGTAAACCTTCTTGTAATGTCCGTAGAGCGCTTCGATGGCTTGGCCGAGCAAATGCGGGAGGTTTTGCGGGTCCATCGCGCCTTTGGCTTGCTTGCCGCGACCTTTCGCCGGCAAGGCACGCGGATTGTCTTTGCGAATGACGTTGTACACGTCGCGGAATTTCGGCAATTCGCCCTGGATCGCGTCGTCCAGCACCGGTAGACGCGGCACCTTTACGATGCCGCTCTCGATCGCATCGAGCAGGCCGAAATCCGAGACGACCCAGGGAAACAGTGTTCCTTCGGGATAACCGGAGCCGCGTAGAAAGAATGGAGTGGCCGACAGATCATAAATCGCGTCGACGCCGAGCTTGCGCTCGAACGCTTCGATGCCGCTGATCCATACACGCGCCGCTTCTTCGTTCTTCTTCGCTTCCTCCCGATCTTCTCCTGTCAATTCCTCGTCCTCGTCACTGACTTTATGCCGATAGCAATGATGCGCCTCGTCGTTAATGACGATGATGTTCTTGCGTCCCATTAACTCCGGCGCGACTCTTGCGATCATCTCACCTTCGGTTTCCGTGAACCGCTTCTCGCCTTCACGGCCGCCGAGGATTTGCCTGTTGAGCTTCGAGACCTGTTCCTTCTCGCGCAGCATGAACGAATGATAGTTGGTGATGACGATCCGCGCCCGGCGCACGGCATCCATCAAATCGGAAGGCACCAGGTCAAAATATTCGTAGCTGTTGCTCGGGTCGCCAGGGTTCAGCACTCGCAGGCGATCACGAATGGTGATGCCGGGCGTGACGATCAAAAACGCATCCGAGAAATTCTTTGCATTTGGCCGGCGCGCCTTGTTCACCGCCTGCCAAGCGATGATCATCGCCATGACCGCGGTCTTGCCCGCTCCGGTCGCCATTTTGCAGGCGAGGCGATAGAGGCCGGGATTGGCCTCCGCGTTCGCGGTTTTGATATCGTCGCTGAACTTCTTCGGCGCGACCTCGGTGAGCCAGATCAGCGTTTCGATGGCTTCACGCTGACAGAAGAACTGCTTGCGTTCGCGATGAGGATCGCGCCAGTGCAGCAGAAGACGCTGCGTCTCCGGTGTCACGCCCCATTGGCTGGGAGGCAATTCTCGCCACTGATCGACGTGGATGCGAATTTCGTTAACGAGCGTGTTGCTGGTGGTCTTTTCCTCAAGCGCCAATTCGCGCTGTCGCGGACCACGTCGTTTCGCGGCTGGAACGGGGACGACCTGGACGCTCTCGCGGCGGCCTGGAAGCTTCTTACCGGTCGGCTGTCCTTCCTCGTCCAATTCGAAATGCCATTGCGGCTTTTCGAACGGCGAGTTGATGATTGGATTGTCGGTAAAACCCATTCATTCCCCACGAACGCCGTAGGCAGCCTACTTCGCAACCTATAGCTGATTGCCGAGAGTAGGGAATAGCCAGCTGTGCCGCATGTGGCGCAGAATCGCCGCACTGCATCACGGCGCCGCGCGCACCGACGTGAGGTTCGACGCTAGCAGATTCTTTGTCCCGGATTTCGCGCTGCTCAATCCGGGCCGCGGCTGGCCCTCCTACGCTCCTGTCGGAGCTACGGAGGGCAGTTTTCGCTTGCTTCGCACGCGAAAACTGGTGGAGCCAGGGGGAGTCGAACCCCCGACCTCTTGAATGCCATTCAAGCGCTCTCCCAACTGAGCTATGGCCCCTGCAGATGACAGATGACGGATGACGGATGACGGATGACGGATGACAGATGACAGATGACGGACGACGGATGACGGATGACAGATGACGGACGACAGACGACAGACGACAGATAGAAAATTTTGACGAGTACAGTCGCTCATCCGTCGTCCGTCGTCTGACGTCCGTCGTCCGCTTATCCCTCTTCCTCGGTCTCGATATCGCCGCCGATGATGTCGGTCACGTCGGCGTCTTCTTCCTCCTGCTCCTCGATGAAGGTGGAATCGTCGAGATTCTCGTCAATCTCGACCTCTCCCTCCTCGGCGTCGGCCTCCGCGGGCTCGCCCGGCTTCTTTGCCGTGGCGCCGGCGGCCTCGGCGTCGGCCTCTTCGAGCGAGACGAATTCGGCCTCGACCGGCTCGGGCGCGGCCACTTCCTCCACGGGCGCGGCGGCGCGGGCGGCGGCCGCCGGTTCCGGGCGGGAGCGCGCCAGCGGCGTCTCCACCGGCACGATCTTGCCCGTATAGGGCGAGATCGCCGGGGTCTTGTTGAGGTCGTAAAACTTGCGTCCGGTCTCGGGGCAGACGCGCTTGGTGCCAAGTTCGGGCTTCGCCATGAGTTTTTACCCTGAATGAGTTTGCGCCCTGATGCGGCTAATGTCGTTGATTTGGGAGCTTCACTTGGCGAGCCGGGGTGTCCCTGTCAATAGCCGACAGAGGACGGATGACGGAGGACAGATGACAGACGGCCCGACCGCCGGGCTGGGAGGGACGTGACGCGCTTGGCCGTGCTAGAAGCCGCGCGCTGGATTTTGTCATGGATATGAATGCCCAACCCGCTCCGACAACCGCCCGGCGCAGCGGCCCGCTGCAGGGTCATGCGCGGGTGCCCGGCGACAAGTCGATCTCGATCCGGGCGCTCATTCTCGGCGCGCTCGCGGTCGGCGAGACCCGGATCGGCGGATTGCTCGAAGGCGAGGACGTGCTCAATACCGCGGCGGCGCTGCGCGCGCTCGGCGCGCTGCTGGAGCAGCGCGGGGGCGGCCAGTGGCGTGTGCGCGGCGTCGGGGTGGGCGGCTTTGCCGAGCCGGCGCAAAAACTCGATTTCGGCAATTCGGGCACCGGCTGCCGGCTGGTTCTGGGCGCGGTCGCCGGCTGCCCGATCGTTGCGACGTTCGACGGCGATGCCAGCTTGCGCAAGCGGCCGATGCGGCGCGTGCTCGATCCGCTGGAGCGGATCGGGGCGCGCACGCTTTCCTCGGCCGACGGCCGCCTGCCGCTGACGCTTGCCGGCGCGCGCGATCCCATTCCGATCGTGTTCGAGCCGCAGGTCGCGTCGGCGCAGCTGAAATCGGCGGCGCTCCTCGCCGGGCTTGCCGCGCCGGGCGAAACCATTGTGATCGAACGCGCGGCGACGCGCGACCATACCGAAAAGATGCTCACCCATTTCGGCGCGCAAATCCGTGTCGAAGTCTTGCGGGCCGAACCGGCGGGCGAGGGCCGCCGCATCACGCTGACCGGCCAGCCCGAGCTTGCGCCGGCGCCGATCGTGGTTCCCGCCGATCCGTCCTCGGCGGCGTTCCCGCTCGTTGCCGCGCTGCTCGTGCCCGGCTCGCAGGTGATCCTCGACGGCGTGATGATGAATCCGCTGCGCACCGGGCTCCTCTTGACGCTCGCCGAGATGGGCGCCTCGATCGAACGGGTGGCCGTGCGCAACGAGGGCGGCGAGGAGGTCGCCGATCTGTCGGTGCGCGGCGCAAAAGCGCTGCGCGGCGTCGAGGTGCCGGCCGCGCGGGCGCCGTCGATGATCGACGAATACCCGGTGCTGGCGGTGGCCGCCGCCTTTGCCGAAGGCGTAACGATCATGCGCGGGCTCAAGGAATTGCGGGTCAAGGAGTCCGACCGCCTCGCCGCCACCGCCGCGCTTTTGCGCGCCAACGGCGTCGAGGCCGAGATCGCGGGCGACGATCTCATCGTGCAGGGCAAGGGACGCGCGGCCGGCGGCGGTCTCGTCGCCACCCACATGGATCACCGCATCGCCATGGCGGCCTTGGTCATGGGGCTGGCGAGCGAAAAGGCGGTCAAGATCGACGATGGAGGCTTCATCGCCACGAGTTTCCCCGGTTTCGTGGAGCTGATGCGCTCGCTCGGGGCGGACCTGCGCTAACGATAAAGGTCGGCGCGTGTCGGCGGCAAGCCGGACGGCCCGCGGCGGCGCTTCGAAGCAAGCACCTGATAGAGGCCGATCGTGCTGCGCTCGAACGCGATCGAGCAGCCGGCGAAATAGGCAAGCCAGACCTGCGTGAGCGGAGCGCCGACTTCCCACTCGGCCGCTGCGCGATTGCGGTCGAGATTGTCATAATACGTTCGGCACGCAATCTGAAAATGCTCGCGCCAAGATTCGACGTCGTGCACCTCGAAACCGAAGCGTTCGAGGTTCGTCAGCGTCATGCCGATGTGATCGAATTCGCCGCCGGGAAGCACATATTTCGTGAGCGCCGAGCGTTCAACGCGCTTCTTGCGAAAGGTCTTTTCGTCGCGCTTGGCCGGCCGGGTAATAGCGTGACGCAGAAAGAAGCCATCGGGCTTTAACAGCCTGTGTATCGTCCGGTAATAGCGCGGGTGGTTGTCGTAGCCGACGTGTTCGGACATTTCGATGACCGCGATCTTGTCAAATTGCCCTTCCAGATTCGCATAATCGCGCAGCTCGACGCTGACCCGGTCGCTGAGGGCTAAAGCCGCGATCTTTGCCCGCACATGCCGGAACTGCTCCTCGGAGAGCGTCACGCCATGGGCGCGAACGCCGTGATGCCGCGCGGCATGACAAATCAGCGCGCCCCATCCACATCCGATGTCGAGAAATGTCTCGCTGGGCTTCAGCCGCAGCCGGCGGCATACGATTTCCAGCTTGTCGTGCTGCGCAGTCGCGAGATCGTTGGCCCAGTCCGTGTAATAGGGGCAGCTATAAACCATCTCGGGATCGAGAAAGTGCGCGTCGAACGCATTCGATACGTCGTAATGGAAATGAATATTCTTCTTGTTTTTGTCGGCGCTGCCGTCGCTTGGCCGGTCGTCGGGGATCGCTTCGAGCGGCCACGGTCCCCCGCGCGGCACGAACAGGAACTTGAGCGCGAGCGCCGCCAATTGCTTCCAGTCCAGCTGCTTGCGGATTTCCCGCGAGCGCGCCTTGGGACGCCGCGCCACCAGGTCGAACACGGTTCCGTTGCGCAGATCGAGCCGCGCCGCCGCCCAGAGATTGGCGAGCGTCTCAAGGTTCGGGCGGCGGATCAGCGACGCGACCGCGCCCTCGTCGGCAATCACGATTGCCAAGGCATCCGAAGCAAGCGCCGCCGGAACGGTCGATCCGTCCCAGAGCACGAACCCGATATCGAGCGCCAGGCGCTCATGAGCATGGGCGAGCACGCGCCTGAAGCTCGCCAGACGCTTGGCCGCCGCGTTGGTCGTGGCCGAATGTGTCGCGGTCGCCACGGAACGCCGTTTATCGGTAAAGATCGGCGCGCGTCGCCGGCAGACCCGACGGGCCGCGCCGGCGTTTCGATCCGAGCGTCTGAAATAGCAGCGCGGTATTGCGCTCGAAGGCGATGGCGCAGCCGGCGAGATACGCAAGAAACAGGCGCACGGTGACCGGACCGACCTCGCGCTCCGCGGCTTTGACGTTGGCGAGCAGGCGATCGTGCCAAAGCCGGCAGGTGCGCTGATAGTGCTCGCGCCAGCCTTCCACGTCGTGCACTTCGAAACCGTAACGTTCGAAATTGCCGATGGTCCGCCCGATGTAGTCGAGCTCCGTTCCCGGAAAGATGTAGCGGGTGAGCGCCGCATAATCGCGGTTTTTCTTGCGGAAGATACGGTCGTTCTGCTTGGCCGGGCGCGCGATCGCCTGATTGAGAAAAAGACCGCCGGGCTTGAGCGAGCGCTGGACCGTGTTGAAAAAGATTTCGTTGTTGTCGATCCCGACATGCTCGAGGATGCAGATGGCCGAGACCTTGTCGTATTGGCCCTCGACCGACGCATAGTCCCGGCATTCCACCTTGGCCCGGTCGCCGATCCCGAGCCGCGCGATCTTCTCGTTGGCGAAGCGCGCCTGCTCTTCGGCAAGCGTCACGCCATAGGCTCTGACGCCGTAATTTTGCGCCGCATAACACACGAGCCCGCCGAAACCACAGCCGAGATCGAGCAATGTCTCGCCGGGCTTCAGGCGCAATTTGCGGCAAACCATGTCGAGCTTGTTGCGTTGCGCCGTCGCGATGTCGTTGTTCCAATCGGTGAAATAGGCGCAGGTGTAGACCATATCGGGATCGAGCCACAGCGCATAGAACGCGTTCGAGACGTCGTAGTGATAGTGAATGTTCGCCTTGTCCTCGGCGAAGCTGTGCGTGGTCGTCCGATCGGGCTTGATGTCCGCGAGCGGCCACGGGCCGCCGCGCGGGACCAACAGGAACCGGCGCGCGACGTCGAAAGCGAGCCGCTTGTCGAGGGACCTTATGAAGTCCTTGGTCTTGACGCGCGGTCGCTGCGCCGCGAGATCGAACAAAGTGCCGTTGCGCAGATCGAAGCGCGCCGAGACCCAGAGGTTCAGGATGGTGTCGAGCGTCGGGCGACGGATCAGCGCGGCCACTGCGCCTTCGTCGGCGAGGACGATGGTGAACGCTCCGGCCGGGAACGTGGACGGGACGGTCGATCCGTCCCAGAGCACAAAACCGACGTCGATCCCTAGACGGTCGCGCGCGTGAGCAAGCAGGTTACGCAAGCTGAGCAGACGTTTTGCCGCAGCATCCATACGACAGCAAACCTCAAGCGCCGAGCAGGCTGAGAATTTCCGCCAAAGATGTACGCGTAGTTGAGGGCCGGCTCCGCAAGGTACTCATCATACTGTGCAGCGACGGTCAACTGCACGATCGGCAGCCTGCTGAAGGGCATTGAGGGCGGCTTCCAGCCGCGCGCTGGTGGCGGCCCTGTCGTCGCCGCGATCCACGGAAAGCGGTTCGCCCCAGCGCACGGCAATGCGCGAGAACGGCTGCGGCACCAAAAATCCGTCCCAGCTGTTGAGCATCTTGCCGCCGCTGGTGCCGATGGCCACCGGCAGGATCGGCAGACCGGTCAGCAACGACAAATCGAGCACGCCGTCGTTCGCCCGCATGCGCGGGCCGCGCGGGCCGTCGGGCGTGATGAACAGGCTGTGGCCTTCGCGCGCGAGACGGATCAGCTGGCGCGCTGCGGCGATGCCGCCGCGCGTCGACGAGCCGGTGACGGTGCGGATGTCGAAATACCAGGCGCATTTGCTGATGATCTGCCCGTCGCGATGGCCGCTGATCAGCGCCACCAAAGGCCGTTCGCCGAAGCGCAGCAGGTGCAGCATGGCGATCCGCCCGTGCCACATGGCGACGATGGCGGAGCCCTGCATCGGCGGCGGCGGTAGGTCGACGCGGCTCGTGCAGCGCACCAGCACCACGTAACCGGCGCCGAGCGCGCTGCCGATCCACTGCACCGGCTGGGAGGCCATGACCCATTTGAGCAGCCGCGGCGTTGCCATTGAACGGCCTTTCCGATCTCTAGTCGTTCGATTCAAACATTGGCATCCCATTTCCGGAGGCACCCGTGCGAATGTTTGAATCAAAGAACCACTAGGAATTATAAGTGGCTAGTGGAGCTTTGGATTTGACATTCGCTTGGCGAGCTAGCGGCATGGGGGTAGCGAATGTCAAATCCGCTCCACTAGCAACGTGTTAGCCACGTCCGGGCGGCGGCTTGCAAGTTGCGAACCGGCGGTGTTCAAGGGCCAAACGGAGGAATCCAGGCGGTTGCGACGCCCGGCAGGCGGGCCCGAACCAGCTGTTGCGGTCGCACCATGATCATCGCCATCGACGGACCGGCGGCTTCGGGCAAGGGCACCATCGCGCGGCAGCTCGCCCAGGTCTACGGGCTCAATCATTTGGACACCGGGCTGCTCTACCGGGCGGTCGCCAAGGCGGTGCTCGATGCCGGCCACGCGCCCGACGACGCCGGGCGCGCGATCGAGGCGGCCGTCGCGCTCGATCCGACGAAATTCGACGAAAATGCGCTGAAAGCGAAAGCCATTACCGAGGCGTCGTCGGTGGTGGCGGCGATCCCGCAGGTGCGCGAAGCGTTAATGAACTATCAGCGCGCGTTCGCCACGCGTCCGCCCGGCGCGGTGCTCGACGGCCGCGATATCGGCACCGTCATCGCGCCCGGCGCCGACGTGAAGCTGTTCGTGGTCGCGAGTCCGCAAGTGCGCGCCGCCCGCCGCGTGCTTGAACTTAAGGCGCGGGGCGAAGCGGCCGACGAGCGGGAGGTTTTGGCCGATCTCCTGCGTCGCGACGAGCGCGATTCGAGGCGCAGCGCCGCCCCGCTGAAAGCCGCGCCCGACGCGCACTTGCTCGACACCACGCATTTAGGTATAGACGCGGCGTTCCGGGCCGCAATCGCCATCATCGAGGCCGTCCGAACGGGCCGAAAGCGCGGATCGTAAGGAGCGCTTTCGTCATTGGAGGTAGAGCCCGTTCGCCGCTTCGTAGCGCTGCACCGGACGCCAAAAGTCTTCCTGATCGTCTGGTTCTTAGCCCCAACCGCCGGACCGCCGGCGGCTGCCGCACGTTCGGGATCATTTCAATCCACGGGGCTCGGAGTATTCATGGCTCAAGCTGCCGCCGCTCAAACCGCTCATCCCACCGCCGCGCCCGCGTCCGGCGCCGCGCCGACGCGCGAAGATTTCGCCAAGCTGATCGATGAATCGTTCGGCGACGGCCACCTGCAGGAAGGCGCCGTCGTCAAAGGCACGGTCGTCGCCATCGAGAAGGACTTGGCCGTTATCGACGTCGGCCTGAAAACCGAAGGCCGCGTGGCGTTGCGCGAATTCGCCGGACCCGGCCGTAACGCCGAGATCAAGGTCGGCGACACCGTCGAGGTCTATCTCGAGCGCGTCGAGAATGCGCTCGGCGAAGCGGTGCTCTCGCGCGACAAGGCGCGCCGCGAGGAAAGCTGGGGCAAGCTGGAAAAGGCGTTCCAGAACAACGAGAAGGTGCAGGGAATCATTTTCAATCAGGTCAAGGGCGGCTTCACCGTCGATCTCGACGGCGCGGTCGCCTTCCTGCCGCGCTCGCAAGTCGATATCCGCCCGATCCGCGACGTGTCGCCGCTGATGAACAATCCGCAGCCGTTCCAGATCCTCAAGATGGATCGCCGGCGCGGCAACATCGTGGTATCGCGCCGCACGGTTCTCGAAGAGACGCGCGCCGAGCAGCGCCAGGAGCTGGTGCAGAACCTCGAAGAGGGTCAGGTCATCGACGGCGTGGTGAAAAACATCACCGATTACGGCGCCTTCGTCGACCTCGGCGGCATCGATGGGCTGCTGCACGTTACCGACATCGCCTGGCGGCGGGTCAATCACCCGTCAGAGGTGCTCAATATCGGCCAGCAGGTGAAGGTGAAGATCATCAAGATCAACCACGAGACCCACCGCATCTCGCTCGGCATGAAGCAGCTCCTCGACGACCCCTGGCAGGGCATCGAGGCCAAATACCCGGTCGGCGCCAGGTTCAAGGGCCGCGTCACCAACATCACCGATTACGGCGCGTTCGTCGAACTGGAGCCCGGCATCGAGGGTTTGATCCACGTCTCGGAAATGTCGTGGACCAAGAAGAACGTGCATCCCGGCAAGATCGTCTCGACTTCTCAAGAGGTCGAGGTGCAAGTCCTCGAGGTCGATCCGGTCAAACGCCGAATCTCGCTCGGATTGAAGCAGACCATGCGCAATCCGTGGGAGGTTTTCGTGGAAAAATATCCGCCCGGCTCGGTGGTCGAAGGCGAGGTCAAGAACAAGACCGAGTTCGGCCTGTTCCTCGGGCTCGACGGCGACGTCGACGTCGACGGCATGGTGCATCTGTCCGACCTCGACTGGAAACGGCCGGGCGAGCAGGTCATCGAGGAGTACAAGAAGGGCGACAAGGTCAAGGCGCAGGTGCTCGACGTCGACATCGAGAAGGAGCGCATCTCGCTCGGCATCAAGCAGCTGGCCGATGGCGGCCCGGTCGCCGCGGAGGCGGCGGGCGAGTTGAAGAAAGGTTCGGTCGTCACCGGCGAGGTCACCGAAGTCAAGGAAGGCGGCATCGACGTGAAGATCGTCGGCACCGAGTTTTCCACCTTCATCAAGCGTTCGGAGCTCGCCCGCGACCGTTCCGAGCAGCGGCCCGACCGCTTCGCCGTCGGCCAGAAGGTCGATGCCCGGGTCATCCAGTTCGATCGCCGCACGCACAAAGTCACCGTCTCGATCAAGGCGCTGGAAGTCGCCGAGGAGAAGGAGGCGATCGCGCAATACGGCTCCTCCGATTCCGGCGCCACCTTGGGCGACATTCTGGGCACCGCGCTTCGCCGCAAGGGCGAGGACGGCGAGAAGGAAGAGGGCCAGGAGTGATGTGAGCCGTCATTCCGGATTGGCGCGAAGCGGCAAGTCCGGAATCCATATCCACCGACCGTGATTATGGATTCCGGGTTCCTCGCTTCGTTCGGCCCGGAATGACGAGAAAACTGGCGGAAGTTGAACGAGGACCCAGCCCATGTCGCTTGATGCCGACCTGATCGTCGACCGCCGCCGCATGCGCCGCAAGCTCACCTTCTGGCGCGTCGTCGCCATTGTGGTGATCGTGCTCGCCATCGGCGCAGCGGTGGCAGCGGTGAGCAGGCGCGGCCTGCTCGGCGGGCCGTACATTGCGCGCGTGACCATCTCCGGCCTCATCCGCGACGACGAGGAAAGGGTGCGCCAGCTCGACCGGCTCGCCCGCTCGTCGGCGGTGAAAGCGGTCATTCTGCATGTCGACTCGCCGGGCGGCACCACGGCCGGCTCCGAGCAACTGTTCGACGCGCTCGGCCGCGTGCGCGCGAAGAAGCCGATCGCGGTCGTCGTCGACAGCATGGCCGCTTCAGGCGCCTACATCACCGCGATCGCCGGCGATTACATCGTCGCCAAGCAGACTTCGCTTGTCGGCTCGATCGGCGTGCTGTTCGAATATCCCAACTTCACCGATCTCCTCGACAAGATCGGCGTGAAGGTCGAATCGATCAAGTCGACGCCGCTCAAGGCGGCGCCGAACGGATTCGAGCCGACCAGCCCGGAAGCGCGCGCGGCGATCCAATCGATCATCATGGATTCGTACGCCTGGTTCAAAGGCCTGGTGCAGGACCGCCGACGCCTCACCGATGATCAGCTTGCGGCGGTCGACGACGGCCGCGTGTTCACCGGACATCAGGGGTTACCCCTGAAGCTGATCGACCAGATCGGCGATGAACGGACGGCCAGAGCCTGGCTCGAGAAGAAAAAGAAAATCGGCGCGAGCCTGCCGGTGCTCGATTATCGATTGCACAGCCGCCTCGACGAACTGCCGTTCCTGCACGCCGCCGCGAGGGCAGCGCTCGATGCGGTGGGGCTCGATGGGCTGGCGCGCAGGCTCGGCGGCCTCGACGCGGCAGGCGCGCTTGGTCCCTTCAACCTTGACGGTCTGCTGGCGCTTTGGCAACCTGCCGGCACGATCTGAGGTGAAGACGACGGCAGCAGCGTTCGCGGGCGCCCCAAGGCGGCGAAGATGATCAAGTCCGAACTGGTGCAACGAATATCCGACCAGAACCCGCACCTTTACCAGCGCGACGTCGAGAACATCGTCAGCGCCATTTTGGGCGAGATCATCGCCGCGATGGCGCGCGGCGACCGCGTCGAGCTGCGCGGGTTCGGTGCGTTTTCGGTGAAGCAGCGCCCGGCGCGCACCGGACGCAATCCGCGCACGGGCGCCCACGTGGCCGTCGATCAAAAGTGCGTGCCGTTCTTCAAGACCGGCAAGGAAATGCGCGAGCGGCTCAACCGCCCCGGCGAAGCCTGATGCCAATTTATCCTCCCCTACGCAGTGAAACCTGGCGGGGGAGGATGCAAGAGAGGCAAAGTTTGCTGCGCAAGATCGCCGCGGCGCTGATCCTGGCGCCGCTCGCCATCGTCATTATCGCCTTCGCGGTGGCCAACCGGCAGATCGTGACGGTGTCGCTCGACCCGTTCGGTTCGAGCGCGCCGGCCGCCTCGCTGTCGCTGCCGCTGTTCGCGCCGATCATCGTGATCCTCATTGTCGGAGTGCTGGTCGGCGGCACGGCGGCCTGGCTAGGCCAAAGCAAATGGCGGCGCACCGCGCGCCGGCTGGAGCGCGAGGCGGTTGATCTGCGCGCCAAGGTCGACGCGCTGCAGGGCGCCGCCAGCGAGCCCGGCATCATCCGGCGCGAGCAGAATCCGCCGCAACGGCTCAAGCTGAGGCCACCGGCTCGGTAGAGCGCCGCCCGCCTCTTGCAAGACAGTGTCCGTAAGGCGATGTAAAACAGCGCCAGTTAAGGACAGGCGGTGCCGAGGCCGCCCAATATCATGTCACTAATAGTGAAGATCTGCGGTCTTTCCACCCCGGAGGCTCTCGACGTCGCGATCGAGGAGCACGCGGACATGGTCGGGTTCGTGTTCTTCCCGCCATCGCCGCGCAACATCTCATTCGACGCGGCGCACGCGCTAGGCGCGCGCGTAACTGGCCGAGCGAAGAAAGTCGCGCTGTCAGTCGATGCGGACGATGCGCTACTTTTGAGGATTGTCGAGACGCTCTCACCCGATATTCTGCAACTGCATGGCAGAGAAACACCCGAACGCGTGGCCGCCATCAAGGCACGCTTCAAACTGCCGATCATAAAGGCGCTCGCAATCGAGGCGAAAGGCGACTTTGAACGAATGAAGCACTATGCCTCCGCTGGCGATTGGATATTGTTTGATTCCAAGGCACCTGCGGGTGCGACCCGGCCGGGTGGTCTTGGTAAGCCCTTCGACTGGGCACTCATCGGCGGTGCCATCCCGGGCGTGCCGGTCATGCTGTCGGGCGGCCTAACCGCTGAAAACGTTGAAGAAGCTTTGAGAAATACTCACGTCCCTGGGGTTGACGTCTCTTCGGGGGTGGAGAGTTCTCCGGGTCACAAGGACCCGGAGAAAATTCGCGAATTCATTCACGCTGCTCGTCAAGCGCATCTGAGCCTGCCTCCGTATGAAGTATTGAGCGAACCATGACCGTGCAGCAGCTCAATTCGTTCCGCACCGGGCCCGACGAGCACGGCCGCTTCGGCATCTATGGCGGCCGCTTCGTCGCCGAGACGTTGATGCCGCTGATCCTGGAACTGGAAACAGCCTACGAGCAGGCCAAGGCCGATCCGCAATTTCAGAACGAGATGGATGGCTATCTCGCGCACTATGTCGGCCGGCCGTCGCCGCTCTATTTCGCCGAGCGGCTCACGCAGCACTGTGACGGCGCGAAGATTTATCTCAAGCGCGAGGAGCTCAATCACACCGGCGCCCACAAGGTCAACAACGTGCTCGGCCAGATTCTGCTGGCGCGGCGCATGGGCAAACAACGCATCATCGCCGAGACCGGCGCCGGCATGCATGGCGTCGCGACCGCGACGCTGTGCGCGCGCTTCGGGCTCGAATGCATCGTCTACATGGGTTCGGTCGACGTCGAGCGGCAGAAGGCCAACGTCTTTCGCATGAAAATGCTCGGCGCCAAGGTGGTGCCGGTCGAGTCCGGCGCGAAGACGCTCAAGGACGCAATGAACGAGGCGTTGCGCGATTGGGTGACCAACGTGGGCTCGACGTTCTACTGCATCGGCACCATCGCCGGCCCGCACCCGTATCCGACGATGGTGCGCGATTTCCAATCGATCATCGGCCGCGAGACGCGCGAACAGATGCTGGAGGCCGAAGGCCGGCTGCCCGATTCGCTGGTCGCCTGCATCGGCGGCGGCTCGAATGCGATGGGACTTTTCCATCCGTTCCTCGATGACAAGGACATTGAGATTTACGGCGTCGAAGCGGCCGGCCATGGACTCGACACCGGCATGCACGCCGCTTCGATCGCGGGCGGCCGGCCCGGCGTGCTGCACGGCAACCGCACCTATCTGCTCATGAACGAGGACGGGCAGATCGACGAGGCGCATTCGATCTCGGCCGGCCTCGACTATCCGGGGGTCGGGCCGGAACACGCCTGGCTCAACGACGTCGGCCGCGTCACCTTTCTCTCCGCGACCGACGACGAGGCACTCAACGCGTTCCAGCTTCTCTCCAAGCTCGAAGGCATCATTCCGGCGCTGGAGCCGGCACACGCCATCGCCAGGGTTTTGGACCTCGCGCCGCAAAAGCCGCAGGATCATCTGATGGTGGTCAATCTCTCCGGCCGCGGCGACAAGGACCTCGAAACCGTCGCGCGGCATCTGGAAAGCAAGGCGCGATGACGACCCGCATCGACCGGCGTTTCGCCGCGCTCAAGCAAGAAGGCCGCGCCGCGCTCGTCACTTTCACCATGGCGGGCGATCCGGATTACGAGTCCGCGCTGGCGATTCTCAAGGCGCTGCCGGCGGCCGGCGCCGACGTGATCGAGCTTGGCATGCCGTTCACCGACCCGATGGCCGACGGACCGGCGATCCAGGCGGCGGGGCTGCGCGCGCTCCATGCCGGGACAAACATGAAGCGCACCTTGAGCCTTGTGCGCGAGTTCCGCCGCGGCGACGATGTCACGCCGATCGTGCTCATGGGCTATTACAATCCGATCTACGTCTATGGCGGCGAGCGCTTTCTGGCCGACGCCAAGGCGGCCGGCGTCGATGGCCTGATCGTGGTCGATCTGCCGCCCGAGGAAGATGCGGAATTGTGCCTGCCGGCGCTTGCCGCCGGTCTCAACTTCATCCGCCTCGCGACGCCGACGACCGACGACAAGCGCCTGCCGGCCGTGCTCGCCAACAATTCGGGCTTCGTCTATTACGTCTCGATCACCGGCATTACCGGCGCCGCCGCCCCGGATACCGGCAAGGTCGCGGACGCGGTCGCGCGCATCAAGCGCCACACCAAGCTTCCGGTCTGCGTCGGCTTCGGCGTGCGCACGGCCGAGCAGGCGCGTGCCATCGCCCAAGGCGCCGACGGCGTCGTCGTCGGCTCGGCTTTGGTCGATGCCGTGCGCAACAGTCTCGGCCCCGACGATAAAGCGACACCGGCCACGGCGCCGGCGGTGACCGATCTCGTCCGTGCGCTCGCCGACGGCGTCCGTGAGGCGCGTCGCGTCGCGGCGGAGAGCGCCGGCTAGGCGCGCAGTCATTGCGCACTGTCTTCTATCAACGGCAAGGAACTCCGATATGGAATCCGGCCGATCCCGTCATTCCGGGTCGCTCGGCCCCGCAATGACGAATTAATCATCCGGATTTCGTATGACCCGTCATGCCCGCGCTTCGATGCCGTTCTACTCCGCCGCAACCGCCACATCGGCAATGAACTGCGACACCCATTTTTTCCGGCGTTTTAGGTTTAGTCGGTAGAGCGCCTCGAATTCGGCTTCGGGAAATGAATGCGTCGAGGGCCGCTCGACCAGCGCCTCCGCCCAGGCGTTGAGCCGCGGGAATTTTTCGATGACGCCAAGCGGTTTGACGCGATCGAGAAAGAAATAGCGTTGCAGGAACGGCGCATAGGCGGCATCGACGAGCGAATATTTTGCCCCGTTGAAGAACGGCCCCGCCGCGCTCCGCTTTTCGAGCGCCCGCTCCAGCCGCTCGAACGTCACCGGAATTTTTTCGGCCGATTCCCGGTAGGAGACTTCGTCGTCCGCGTAGCCCGTGGCCGTCACCGAAGCGGCGAAGGTCGGCACGTAGTCGGTCCAGGCGCGGTTGATCGCGCGCAAAACCGGATCGTCCGGATGCAGCCGCGGCGCGATCGTTTCGTCGAGATATTCGGCGATCGCGTTCGATTCAAACAGCGACACACTCCCGTCGATGCGCAGCACCGGCACTTTCTTGTGCGGTGAAATGGCGAGGAACCAGTCGGGACGATTGTCCGGCTCGATATGGCGGAACTCGAAAGCGACGTTCTTCTCGCGCAACACAATCGCCGCGCGCTGCACCCAAGGGCAGGTCTTGAAGCTTACCAAAAGATATTTTGCCATGATTTCCTCGCCGGCATGTTCGCGCCACCGCGCATCAGCTTGCGGGGATTCAACTCCCTTACGCGGCGGAATACAAGCGAGACGCCCAGCGGCAGCAATCCGTCCATGTTGTGAGGCCCTTCATCGACGGCAAGCCCTGTCAGCGGCATTTGCCTCGACGTGAACATGAAGGCGCCCTGATCTCTAAAAGCCTCTGCCGATGTGGATCGGTTTTGATCGTTATTCGGAGCAATATCGACACATGGGGATGGCGAGCTCAAATAGCGAGCCCGGGCGCAGGGTGGTTCTGCTATGTCGCATGCTTCACATAATCCTCGACACCAAGCCGAAAAGGGCGCACGGTCGAATCAGTCGGTGTGCGCACGGGCGCGACCGGCCCCAAGCAAGAAAGCTGATCTTCAATCCCGCAACAGCCGGTTGGGGGAGATCTCATGGCTATTCCGATCGCAGCGACCAGAAGCGAATCTCGGCGCTCCAACCGACGCGTGGCGTCGCGCAAAACGCGCGGTTGGACGGATCATGCGGCAACAAAGGCCGCATTAACGGCCGCTCTTGTGCGCGAAGCGAAATTGCTGTGTGAGAAAAGCGAGCTGTTGCGACGCCAAGATATGTTGGCGCGGGAATTCGAGCACCGCCTTGTCAACAGCTTGCAATTGATCGTGAGCCTATTGTCATTGCAAAGCCGCGCGGCCACGACGGTCGAAGCCGCCGCGCAGTTGACTATCGCGGCCGAGCGCGTGGCGGCGTTTGGACGCGTGCATCGACGGTTGCATCTCCTCGACCATCAGAAGAGCGTTGAGTTCAAGCTATATCTCCAGCACCTGTGCGACGACCTTGCGGACCTGCTGTTTCCGCAGGGAGCGGGGCGCGCCGTGGTGGTGGCAGGCACGAATGTCAAATTTCCGGCCGCGCTTGGCATCCCGCTCGGCTTTATCGTGAGCGAGCTGATTACCAATTCCTCGAAACACGCCACAGGTGACATCACCGTTCGAATCGAAAGGTCGGCTATCGCTCATTTGCTTTCGGTATCGGACGGCGGGCCAGGGCTGCCGGCAGAGTTCAGTCCCGCCAGCAGCAAGGGGCTTGGTATGAAAATCATTCAAGCCCTGGTGAAACAGATTGGCGGCACATTGCAATTCTCACCTGGAGATGACGGCTGCGGCACGCGGGTTACGGTGGCGTTCGAGTCGCAGCCCTGAGCTGAACCCTGGAAGTCGGAGCCGGAATATATTTTTTAACCACCTTGTTTCGTCAGGATCGGGTCTTATGTGCATTCGGCAGTCTGACTGATGAACATGCAGACCGAGCATATTTCACACCTTTTTTGGAGAAATCGTTATGACAAATCCCAATACGAGCGAAAACCTGAGTGTCCACCTCAAGGTCAAGGACTTCAACGCATGGCGTACGAGTTACAATGGACACGAGAAGGACCGCGCGTCTGCCGGCATCACCAACAGCAGGGTGTTCCGCAGCGCCGACGACGCGAATGACATCGTGATCCTTGCGGATGTCGCCGACGTATCGAAGGCCCGCACCTGGTTGGGCTCAAATGAAATGAAGACGGTGTTGGAGAAGAGCGGCGTGGTTGGCTCGCCCAGCATCCGCTTTGCGGCCTAAGCCGCAGCTAAATGTACAATGGAACGCCTCGTGCGGCTTGACCGCGCGAGGCGTTTTGTAGGTTTTCCAGTTGAGACCACCTGGAATGATGTCGATGGCGAACCGACCGGCAGGGCCGTATGCGGAGCATATTCTTGGCGCAAAGCAGGAGTGTCGTTTGTGGATACTATCCTTTTGGAGCCAGATGGCCGCGGGTCTTTCACATTCGCATTTTCCTCGCCGCGCGGAGAAATGTCTGGCCGCGTCAACGTAGGAACCGAAGGTCCTCCGGATAGGCGGTCGACCGCAGACAAAGAGCATGCGGCCAAGAATCAGATTCTGGCTCTGGCAAGAGAGCTCGCCCAGGTCTGCGAATAGCGATCGCTGCGAAGAGCGCACACGACTTCCGGCCCTTCGCGTCGGTTCGCCGCAATGCAGCGATACTTCCGCAGTTGAGAGGGCAGGCCGGACCGGTCAGCGGCGACCCTCATCCGCCGGAAATGACCCTGACGGTCGTTGCCACGCGAGTCTCGGCGGAAATGCCGGCCAGCGGCGGATGATACGCGCGGGCTTTCTCGGCTCGGAGCCGGAGCTCCGCTCTGTCAATCCCCGTCGGGGCTATCGGATGCCGAAAGAGGCACGGTCGCGGCAGAAGGCACGGTGTATGCGCTCGGCACCGGCGCTGGCGCGGCTGCCGCAAAATCGAAGGCGCGAGTGGTAGAAATCTCGCGCGCCTTGAAAATCGCTCCGGCGAGCAAGGCATAGCTCAGCACGCCCACGAAGACCAGGAACGCCACGATCACGATGCCGGAATCGGTGACGCTGCCGATGCTGTCCCATCCGGCGTGGAGAGCGGCGGCGCTCAGCCATCCGAGCGGCAGCAAAAATATCGCCATCCCTGGACGGAGCACCGAAAGCCCGATGAAGTATCCGAACAAGCCGCACCAGGCGGAATGTTCGGCAATCTCCGGCAGCCCGCGCCCGAGCAAAAGCACCAGTCCGTCGAACGCTTGACTGCCGGGGTACTTCTCACGGCTCATCAAACCGGGCACGTACTGCCCCAAGGTTTCGGCGATAAAGAACCCGCTCCCCGAGGCCACGCCCAGAACGATGCCGTCGAGCGGCTCGCGAAGCCCGATGCGCTTCCGGATGCCCGCAAGAAGTCCGCTCAGCCTGCCCTCGGTATGACGGCCGAGGAAACCAAATCCCGCCCCCAGGAGCGCCAATCCCAGGAGAGGCCAGGCCTTGAAGCCTTCCTCGCAAAGACCGGTGCCGAACCAGTAGCCGGCGATGCGCACCGCAGCGTAAGGAGATTTCTGCCACTGCGCCGCCGGCAGCACGTTGTAGAACAGGTTATACCAGCCGTGCCATAACGGGCTGCCCAGCAGCATTAGACACGTGAAAAGGGCGACGCTCGCTATCAGCCACCCCGGCCTGGCGCGGCCGCACATCTGGTTGACGTAGTAATTCACCAGGATGGCGATGTAGAGGGCAAGCAGCAGATAAACTTGCCAGGCTTCGTTGATCTCAACCGTCGTGCTGAACCGAGGCCACGGGAACGGGACGGCGATCAGCGAAATGCCGGCGACGATCGTTGCGAAAATCGGAAACAGATGTTCATGCGACCACGTCGCGCGGCCTCCCAGCAGCGGAAAGACCGTGCTGCGCGAGAGCTGGAAGCGGCGTTCGCCGGGCGGAAGAGGCGGTGGAGTGGACATTGATCAACCTTGCGCGTGATATGTTGGGGAGTAGGGCGGATTAGCGCAGCCCAATCCGCCGTTCAGGCGGCGCAATACGCTTCGCTATTGCGCCCTGCATCGCGAATATCCTCACGCCGCGGCGCGGGCCTTCAATCGCGCCTGCTTCTCCGGCGAAAGCACGGTGTCGAGCTTGAACAGCTTGCGCGCGTTTTCGCCCAGGATGTTCTTCTTGGCCTGCAGGCTGAGGAACGGCAGGTCGTAGATCGTCGACGGCAGGTCCATGTCCCAGTGCGGGTAGTCCGAGGCGTAGACGAGCTGCGTCTCGGCGCCGATCATCTTGAACGTCTCTTCCAGCATGGTGCGGTTGCCGATCATCTCCATCGGCTGCGAGGTATAAAACATCTCGCGCATGTAATCGCTCGGCTTGCGCTTGAGCGACGGCGCTTCGGAAGAGCGCATCATGTATTCGTTGTCGAGGCGCTGCATCAGGAAGGGAACCCAGGCCAGCCCGCTCTCGATCCAGACCGATTTCAAGCCCGGGAAGCGCTCGGGTATGCCGTTCACCACCCAGTTGGTCATGTGCACGATGTTGAACCAGGTGAAGCCCAAAGCGTGGGTGGCGATGAACCGGTTGGTGATGTTCATGCTCTGGTCGCCCCAGTTGGTCGCGGCATGGAACGCGAGCGGCAGGCCGCGCTCCTCCAGCGCCGCGTAGAGCTTCATGTAGGCGTTGTTGTAGAGCGGCTTGTAGCGCACGGTGGTGACGAGAAAGCCGGCCACGCCTTTGCGGCCGGAAAAATCCTCGACCATTTTCAGCGCCGCGGCCGGATCGTTCATCGGCAGATAGAGCATCGAGACGATGCGCGGCTCTTGCGCCAAAATCCGCTCGGTCAGCCAGCGATTGTAGGCGCGCGCATATTGCACCTCGACCTCGACGATGGGATTGAGGCCGAGCCCCAGCATCGGTGTGGGAAACACGCAGGCGACGTCGACGCCGATCGAGTCCATCCATTTCAGCGTCAGCCCGATGTCCTTGTGCGGTGCGCCGGGCGGCGCCTGCTCGGTGGTGCGGTACTCGTAGCGCGTGATGCGTCCGGCCATCTCCTGAAAGCCGCCGGTGGAGCGCGGCAGCATGGTCTGGCCCTTGGTGTAGACGAACTGATCGCGCATCACCGGGTCTTCGATGTACTCGAAGATTTCCTTATAGGAACCGGTCTCGTAATGATGCGAGTCGACGTCGACGATCATGAAATCTTCGTAGCGGCGATCCTCGGCTTGCTCGGCCGCATGCGCGAGCAGGCGGCGCGTGTCGAATTTGTCTTCGTTAGGATCGCGGACGATGGGCGTCATCACGTTCATGGGCGTTTCCCTTGATTGGTTCAGGATTGCGGCGCGTCGAGGCGCTGATGCGGAGCGATGCAATTGCCGGTCATCGCCTGCCACATGGAAAGTTCGAACAGTTGCACGTTGAGCGCATGCAGTAGATCGGTGATGGTAATCATCGCATCGGTGACGGTGAGGCCGCCGCCGTCCGGCGGCAGCGGAACGCGCATGCCGTTTTCCGCTTTCACGGCGTAGAGGCGCAGCGCGTTGGCGATCAGCGCGCGCAAATCGGCGTCGATAATCCGGTCGGGATCGACGACGGCCGCGGCCAACGCATCTGACGCGCGCAAGAGCGTGTCGGCCGGGCGATCGAGTACTTCAGATGACGACATAAATGCCTCCCTCGCGCTGGAGCACGTCGTGGCGTTTGAGCCGCAGTTTCGGGTCGGGCGCGCATTCGCCGGTCTTGAGCTTGTACTCCCAGCCGTGCCAGGGGCAGACGATGTGCGGCTCGTTCTCGTCGTAGGTTTGGCCCAGAAATATCCGGTCCGGGCCGAAGAGGTCGACGACCTTGTTGCGGATGATGCCCTCGCAGGCCGGGCCGCCCTGGTGCAGGCACCGATTGCGGTAGGCGTAAAAAGACCCGGCATGCCGGTAGACGCCGACTTCGATCCGGTCCTGACGGACGATGCGGACATCGCCGTCCTTCATCTCAAGCTCGTTGCAGACGAAAACCTCCGCCATGCTCCGCTTACTCCCGCCGGTGCAGACGATAGCTTGGCGCCACTGTAACCGATGAGGCCTGGAATGCTAGGCTTTGGGCGGTCGAATTTGCGGCCGGCTATAACCGGCCGTCATTGCGAGCGACAATGACGGCCCTGCGAAGGCGTTGAATTTCACGCCTTGGCTGCACACATGTTGCGTTCAAACCGGAGGGGGCAAGCATGGCCCGCGACGTGGCCCGCGATTGGATGTGGTCGGAGGCGTGCGAGATGCTGGCGCGCGCCGAGCGGATGCACCGTGAGCTGTTTCGGCCCGTGGGCACGCAGGCGCGGCAGCCGGAATGGGAGCCGCCGGTCGACGTTCTGGAAACCGAATACGAGGTTTTGGCGCTGGTCGAGGCGGTGCGCAAGAGTCTCGGCCCTGACGGCAAAGCGATGCGGGCAACGGTCACGGCGGTGGCCAATCTTGTCCGTGCGCTTGCCGACGGTGTGCGCGGAGCCCGCCGCGTTCCGGCCGGGAGCGTTGGCTAGGGCGTGGACTCGCTCGCGCGCAGCTACAGCGTAATGGATACGGGTTGGATGAAAGCGAGAGAGTTGGCTACAGGTTTGTCGCAACGCGTTGCGAGGCGGCCCAACATTGTTCGGGGGCTACAACGGCGGCGGATCGTGTCTGTTCTTGTTCAATACGCCTAACCTTCGATCGACCTCCTTTTTCCATATCGGTTCGCTGCAACTGACTGCGATGTAGAACGCGCGTCTTTCCCCGTCGATTCTTGCAATAGGTTCCACGTCATGGAAGGCCCGATTCGATTGCAAAGAGCCAATCAATAGCCCTGAAATCGGATGATAAACCTTCTTAAGAACAGGTTCGCTTTCGCGCAGTCCGTACAGCCGGTGGGTGCCGCCGACCATGGACTGGGGCGTGTTCAGGAAAACCAGGATGGAGATCAGGCGAGGCAAGTTGTCTACATGAATGCCCCTGCCGCCATTGTGGAGGCCGTAACCCACACCTCCGTATCCTATGTCAAATCTCGGATAAAGAAACGCGCCTGCTCCGCCTACAAAGGACCGGCCGCTTACTCTCGTCTCGATGGGTTCCGGAACGATCTTAAGCGCAAAAGGGTTTGCGACCAAATGACCGTTCTCATACGCATGCCGAATAGGATCGCGAAACAGTTCCAGGAGGATTCTTATGAACTCCGTCGAATAAACCTGCCGATGAAGCGCACCATGGGCAGATGATTGTGCAATCAGCTCGTCGTATCCCGGGTCTCCTGCCGTCAGGTCTCCGTCCATTCGAATTGTTGGACCAAAGCGGTCCTTCGGTGGAAACTCAGCGTTGAGGGCATCCGATTGGTCCAGCGCGTGCTCGAAAACGACGTGAGGGTAAGGGTTGTGTATCATTCTTTCGCGGGCCAGTTGATCTAACCGGAGCATAACTCCCCCTTACTTCATCTCTGATCGCTGGCTTGTCATGCGGTTCTAAAATGATAACTTAACACCGACGGCCTGTCCGGGCAACGACGCTCTCGCCTGAACTCCCGCGACGCGCAACCTATAGCTAAAAGAATGGACATTAAGGCTGATTATGAAAATACTCTTTGGAACTCACCACTTGGAGATCCGCGCCGGTTCGGAATTATTCATCGCAGAGTTGGCGCGGTCCATACAGGAACGCGGACACGAAGTTGCTCTATTCACATTTTTCAAGGGAGAGTTTGCGGAACTCATCGAAGCGCATGGTATCCCAGTTTTCGATCCGGATGACACGAGCGCCATTTCTCGCTTCATGCCCGGTATTGTTCAAACGTGTCATCTTCCTTGTGCTCACTTTCTTCGCTCGATCGTCCCTGACGCAATACGGGTGCATGCTATGTTGGGAGTTGTCCCGCATCTGGAGGCCCCCCCACTCGATGAAGGTGCCTATTCGTTGGGGCTCGCGGTATCGGAAGAAGTGGTCAATCGGATCAATCGGACTTCCTTCGGCAGAGATGTCGATGTGGTCATCTTTCGAAACTGGTTTGACGACAGGGCTGTGGTGACAGCCAGTGCCCCTAAGCGTCACGGCACCCTACGTGTGGCGGTCATCTCCAATCACATTGCACCGGAATTAGCCGATGCTTTGGGCGCGCTCCAGGCCGCAGGCTGCATCGAGGTCGACTACTTTGGAGCCGAGAGCAAGTCTGTTCTCGTCGATGGAGTCCTTTTGGCTCGATATGATTTGATAATTTCAATAGGGCGAACCGTTCTTTTGGCGGCAGCGTGCGGCGTGCCCTGCATCATGGCTGACATTCACGGATCCGATGGGCTGTTGACTGTTGACAATCTCAATCTTGTCAAGACCGTCAATTTTTCCGGACGGCTGAAGAAACTGCCAATCACGAAAGCGCATCTGCAGGAGGAAATCGAAAGGTTATCTTCGTACGATCGCGAGCAATTGCGCAAGAGAGTCGCTGCTGAGTACTCCTTGAACTCGCGCACCGAGTGGCTTCTGTCACGCTACGAGGTCCTGCTCGCGGGTCAACATGAGGACTTACGGAAGCCTCTCCGTAAGCTTCCGGCGTTGTCGGTACCGAGTGAGGGACTTGTGCATGCCGAAATAACCGCAACGGTGCGACAGCTTCGTGAGCAACTCGCAATGGCTCAACTGGAAATTGCCGCCTTGATCGTCGAACGTCAGACAAGACGGGAAAGTTAGGTCGCGACGCAGGGCCGACTTCTTCGCGGAGCTTGTCATTCGGGCCGCGCTTTGCGCAGACCGGTTGGCTCGGCCCCGGAATGAAGCGGGGACGTTGATTTCCACACCCCGGCCCCACACATATTTACTCCATACTGGAAGGGCACTATGGCCCGCGATGTAGCCCGCGATTGGATGTGGTCGGAAGCGTGCGAGATGCTCGCCAGGGCGGATCGCATGCACCGCGAGCTGTTCAGGCCTGCGGGCACGCAGGCGCGGCTGCCGGAATGGGAGCCTCCGGTCGATATTTTGGAGACCGAATTCGAGGTGTTGGTGCTCGTCGCCTTGCCGGGCGTCGACGCCGAAAGCGCTCAAGCCGTGATCGAGGACGGTGAACTCGTCATCGCCGGTACGCGCACCTATCCGCCCGCCCTGCGCACGGCAATCATTCATCGGCTTGAGCTGCCGCAAGGCCGGTTTTACCGCCGGCTGCAGCTTCCGGCCGGGCACTATAGCGCGGTGCGCCGCGCCGTTGTCGACGGCTGCCTGGTGATCACATTGCAGAAAGCAGGGCCGAGCCGTGGCTGAAGCCGAAATGCGCGCCAACACCGGATCGGCCGAAGGCGCCGGCTCGCTGCCGCCGGTGCCGTCCGACGCGCTCATCATCGTGCCGGTGCGCTCGACCGTGCTGTTTCCCGGCCTGGTTTTGCCAATCACGCTCGGCCGGCCGAAATCGGTCGCCGCGGCGCAGCAGGCGGTGCGCGAGCAGCGCCAGATCGGCATCCTCATGCAGCGCGACGCCGAGGTCGCCGAGCCTTCGCCGATCGACATGCATCGCATGGGCACGGTCGCCAACATCCTGCGCTACCTCACCGCGCCGGACGGCACCAACCACCTGGTCTGCCAGGGCGAGCAGCGCTTTCAGGTGGTCGAATATCTTTCCGGCTGGCCGTTCTTTGTCGCGCGCATCGTGCGAATCCCGGAGCCCGACCTGCGCGGCACCGAGATCGAGGCGCGCTTCGTCAATCTCAAGGCGCAGGCCATCGAGGCGATCCAACTGTTGCCGCAAGTGCCCGCCGACTTGCTTGCCGCGATCCAGTCGATCGAGCAGCCCTCGGCGCTCGCCGATCTGGCGACCGCCTACATGGACGTAAAGCCGGACGAGAAGCAGGAGATTCTCGAAACGATCGACGTTGCCGCGCGCATGGACAAGGTCTCGCGGCTTCTCTCCCACCGCATCGAGGTTTTGCGGCTGTCGCAGGAAATCGGCCGGCAGACCAAGGCGGCGCTCGACGAGCGCCAGCGCGAAGTTCTGCTGCGCGAGCAGATGGCGGCGATCCAGCGCCAGCTCGGCGAGGGCGAGGAGGGCAAGGCCGCCGAGATGGCCGAGCTCGACAAGGCCATCGCCAACGCCAAAATGCCGAAGGAGATCGAGGACGCCGCGCGCAAGGAGCTGCGCCGGCTGCAGCGCATGCCGGAAGCGGCCGGCGAATACGGCATGGTGCGCACCTATTTGGATTGGCTGATCGAACTGCCTTGGGCTTTGCCCGAGGAGAAGCCGATCGACATTAAGGACGCGCGGCGCATCCTCGACGAGGATCACTATGACCTCGACAAGATCAAGCGGCGCATCGTCGAGTATCTGGCCGTGCGCAAGCTCGCGCCGGCCGGCAAGGCGCCGATTCTCTGCTTCGTCGGGCCGCCCGGCGTCGGCAAGACCTCGCTCGGGCAATCGATTGCGCGCGCCATGGACAGAAAATTCGTGCGCGTCAGCCTCGGCGGCACGCACGACGAGGCGGAAATCCGCGGTCATCGCCGCACCTATATCGGCGCGCTGCCCGGCAACATCATCCAGGCCGTCCGCAAGGCCGGCGCGCGCAATTGCGTGATGATGCTCGACGAGATCGACAAGCTCGGCGCCGGCTTCCACGGCGATCCCGGCGCGGCTTTGCTCGAAGTTTTGGATCCCGAGCAGAACAACGCGTTCCGCGATAATTATCTGGGCTTATCGTTCGACTTAAGCCGCGTGGTGTTCATCACCACGGCCAATATGCTCGACACCATCCCTGGGCCGCTGCGCGACCGCATGGAGATCATCGGCCTCGCCGGCTACACCGCCGACGAGAAGCTGGAGATCGCGCATCGCTATCTGGTGCGCCGGCAGATGGAGGCGAATGGACTGAAAGCGGGCCAAGTCGAGATCGGCGATGATGTCATTCGCGATATCATCCAGCTTTATACGCGCGAGGCGGGCGTGCGCAGCCTGGAGCGCCAGATCGGCCAGGCGCTGCGCCACGCCGCCGTGCGCATCGCCGAAGGCAGTCCCGGGCCGATCCGCATTAGGCGTGAGGACCTTTCCGCCATTTTGGGCGCGCCGCAGTTCGAGAGCGAAACTGCGATGCGAACGAGCGTGCCGGGCGTGGCTACGGGGCTCGCCTGGACGCCGGTCGGCGGCGATATTTTGTTCATAGAGGCGACGCGCATTCCCGGCTCCGGCAAGCTCATCCTCACCGGCCAGCTCGGCGAGGTCATGCGGGAAAGCGCGCAGGCCGCGCTCTCCATCGTCAAAAACCGCGCCGCCGCGCTCGGCATCGATGCCAGCCGCTTTGAGAAGAGCGACATCCATATCCACGTGCCCGCGGGCGCCATCCCCAAAGACGGGCCGAGCGCCGGCGTCGCCATGTTCATGGCGCTCGTTTCGCTCATGACCGAGCGGACGGTGCGCAGCGACACCGCGATGACCGGCGAGATCAGCCTGCGCGGGCTTGTGCTGCCGGTCGGCGGGATTAAGGAAAAAGTCGTGGCCGCGCACTCCGCCGGCATCAAGCGCATCATGCTGCCGGCGCGCAACCGCCGGGATTACGACGACATTCCCGAAATCGCGCGCCGGGAGATGGAGTTCGTCTGGCTCGATCGCGTCGAGAAAGCGGTCGCCGCGGCGCTGGAGCCGGCGCAGCCGGCCGAGCACGCGCCCGCCTCGGTGCCGCAGCTCGCGGACGCGGAGGCGTAAACCTCCCGCCCCGCGAGAGCGGGGAGGGGGACCGCCGAAGGCGGTGGGAGGGGCACCGGCCCCGACGCCACGCAAGCAATGATGGCGATTCATTTGCCTTCACGTTGTTTGCTTCTCCCGCAACAACGAAGCTCTGATTCAGAGATCCCGCAGGCGCGCTCCTTCTCCCCGCGGGCGGGGAGAAGGTCGGGATGAGGGGACCTCTCCGCTGGGCGCTCCGCATCCCCGAATACCTTCGCGAAAGGCGTCCTTGAACGAGCGGGATGATTCGTGATGTAACTGCAATGGTGATAAATGTCGAGGTTTGTCACCAGTAAAGTAACAATTTGACCGATCTCCCGTCCAGCTTGAGTCTGACGTCAGAATGACGTACGTTGTCATCCAAGCGACAACTCCATTCGAGGCTATGCCATGGCCCGCAAAGAAGGCAAAGTCTTACGCGACGAGTCAGGCCGCGCCCAACGGCTCGGATTCCGGCTGGACCGGGAGACCAAGGATTTAATCGAGCGCGCGGCTCATCTCGAACGGCGGAAGCTGACCGATTTCTGCGTGACGGCGCTCGCCGGCGCGGCGCGCCGCACGATTACCGAACATGAGACTCTCGTACTGTCGGAGCGAGATCGGCAGGCCTTCTTCGATGTGCTGATCAATCCGCCCAAGCCCAATAAACGGCTCATTCGCGCCTTGGCGGAACATAAGCGGCGCGTCGTGATGGGTTGATGACCAGGGCGCTGCCGTCCGATCTGAAGACCGCGCCGCTGGCGGCGCATCACGACCGCGCCGCTTTCACCTGCGGCATCGAAAGTCTCGACAATTATTTGCGGATATATGCCGGGCAAGACGTGAGGCGGAGGGCCAACAGCGTCTTCGTGCTTGTCGATCAACTTGAGCCCGCCGGCGTCCTCGGCTATTATACCAGGCTTCAGAATGATTGACCGATGGTGGCCCAATCACGCGTGGCGATTGAAGTGATGCGTCCGACTTCGGCGAGGAGTTTGCGCCAGGCGTCCTGACAGGCGTCGAGGATAGCGGTGTAGCT
>Ga0207416_1001362_pt1 | contig 33319 bp, 25 predicted proteins | sample PaiPotPPM11metaG_FD_184107 | JGI IMG/M metagenome (GOLD analysis project Ga0207416, IMG submission 184107) | Iron sulfur acid spring bacterial and archeal communities from Banff, Canada, to study Microbial Dark Matter (Phase II) - Paint Pots PPM... ...
ACCAGTCGCGCAGGTGGTCGTTGGTCACCGTCTGCACGAACGACTTGGCCGCGATGTTGCCAAGCTTGGTCTTGGTTTGGCCTTCGAACTGCGGCTCGGCCAGCTTGATCGAGACGATCGCGGCCAGGCCCTCGCGGACGTCCTCACCTGCGAGGTTCGATTCCTTCTCCTTGAGCAGCTTCTGGTCGCGCGCGTACCTGTTCACGATCGACGTCAGCGCGGCGCGGAAGCCCTCCTCGTGGGTGCCGCCTTCGGCGGTGTTGATCACGTTCGCGAACGTGTGCACCGACTCGGTGTAGGAGGCGTTCCACTGCATCGCGATCTCCAGCGACATCCCCTCGGTTTCATCCGCGAACTCGATGACCGACTTGTGCACCGGCTCTTTGGAGGCGTTCAGGTAGCGGACGAAGTCGGCGATGCCGCCCGGGTAGTCATAGACGACCACGCGCGCCTTGCCGACTGGCGACCGCGACGCCGACGGGCAGGCGTCCTCGTCGTCTTCGGAGATCGCCTGCGGGCGTTCATCGGTCAGCGAGATCCGCAGCCCTCGGTTGAGGAACGCCGTCTCCTGCAGCCGCCTGGACAGCGTCTCGAAGTCCCACTCGGTGGTCTCGAAGATCGACTCGTCCGCCCAGAAAGTCGTCGTCGTCCCGGTCTCCGCCGTCTCCCCGCCGCGGACGAGCGGCGTCACGGGGACGCCGCGCTCATAGGCCTGCGACCAGACGTAGCCATCCCTGCGGACCGTTTCCTCGAGCCTGCTGGCCAGCGCGTTCACCACCGACACGCCGACGCCGTGCAGGCCGCCCGAGACCGCGTAGGAATCGCCGCCGAACTTGCCGCCCGCGTGCAGCGTGGTAAGGACCACCTCGATCGCCGGGCGGTGCTCAACTGGGTGCTCGTCCACCGGGATGCCGCGCCCGTCGTCCACGACCCGCACCCCGCCGTCAGCCAGCAGGGTAACCTCGATACTGGCGGCATACCCGGCCAAGGCCTCGTCAACCGAGTTATCCACAACCTCGTAGACCAGGTGATGGAGCCCTCGCTCGCCCGTTGAGCCGATGTACATGCCGGGACGCTTACGGACAGCCTCCAAGCCTTCAAGAACCGTGATCGACCGCGCATCGTACGACAAAAGAAACTCCATCCTGCGTCGGGTAGCGCCCTGCCCCGCGCTGCAGTCTCGCGGTCGCTACCACCGGGAGTCTCATCCGCGTGGCTGCCTTCCATTTTAGCTGTGATTACGGACTTCCGCAGCGGCCTTGACCGTCCGTATTGCCTGCCTGGCGGGCGTGCCGGCGCGCGGGGCCTGCCAGGCCCGCGGCGCGTTCAGCCAGCGCCCGAGACAGTGGCGCGGCCGAGTCTCAGCAACACCCTCCCCGCGACGTTAAAGCCCCGATGACCGATCCCATTTCGGTGAAATCACCTCGGTGGATGGAGGCTAAGTCGCGAATGTATTCACAAACTCGTACTACGGCAGACGGCTGGCTCAGCCGTGCCGCGCAGTGCCGCACAACACGGATCTCATTAGGGGAGAGACGGGCACAATTGCCGTCAGGTACGGCAATTCATCGTCAGCCGACCGCCAGCTATCCGCTCGCGCCGCCTGGTTGTCTTAACGGTAGCAGTGTGAGCGGCCTGAACCATGCGAAGGGAAGCTGTCGTGGATCAGCGATGTGATGGCGCGTCACAGCCGGCAAGCCCAGTGACCAATGCGGTGCCCGCCCGTCCAGGCGCCCGCGACCGGACGACCAGGGCTGGAGATATCACTACCGAAGTGGTAGCCGTTCCCATACTCCGGCTCAGGTCGGCCGACTCACCACGGCTGAACGGGGAGGACGAAGCGCATGTAGCGCGGCTCGCCGAGACGGAGACGCAGCTTCCCCCGATTTTGGTGGACAAGCGCACCATGCAGGTAATTGACGGGATGCACCGTCTGATGGCCGCGTCCTTGCAGGGGCGAGAGACGATCGACGTCGTATTCTTCGACGGAAACGAGGCCGACATCTTCCTGCGCGGGGTCCAGGAGAACATCGCCCACGGCCTGCCGCTGTCCCAGGCAGACCGCCGTGCCGCCGTGGAGCGCATCATCGCGTCGCACCCGCACATGTCTGACCGGGCGATCAGCTATTCGGTCGGCTTGGCGGCGAAGACCGTGGCAGCCATCAGAAAGCGATCGGGTGAAGACGGGCCGCAGTCGAGCGCACGGCTCGGAAGAGACGGCAAAGTCCGTCCGCTGAACAGCGGAGAGGGCCGTCGGCGGGCCGCTGAACTTCTGAATCAGCACCCGACCGCTTCGCTGCGCGACGTGGCGCGCGCCGCGGGCATATCTCCAGCGACAGTACTTGACGTGCGAAAGCGTCTCCAGCGCGGCGAACCGGCGATACCGGAGAAGCGTTCAGCGAACGGCAGCACTACGGACGGCGCGGAGGCTGCCGCGGAGCGCGATGAGAGCCCCGCTCCGGTCGCCCGTTTCAGCCTGCCGACTGTCCGGTTCGCTGCGGCCAGGGACCCGGCCTCCACGGTAGCGAAGCTGCTGCGCGACCCCTCGCTGCGCGGCAGCGAGGGGGGAAGGCGAATGCTGCGGCTGTTGCACAGCAACGCGGCTGGCACGGAGGATCTACCAGGTATCGTCGCGGACGTGCCCCCGCATTGCGTTGCCATCGTCCTCCAGCTCGCCCGCCAGTACGCTCAGATGTGGGACGACTTCGCTAGAGAACTGGACGGGCGAGCGCGGATCATCGACCCTGCGGCGACCGTGCGCTGAATCTCTGCGCGCTGGACTCCCGCCGACTACCCGCTCACGGCGGACGCGCCGGAGCGTACGGTCGCAGGCAGCCAGGTGAGTGCCCAGGGCATCTTCGAAGCTGGCGGCGGTCGCCTCCAGCATGAGCTGCCGCTGTCCAGTCGGGGGCTGCCGGCGACGGCGATCGTGGTTCCCGCCGCATAAGCGCTCAGCCGGCCACAGGGCGGTCCGCGCTACCCGCGCCCGCGGCATCTGCGGCTTCCTCCGCGGTGAGGGCCGTGAGCAGGCTGTTCAGGCGCTGGACGAACGTAGTGGGGTCTTCAATCCGGGCGCCGAGGGTGAGCACCGCCTGGTTGAACAGAACCTGCGCCCACTCGCCGATGTGCTTGCCGTCCTGCCTATCGTTGAGCCGCTGGATCAGCGGATGGTTCGGGTTGAGCTCAAGCACCGCCTGGCGCGGCAGGCCGGTTCCGCGCAGCCGCTGCATCAGGTTGATGTCGATCTCCGGCTCGTTGCTGATGATGCAGGCCGGGGACGTGGTGAGCCGGGTGGACAGGCGCACGTCCCAGGCCTGTCCGGCCAGGTAGGCCTTCAGCTTGCCGAGCAGCTCCGCGTACTCCTCGTCAGCCTGCTGCTTCGCCTGCTTCTCCTTCTCATCCGCCAGCGCGCCCAGGTCGCCGTCGCCCTGCGCGACGGACTGGAACTTCTTGCCGTCAAACTCGCGCAGGCTGGAGACCACCCAGTTGTCGACGCCCTCGCCGAGCAGCAGCACCTCCACGCCCTTGGTGCGGAACGCCTCCAGGTGCGGGCTGGACTTGGCCGCCGCCAGCGACGGCGCCAGCAGGTAGTAGATGTGCTCTTGGCCTTCCCTCATCCGCTCGATATAGGCGGCCAGCGAGGTGTCCGGATCGTCGGAAGCGGACTTGGTGGAGGTGAACCGCAGCAGCCTGGCGATCTCCTCCCGGTTGGAGTAGTCATCAGCGATGCCCTCCTTGAGGGTCATGCCGAACTCTTTCCAGAACGTCGCGTACTTCTCCGACTCGTTATCGGCCAGTTCCGACAGCCTCCGCAGCACCTTTTTCACGGCGTTAGTGCGGATGTTGTCTACTGCCCGGCTGCCCTGCAGGATCTCCCGCGAGACATTCAGCGGCAGATCGGACGAGTCGATCACGCCGCGGATGAACCGCAGGTACTTCGGCATGATCTGGCCGGTGTCCTCCATGATGAACACCCGCTGCACATGCAGCCGCACGCCGCGGCGGGCGGTCTCCACCCACAGGTCGTACGGCGCGCTGGACGGGATGAACAGCAGTAGCGTGTACTCGTAGATCCCCTCGATCTTGGCGTGCAGCCAGGCCAGCGGATCGGTGAACTCACCGGTGATGTGCTTGTAGAAGTCGGTGTAGTCGTTGCGGGAGAGCTCGCTCTTCTGACGCGTCCACAGCGCCGACGCCCGATTGACGGTGACGTCCGGTTTCTGTACGGCCGCCTCTTCCTCGGCCCTGTCTTCTGGTTCGCCGGGCATCACGATCGGGACGCTGATGTGGTCGGAATACCTCTCGATGATCGACCGCAGCCGCCACCCGTTCACCAGGTCGTCTTCGCCTTCCCGCAGGTGCAGCACGACCGTGGTGCCCCACTCAGGGAGGTCGACCGCCTCCAGCGTGTACTCGCCCCTGCCATCCGATTCCCAGCGGACCCCCTCCTCGGGCCGCAGGCCGACCCGGCGGGTGGTCAGCACCACGCGCTCGGCGACGATGAACGACGAATAGAAGCCAACTCCGAACTGGCCGATCATGGCGGCGTCCTTACGCTGGTCGCCGGTCAGCGACCGGAGGAACTCGCGGGTCCCTGACTTGGCGATCGTGCCGATGTTCTCGATCACCTCGTCCCGGCTCATGCCGATCCCGTTGTCCGTGACAGTGATCGTGCGCGCGTCCTTGTCATAGCCGACCCGGATCCGCAGCGGCCCCTCCGCCTCCGGAAGCTCGGAACGCGACAGCAGCTCCAGCCGCAGCCGGTCGATCGCATCCGAGCAATTCGAGATCAGCTCACGCAGGAAGATCTCCTTATTGCTGTACAGAGAATGGACCATCAGATCCAGGATCTGCACCGCTTCCGCCTGAAAGCTGAAGACTTCCTGCTCGGTCTCCGCCGCCTGTACCGACATCCCACGCCTCCATAAATCCCTCAGATCTACGGCGCTAGCGTAACTCGCGCCCCTGCCTGCTCGTTGGAACAGGTTCACTGCCCGGAGAGCTTTAAAAGCCGCGTTCGATAGCCGGATCAATTGCGGAATTACGTCAGTTGAACACGATTTTCCGGTCAGCCTGTACGCAATATATACTGCGAAAGCCGATCCGAGATAATCGGCAACTGAGGTCCGCTGGCACGGAAGACAGGACGTTGGTGGTGACAATTGGCAACGGGCAGAGTGCTGCAGTTTGAGCAGGCACGCGGTTATGGATTTGTTGCGGCGGATGACGGCGGCGAGGATGTCTTTCTCCACGCGTCTGTATTCGATGGCGACGTCGACGTGCTTGCGCCAGGTATGAGAGTAGAATTCAAGATCATGGCCGGCGACCGTGGACGGAAGGCATTCGCCGCGCACCTCATCGACGACACGCTCGCTCCTGAGGACAAGCCGGTCCCGACGGTCAGGCCCACGCCGCTGGCCATCCCGGCCCAAGCACCCCCCGGCATGCAACCGCAGCCGCAGGTTACCGCGGAAATCACCGACGAAGAACAGATGTGCGACGTGCTGTCGCGGGCCGAGTTCGGGCAGGAGCTGACCGAGCTGCTGGTAAACAACGTTTCGACGCTGACCGGTCGGCAAATACTCGAAGTACGACAAGGCATGCTTGAGTGTGCACAGAAACACGGATGGGTCGATATCTGAGAATGCCCCGATGTGGATACTTGCGGTGCCGCCCCGGGCCCCCGCGGGGCGGCACCGCAACCTGCATTCAAAAGGATTAGAAATGATGTCCGAAGTACTGGGGATAATCGAAGCGCGGATGATCATTACGCCGAATCCAGACGGCAGGGTTTCCTTTAGCGTGCTCATCGGTACCGGATGCGATCGGGACGCGGGAAGCGGACTCATCGAGTTGATCATGAGCCCTGAGCACATCCAGCGCGCGCTGGCCCACGCGAAGATCTACGAGCTGGCCACTACCGGCTCAGAAGAAGTACAGTCATTTCCCTGCCACGTCGGCTTTTCACGCGTAACGTCGGCCTCCTAGCTAGAGGCTGGGCAGCTTAACGCTCACCACGGCGGAGCGCCCGCTGTACACGGTCGCGAGCGCGTCCTTCAGCACCAGGGGCAGTTCGTCCGGATCGGACTTCATCAGCAGATCCATATGTTCAACTGCAGCATCGTCACCAGTTGCACACTGACAGCCGACTAGCCTAGGGCGTTACGCTAATCACGCGATAGGAAACTGGCAGGCCAAACGCCTCGTATATTACGGCGCAGAGACTTGCGGTGCCGCCTGCCCCTCAACTCCCTGAGCGGCACCGCAACTATTTTTGCTGGTCGCATATGCGGCGCATTGGGGAATAGAGGAAGAGCGGTACACCCCTGGGTCCCTGGTATTGTCGAAGCATCGAACTCGCGCTCCAGCGGTGCCCGGGCGTCACCCGCGGCAGCTCGCCTGGATCGGACACGAGGCCTGCGTCTTCCAAGCTGGTTTCTGTACACGCAGAAACCCTTGTACCGGCGGTCTTCCCCGCTTCGTCATCTCCGCCGCATGGCGCGCTGTGCTCGGGCAGAATGGTGCGGTGCCGGGGATCGCGTGGTTTAAACTCACTGACCCCTCCGGAGAACTCCCTGCCGTGTCGTCGGACACCGACCTGCGTGTTCTGCTGCCGGAAGGTGACGAGTTCGAAAGCCTCGCTGACAAGCTCGCCGACATGGGCGCTCGGGTGCGCCAGGTCAAGTACCTGCTGGAAGACGAGGCTATCACTGGTCAGGGGAAGCGCCGCGAGGTGACCACCCGGCTGTCACGGCCGGGCCAGCTCGGCAGCGGAGCATACACCAAGGTGACCGGACTGGCCGCAGCTGGAGCCAGCGACGCCTTTGAGCTCATGTGGCAGGACCATGTGCTCCCGGTCGACCAGGCGGCACTGCGTACGCCGGTCCCGGCTGAACTGTCAGCGTTCCTGCCGTTCAGCAGCCTCAATCCAGCGCAGGCAGAGATCGTGCCGGAGGTCCTAGGGCACGATCAGAACCTCTTGGTTGTCGCCCCCACCGGGGCGGGCAAGACGGTGATCGGGATGGCCGCGTGTCTAAAGGCCGTGTTCGAGCAGAAACGCAAGGCCGCGTGGCTCGTGCCGCAGCGCTCGCTCACCGATGAGCTCGATCGCGAGCTGGCAGGCTGGCGCCGTCAGGGGCTGCGGGTCGAGCGGCTGTCCGGCGAGTACGCCGTCGACAAGGAGCGCATCCAGCAGGCTGACCTGTGGGTGTCCACCACGGAGAAGTTCGAGGCCATCTGCCGGATCGCCGCGCTGCGGGAAACCCTGGCCGATGCCGGGGCACTGGTGGTGGACGAGATCCACATGTTGGGCGATCCGACCCGCGGCCCCGTTCTTGAAGCGCTGCTTGCCCGGATCCGGGACAGCGGGACGGGCACGCGCATCGTGGGGCTGTCGGCGACTGTGTCCAACGCGGAGCAGGTCGCGGACTGGCTCCGCGCCAAGCTGCTGCGCACGTCATGGCGCCCGAGCCGCCTGACCTGGCAGCTGCCGCTGATCCCGGCGAACGCGGACTTCACCGTCGTAGAGGCGGCGCGCACCCGCCTCGCGGCCGCAATCGCCGGGCTCGTCACCCGGGACGGCGGCAGCGTGATCGTCTTCTGCGGCAGCAAGCGGAACGTCCGGCGCACAGCCCTGGTGATCGCGGGCAGCCGGGGCGTTAACGTCTCGGGCGTGCGCCCGGACGACGCGCAGCGCCTGCAGCAGGCCTGCCGCGAGGCGCGTATCGGGCTCCATTACCAGGGGTGGGAGTACCGGAAGGACGCTGAGCAGGCGTTCCGCCGGAAGGAGACGGATGTCCTTATCGCGACCTCGACGGTGGCAGCGGGAGTGAACCTGCCAGCCCGTGCCGTGATCGTCCAGGACACCCAGATCGGGCTGAGCACGCTGGACGTCGCCACGGTGCAGCAGATGTTCGGACGGGCCGGTCGCGTCGGGGCGGGTGAGGACAGCGGCTGGGCGTTCCTGATCACCGATGAGCGCGAGCGTTCCGGGTGGCAGGCGAAGCTTGTAGCCGGGCACACGGTGCGTTCGCAGATTCAGGGCAGCCTCCCGGATCACGTGCTCGGTGAGGCCGTTCAGGAGCGCATCGCCACCCGGCAGGATGCCGAGCGCTGGTGGGTGCAGACCCTGGCCTACCACCAGGGAAACCGGGCGGTCGCGCCACTCCGTAAGGCGGTCGGCTTCTTGACCTCCGCGGGGATGCTGAGCAGCCGCGAAGGAGGGCTGGAGCCCACCGAGCTTGGCAGGCTGACCGCTAGGCTCATGGTGCCGTCGATGGTCTGCGACAGCCTTCGCGCCGCGCTGGGCGACGTCGCCGTCCCCGGGTCCGCCGACCAGGCCGAGGCGGCGCTCGCCGCCCTCCTCGCCGCCGCGGTGCCGAAGCTGGCCAGGGAAAGGGCGGGCGATGACGTCAAGGCCGCACTCGGGCGGCTGCTGGCCGCCTATGATCCCGAACCACGTGCCGCTTCCCCCGGAGCGGGCAGCGGCCCGAAGCAGGGAGATCTGGCCAGGGCCGCACTGCTGACGGTCGCGAACTCCCCGGAGGCCTGCCGCCCGGGCGTCAGGCAGATCGGCGGCGTCCCGTACGCGGCGATGTACCCGATACTGGAGGAGGCGCCGCGCTACCTGCACTGGATCGCCAGGCAGGCCCGTTTCGGCACTATCCACCCGTGGTGCGCGATCGTGGCCGCGGACCTCGAGCTGCGGATCACGTGGCGGATGCTCCAACCGCCGCGCGGGTCCGGTCGGCTGCTATGGGCATGCGAGCAGATGGCATCGCCCTCGAAGGCCGCCGCACTGGTGCCGAGGCTGTGGAACGCGGCCCGCGCGCGCGGTCACCTGAGCCCCGACTGGTCGTCCGGGGGCCGCCCGGCGTACTGCGAACTCGACGAGGCGGACTATGCAGAGTTCCTCAAGGACCGCGCAACCTCGGCGGCCATCGAGGTAACGGGAAACGAGGTACGCGCGCGAGGCCCCGCCGGATCTGTACTGGCCGTCTGGACTGGATCCTCTTACCGCGTCACGATGCTCAAACGCGGTTATGCCACCGCCCCGCTGCCAGCGCCGTCAGCGGATGACCCGAGCGCCGGCTGCTCTGGCGCGGCGGTCTTCAGCTGGCGCGACGATTACGTGGCGACCGGCTGGCTCAGCGACTACTCCCATATTCAGGAGCGGCGCATTCAGGGGGTCGTCGCAACACGGCCTTATTCGAGGAGCTTAGCGAGCATCTCGCGGGTGAGGATGAAGCTGATATCGTTTCTGCAGGAACACCCTAATCCTCGCTAACGCCCTAACGATGGTGGCCGCTGGCCGCCGCTAGCCAACGAGCATTGCGGCTAGCAAAATACGGAGGTAACGGCGGCGATAAGGAGGATTACGTGACCGAGCGCTACTACACCACGAGCACCGCGTTCCTCGAGGCACTAGCGGAAGCCGGCGTCACGTATGTCTTCGCCAACCTCGGCAGCGACCATCCCGGGCTGATCGAGGCGCTGGCGCAGGCCCACGCGGAAGGACGGTCGGCCGCGCTGCCGCAGGTCATCGTCTGCCCCCACGAGACCGTCGCCCTGTCGGCCGCGCACGCCTACGCCATGGTCACCGGTGAGCCGCAGGCCGTAGCCGTCCACGTGGACGCGGGTACGCAGAACCTCAGCGGCGCGGTCAGCAACGCCATGCGCGGACGCGCCCCCGTCTTGGTCTTCGCGGGCATGTCCCCGTTCACGCAGGACGGTGAGCTGCCCGGCAGCCGCACCGAATTCATCCACTGGATCCAGGATGGCCCGGACCAGCGCGGCATCCTGCGTAACTACGTCAAGTACGAGAACGAGATTCGTACCGGGAGAAACGTCAAGCAGCTCGTGCACCGGGCACTGCAACTCGCCCGCAGCGAGCCGGCTGGCCCGGTGTACCTGGTCGGCGCGCGTGAGGTGATGGAGGAACCCCTCGCTCCGTACACCGTCGACCCCCGTTTCTACTCCGCCGTCACGCCTCCCGCGCTTACGCATGAGGTCACCGCCCAGATCGCGGCCGCGCTCGCCGCCGCGCAACACCCCCTGATCGTGACCTCCTACCTGGGGCGGGACCCATCCGCCGTGGCCAGCCTGGTCGCCCTGGCGGAGTTGCTCGCCATTCCGGTGGTGGAGGCGATGGCCTACCACGTCAACTTCCCGCACGACAACCCGCTACACGGTGGCTACCAGTATCACAGCGTGACGCAGAACCCGCTGCTAGCCGAGGCCGACGTGGTCCTCGTGATCGACAGCGACGTGCCGTGGATCCCCTCGGTCAACCGGCCGTCTGACGGCACCGCCATCTACTACCTAGACATCGACCCGCTAAAATTGCACATACAGCTGTGGCACGTGCCCACGGTCCTGTCTGCCACCGTGAACTCGAAGGTGGCCGTAGAACAGATCGCCGCATACGTTCGGGATCGTGATCTCGTTAATGAGGAGACGCTCAGTGAGCGACGGTCGGCGGCCGTCGCCCGGCACGAGCGCGCCCTTGCCGGGCGAGACGCGGCGGAGCAGCCGAAGGACGGGGTGATCACCGCCGAGTACCTGACGGCGTGCGTACGCCGGCTGCTCGACGGCGAGGACGCGCTGATCTTGACCGAGGTAGTCACGAACAGTAAGGCCGTCCAGGAGCACTTGCGGCCGAACCGTCCCGGATCGGTGCTGCATCACGGCGGCGGCGCGCTGGGGTGGTCAGGCGGCGCGCCCGTCGGTGCCAAGCTCGCTTGTCCCGAACGGACCGTGGTTTCACTCGTCGGCGACGGTTCCTTCCTGTTCAGTATGCCGTCGTCGGCGCTGTGGGTACAGCGCCGGTACAATGTCCCGGCCCTCACGGTCATCTACAACAACCGCGGCTGGGCCGGACCTAAATTCTCTACACTGATGGTGCATCCGGACGGGGCCGCGGCTCGCGCGGATGACTTCCACGCGTCGTTGGAGCCTGGGGTAGACCTGCCAGGCGTGGCGCTGGCCGCGGGCGCGGGGTTCGGTGCGACCGTGTCCGATCCAGACGAGCTGCCGCGGGTGCTCAAGGACTCGCTCGCGGTCGTGCACGGCGGGCGCTCGGCGGTGGTCAGCGTCCAGCTTCCACGCGTGTGAGAACTCAATGAGCAGAGGCAGGCTGCGCGGGTGGTTAGTGCGCCGGATCGGATGATTTCAACGGCTGTGGGGATCGGAAATACGATTCGGGCCGTGACCAGCGGTTTCCGTTGCACCGCTGGGGTGGTAAGGCTGCGATGTGACCACTCAGCTGAACCGTGAAGGTGCCCGACCCCGGCCCGGCGGCTCCCACTTTTACCTGCGCGTCGGCTGCTATGGCGGGTGACTTCGCGGCGGGCAGCGGACAGTCCGGGGACCCCCTCGGCACGATCACGTCCGTGTCGGGAACGTGCACCGGGCCGGACGGCGCTACGTACACCCTGACCAGCAACGCCAGTAGCGCCGATCCGTGGCTGTTCAGCGAACCCGGGTACGGCACGAGCACACCTATGCTGGCCGGGCAACCAAGCTCTACCCGAAGTGATCACCGGGGAGCAGGATGCAAGGAAGCAGGACTGCGCTGCGCTGGCGGTACGTTGTTGGGTAAAGTTTCGCGCCAGGTTCAAGGATCCGGGCGGCCGAGGCGAGGAGATAGGCGAGTATGGATTCTGCGGCAATGGAGGTGCGCGGGGCCTACGACGCGCTGCTGCGAAGCAGGTCTGAACTGCTCGCTCAACGGGACGAGATCGACGGTCGGCTCGCGCAGGTCGAATCGGCAATCACAGCCTTGCGCGCGATCCTCGGGGAACCGGACTCCAAGTCGATATCGTCGACGCCTTCGGCTCCCCCGACAGCCTCGGTGCCTGCGGCAGCAAACGGCCGGGTTGACGCACCCGAGGTGGAGCCGGCAAGCGCCACGAAGAGCGTCCGACCTATATCTGTTAGTAGGAAAGCGCGCCTGCGGGAGGTCATGCTTGAGGCTACCGAGCAGTGGCTAAGCGTAAAGGAGATCGCAACGAGTGTCGAGGGGCGGGAACCGACCGAAACGGATAAGGACGCGGTTTACGAGATACTGCGGCGTATGGCGGTTCAAGGAGAAGTCGAGCGCGACAGCTCCGCGCGGCCGACGCGGTATCGGGCCAAGGCCGCGGTGCTGCGCGAGCGCCTACTAGATAACGCGAGCTAGGTGTTCTGCCGTAGGCATTCACGTCCGCCTGTGTGCTTGAGTTTAGGTAACGCTGAGTTGTGAGGTCACGGTTGTTCTGCAGGCCGTGTGTCGCCGACGCGGGAACGAGTACAGCGTCGCCGTGTCAACTGACTTCGAGGACGCCTGGCAGGCTCTGCTCCCAGCTCCGCCAGCGTCAGCCCGCACGGGAAGCAGCATCCCGTGCACGGAGGGGGGCTTCGCGACACCGCATCTGGACGCCAAGGCCGAGGCCAACGCCTTCTTCACAGAACTGCGGGTTCCGACAACCTTTCTGCAGGCTGCCTACTACTACGAAAGCCTGACCGGCGGGGCGCTCACCAGGAACCCGCAGGGAGACCTAGTGCTGAGCCTCCCGCTGGCCGGGCTAGAGGCCCCCCTGGGTTGGCGATGGCAAGCCCGTCGCGCCGGTCCCTGACCTCGATCGCCGCGCCCCCCTTACAGATCAGCCAACTGCGGGCAAGGATGACGAACCGTGTCTGCCCGGCCCGAAAACCCTGAGATGCCGCGGTGAGGATGGAGAACCCGTGACGGCGTCCGCACCGCAGCAGAGACCACGGGCCCCGGGGGAGGAGCCTGCATCCGTTCGGAAGAATGAGGTTCATCTCGAACGGATGCGGGTTTCTTCTCCCCACCCCCGCCACCCTGATCGCAGGCGAACCCTCAGGTCAGCGGGATCGCGCGGCGCTGTCCAGCGATGCCACACATTAGGAGGCCCCGCCCGCGTCGGGACCGGCCAGCGGCCCCGCCCATCCTGTCCCGCCAGCCAGGTACGACTCGATGAACGCGGAGCGGGCCCCTGCTTCACGCCACGTCACGGGGAAGAAGCTCTCGTCCATGGTGAGGTCGCCGAACCGCTTGTACCTGCTGTAGATGGCACCGGTGACGGACGGGTGGAACCTGGTCCCAGCCTGCATGCAGTGCGCGACAAGCGAGCGGCGCGGCCGGTCGCTGTGGTTGACGCCCGACCCGTGCCAGGTCCAGCCGTTGTGGAAGACCCCGCCGCCGCGCGGCACCACGACCTTGACGATCTCCGGTTCGTCGACGCCCGCGTCCGCGGCGGCCTCGGCGAGTTCCTTCCGGTAGTTGGCCGGGGCGTGGAACTGCTCGATCATCCCCCATCGCCGCCACTGGTGCGAGCCGCGCACGTACTCGACCGTGCCGCCCTCCGCGGTGGTGTCGTCAAGCGCGATCCAGCAGCTCACCCAGTCCGGCGGGTCGGCCCACAGCTCGTAGGAGGAGTCCTGGTGGTAGCCGAGCGCCTTGGCGCCGGCCGGCTTCCATAGCACGTTGTCCTGCGACAGCCGGGTGCCGTCCCAGCCGCCGAGTGTCGCGCACGCCTTCCCGACCGCGGCGTCAAGGACGACGGACGCGATCAGCCGGTCGGACTTCCATGCGTTGCAGATCTGCCGGGTGCGGTCCGCTGGGTCGCGGCCCGGCTTCCAGTTCCATTCGTCGGGCAGCAGCCCGGTCTCGAACTTCCCGGCGAACAGGCTCTCGTAGCGGGCGGCCACCTCGTCGGCGACGTCAGGAGCGATGATCCGGTCCACGATGACAAAGCCGTCCTCACGGAACTTCCTGACGTGGTCGTCGGTGATCTCGACGGTGACTGCTGCGCCTGTCGGCGCCTGGGCTGGCATCGGCGGGCCTCCTCGGGGACGCGGGTGAGGTGGTGGAGGGTCAGGCGTGATCGAGGTAGCGGGCGCGTTCTGCCGCCGGGACGAGCAGCCGCAGCTGGCGGTCCTCTTCGGCCCGGGTGGCGGCGTAGTGGCTGACGAACTCCTCGCCCGCCAGGTCCTTGGCGAGATCGCTCGCGGCTAGCCGTTCCGCCGCCTCGAGCAACGTCCGCGGGACGCCGGGCGGCACTTCCCGCGCCGGGCCGGCGACGGGCGGCGGGGGGTCGAGGCGCTGCTCCAGCCCGTGCATCGCACCGCCGACCGCGAGGGCGGCGGCGAGCCAGGGGTTCGCGTCCGCGCCTGGCAGCCGCAGCTCCAGGCGGGCCGGCGGGCCGGCGTGTGCGGGGACCGCCCGCAGGCCGCAGGTGTAGTTGCCAATTCCCCAGGTCGCCGTGCGCGGCGCCCAGTTGCCAGGCGCGAGCCGCCGGTAGGAGTTCACCGTCGGCGCGGCGAAGATGGTCAGCTCGGGAAGCGCCGCCACGATCCCCGCGATCGCGTGCAGCGCTGTCTTGGACAGGGGGTCTCCCCCGGGTGCGCCGCCGACCGCGACATCACCGCCGGCCAGCACGTCAGCGCCGGTCTCGGCGTCGTGCAGGGACAGTACCGGGTGGCCGCCGAGGCCGGGGAAGTCCTCGCTCAGCTTGGCCATGAACGTCGCGGTGCAGCCGCGGGAGAACGCCCACGCCTTCGTGTACAGCTTGAGGAACGCGAGGTCGTCGGCGGCCGCGACCGGGGCGTTGGGCGTGGTGGCCAGCTCCAGGCAGCCGGGCCCCAGCTCGGCGCACAGGTGGTCGAGCACCACGTCACCGGCGGCGAGCGTCTCGTCCAGGCTCCTGATCAGGTCCGCGTGACTGGCCATCGTCAGCGCGGACCAGCAGCGGTTGGCGGACGCGATCGCGCGGGGCCGCGCGTACTCCCCCGCCGCCTGCTCGTCAGAGGTGCCTTCCAACAGGATGACCTCGATCTCGAAAGCGAGCTTCGCGGTCAGCCCGAGTGCCGCCAGCCGCTCGGTGAGGCGGGCGAGTACGCGGCGCGGCGACAGCGCACCGGCGGCGCCAGTGAAGTCGGCCAGCGCGATCGCCGCGTTGTGCTCGAACGGGAACCGCCGCACGGTCTGGAGGTCCACCTCGGCGGGCGCGTGCGTCCAGGCCCGGTCCCCGGGAACCCCGTCGGCGGTGTCCCACCACTGAATCGCCTCGATGAACGACCAGCCGTCGGCCGCCAGTTGCGCGGCCCGGCCATGCGGGAACCGCTTGGAGCGCAGCGTCCCGCTCGTGTCCGGGATCGCGAGGTGCACCACCTCGGCCCCGGTGAGCAGGTCTTGAGCGGTGGCCACGCATCGGACGGTAGGTCAACTGTGTTTCCCATGGGTGAACCTTGCGCCCAGCTGCGTTTCTGTCTCATTACCCGTGATCCGGCCTTGATGTTGGCTATGTCGTTACAGCGGATGCGGACCAGGACATCCGCGTGTAACCCCAGATCGCGATACTGGTCCACCGTCAGTGAACACGTCTTTTCAATGAGCACTGCGTTGGTCCCGGTGGATGAGGAGGTCCCGTGAGCACCGACCTTGAACGCTTCGTGGCACAGGACGGGCGCGTCGAAGCGATCGCCGAGGTTCGCCGCAAGATGGACGAGGCCGGGGTCACCTACCTCTACTTCCAGTTCATCTCGGTGACCGGGCGGGTCATGGGCAAGGGCGTGCCCGCCGCGCACTGGGAGTCGATCGCCGACAAGGGTTTCCAGCTCGTCTACGGGGCGACGGCGAACCTGTTCATCGACCGGTCGGGCGACTACATCGGCTACGGGCCCGAGGCGCGCGAGCTGGTTGGCCTGCCCGAGCCGGAGACGTTCGCCGTGCTGCCGTGGGACCGGCGGGTCGGGCGGGTGTTCTGCACGCTGTTCCGTGGCCGGGAAGAAGAGGTCGACGGTGGCGCCTACCTCACGTCGGACAGCCGGGGCAACCTCAAGCGCATCCACGACGCCTTCACCTCCGCGACCGGGCTGCACCTGCGGGTCGGCACCGAGCCGGAGATGATGTGGCTCAAGCTCAACCCGGACGGGACCCCGTCGGTCGAGGGCCTGACCAAGCCGTACTGCTATCACATCGACCAGTTCTCCGAGCTGCAGCCGATCATCCACAAAGTCATCGAGTACGGTCATGACCTTGGCCTGGACATGATCCAGGGCGACCATGAGGACGCGCCGGGGCAGATCGAGCTGAACTTCCAGTTCGACAAGGCGGAGTACACCGCCGACCGGCTCACCACCTACCGGCAGATCTGCAAGCAGGTCGGCCGGGAGATGGGCGCGTTCCCCTGCTTCATGCCCAAGCCGTTCATGGGCGTGTCCGCCAACGGGTGCCATCACAACATCTCGCTATGGCAGGGCGAGGAGAACATGTTCCTGCCCGAAGGCCAGGACCCGAGGCAGCCGAGCAAGATCGGCATTTACGCGATCGGCGGGGTGCTCGAGCACCTGCGGGCGCTGACCGCGATCACCGCGTCCACGGTGAACTCCTACCGGCGGTTCGCCGACGCCGGGTTCTGGGCTCCGGTCTTCGCCGACTGGGGATTCCAAAACCGGACCACCGCGCTGCGGGTGTCCGCGCCGGGCCGGTTCGAGTACCGCTCGGTCGATTCCGCCGTGAACCCGTACCTGTCGTTTGCGGCGCTCATCAAGGCTATGGCCGACGGCCTGGACCGGTCGATCGACCCAGGCCCGCCTGAGGAACGGAACATCTACGAGGCCATGTCCGCGGGCAAGCGGGTTACCCGGATCCCGCAGACGCTCGGCGAGGCGCTTGAGTCCCTCGCCGCCGACGAGGTCGTCAAGTCGGCGCTGCCCGGCGACATGTACCGGGTGTTCCACCACCACAAGCACGACGAGTGGATGCGGTTCATCTCCACCGTCACCGAATGGGACGTGAAGACTTACCTGGACGTGCTGCCGTAGGGAGGCACTAGCCGTTAGGAGGCACTGTGAGTGACCGGATGTGGGGATCCGAGCCCTGGTGGGGCCTGGATCCGGACTGGGACCCGGACTGGACGCTGACCGAGCGGCAGCGCAAGCTCCGGCAGGAGCTTATCGACCTGTGCGAGCAGGAGTTCCGGGCGAACGCCAAGGTCTCCGACGACGAGCTCCGCTACCCCCGGCGCAACCTCGAGCTCCTCGGCGAGCACGGGTTCCTGGCCCTCACCGTGCCGGAAGAGCACGGCGGCCTCGGGGAGGATCACGTCGGGTTCTCGATGGTGTGCGAGACGATCGCCCGGTACGGCTGCGCGTCCACGGCGATGTGCTACGTCATGCACATGGGCGCGGTCAACGCGATCATGCTGCGCGCCACGCCCGACCTGGTCGACAAGTACATCCGGCCGCTGAACTCCGGCAAGATCGGGACGCTGTCCTACTCCGACCCGGAGACCGGCAGCCACTTCTGGTACCCCGTCTCGTCGGGCGCGCGGCGCACCGACGACGGGTACCTGGTGCGCAAGCGGGCCTCCTGGACCACCTCGGCCGGGTTCGCCGACTTCTACGTCGTGCAGACCACCAGCCCCGACTTCACCGGATACGACGACCTGTCCGTGTTCGTCGTCGACTCCCCCGACGCCCAGGCCAGGCCCGAGCTGTGGGACGCGCTCGGGCTGCGCGGTAACCAGTCAGGATCGCTGAACATCGACAACGCCGCGATCCCGGCGTCTCAGCTCGTCGGCCCCGTCGGCGACGGCGCGGAGTCCAACGACGAGTCCGTCGACCCCTGGTTCCTGATCGGCTCCTCGTCGGTGTGGAACGGAATAGCGCTCGGCGCGATCGACATCGCCAAGCGGCACACCACCCGCAAGCGCCACGTCGACGTGGGCCTGCGGGTCGCGGACTACCCGACCATCCAGGATTACGTCGGCGAGGCGATCATCGACACGAACGCGTCCCGGCTGCTGGTGCTGTCGGTCGCGCAGGCCATGGACCAGGCCACCGAGAACAACACGGTCACGCTCCAGCCGGGCCACACCGCCCGCGCGCAGTTCCTGCACTGGGCCTGGCAGGCCAAGTTCACCGCCGCGAAGAACGTCGCGCACGTGGCCGACAAGATGCTGCACGCCTGCGGCGGCTCGGCTTACAAGCGGGACATGGAACTTGAGCGCTATCTCCGCGACGGCAAGGCCGGCTGGGTGATGGGCCCGACCAACGAGGTGCTCCGCCAGTTCGTCGGCAAGGCGGCGCTGCTTGGCTTCGATTCCCTCGACTACTGGAACTCCCACGTCAACGAGCGGGCCATCGCCAACGAGACCAAGAAGCTGGACGCCGCGGGCAAGCGCGCGCTCGCCGCCAGGCTCACGGCGGAGGCCGACGAGGCCGAGGCCAAGGCACCCGGGTGAGCTCTAGCCCTGAGGACCTGACAAACACTGCGGAGACCTATCCCGTCAGGCCGGGCGGGACGACCGCGGTCCCGCTTGAGCCGGGCGACGAGATCACCGTCGTCGATGTCCACGGACGGCAGCCCGCCACGCTGACGATCCGGAGTGACGACCCGTCGACGGCACAGACGGCAGCGCTGTTCGGGGCGGAATCTCCGGCCGGCGCCAGCGCGAGCTTTACCGCCGGGGAGACCGCGATCTGCGTGCTCGCCGTCCCCGCATGGCGGATGGAACCGGGGGAACAGGAGATACCGACTTCCGTTCGGATGACGATAAAAAGGGCGCGGCCGCGGACCCCGGCCGAGCCCGTCCTTCCCCAGCCGCTCGCCGACCCCGTTCTTGACCTTCGGGTCGATCGGGCCACGGCACTCTCGTACGAGGTCAAGCCCGGGCAGTACATCCAGGTCATCGACGTGGCCGGGAAGCAGTGCTCGGACTTCCTCGCGTTTGACGCCAACGCGCTCGCGGGCGGCACTGAGCGGGGACTCGACCTGACGGCGACGCGGTACCTCACGGGCAGCGCCTACCCGCGGCCGGGGCTGCGCGGCAAGTTCTACGCGCCGGACCTGGCGCCGCTCGTCGAGGTCGTGCGGGACACGGTGGGACGCCACGATACGTTCGGTCTTGCGTGCAACGCGAAGTACTACGCGGACCTCGGCTACCTCGGCCACGTGAACTGCACGGACAACTTCAACGCGGCGCTGGCGGGCTACGGCGTCGCCGCCCGCCAGGCGTGGCCCGCGCTGAACCTGTTCTACAACACGTTCTTCGACGGCGACTACCAGCTGCACTTCGACGAGCCATGGTCCCGGCCGGGCGACTACGTGCTGCTGCGCGCGCTGGCGCCGCTTGTGTGCGCGTCGTCGGCGTGCCCGGACGACATCGACCCGGCCAACGCCTGGAACCCGACCGACATTCACCTTCGCGTCTACGATGCGGAGCGGAAGTTCTCGGTGGCGATCGCGCGGCGGGTGACGCCGTCCGCGGAGGCCGAGCTCACCCGGCCGACCGGGTTTCACGAGCGGACGTCGGCGCTCGCGCAGCGAATGACCGAGTACCGCGGGTACTGGCTGCCGGCGGCCTACGACGGATACGGGGCGATCGCTGAGTACTGGGCCTGCCGCGAGCGGGCGGCCGTCATGGACCTGTCGCCGCTGCGGAAGTTCGAGGTTCTCGGATCCGACGCCGAGGCCCTGCTGCAGGCCTGCGTGACGCGGAACGTCCGGCGGCTTTCTGTTGGGCAGGTCGTCTACACGGCGGTGTGCGCGGAAACCGGCGGCATGATCGATGACGCGACGATCTTCCGGCTGGGAGCGGACAACTTCCGTTTCGTCGGCGGGGATCCGTATGACGGCGTGTGGCTGCGGGCGCGGGCGGACGCGCTTGGATTGTCGCGCGTGTGGGTGAAGGAGTCCACCGACCAGCTGCACAACATCGCGGTCCAGGGGCCGCGCAGCCGCGCCATCCTGGGGGACCTCGTTTGGACACCCGACGGCCAGCCGCCGTTCCCCGGCCTGACGTGGTTCCGGTTCACGGTCGGGAAGCTCGGCGGCGCCGGCGGGATCGCGGTCGTCGTGTCGCGCACCGGCTACTCCGGGGAACTCGGGTACGAGATCTGGTGCCATCCCGCGGACGCCGTCGCCGTGTGGGACCTGGTGTGGGCGACGGGGCAGCCCCGCGGTCTCGCGCCGCTCGGGCTTGAGGCGCTGGACATGCTCAGGATCGAGGCAGGCCTGGCGTTCGGCGGCTACGAATTCGACGATCAGGTCGATCCGTTCGAGGCCGGGATCGGGTTCACGGTGGCGCTAAAGTCAAAGTCGGCGCCGGAGGATGACTTCTCCGGACGGGCCGCGCTGTCGCGGCGGCACTCCGCGCCGCAGCGGGTGCTCGTGGGCCTGGAGCTGTCCGGGAACGAGACCGCTGGGCACGGCGACTGCGTGCACATGGGGCGGCAGCAGGTCGGTGTTGTCACCAGCGGTACCCGGTCCCCCGTGCTGCGCAAGAACATTGCGCTTTGCCGGATGGCGGTTGAGTACTCGGCCCCGGGGACTTCGGTTGAGGTGGGCAAGCTGGACGGCCACGCCAAGCGGATCCCGGCGACAGTCGTCCGCTTCCCGTTCTACGACCCGGAAAAGCTAAAACCAAGATCGTTATCCCGAACGGTTCCGTGCTCCGCCTGACCCGGCCGGGCTTGCGTCCCTTGGCTAGGCGAAGCCACTACGGTGGAAGACCAGCGGCTCGCCGGTGTATGTCCGGGCCCGCTGGACGTGGCCGATGACGATCTTGTGGTCGCCGCCGTCGAGGATCCGGGCGAGGATGCACTCGACGTGCGCGACCGCGCCGTCAAGCAGGGGAACCCCGAGGACGCCGACGCGCCACGACAGGCCGGCGAACTTGTCCTCGGCCGGCTTGGCGAAGCGGAGCGCCAGCGTTCGCTGGGACTTGGCGAGGATGCTGATCCCGAACCGCCTGCCTCCCTCGATCACCGCCAGGCTCGGCGCCTGGCGGTGCACGCAGACTAGTACCAGCGGCGGGTCGAGCGACACGGAGGTGAACGAGTTGACGGTCAAGCCGACGCGGGCCCCGTCGGTGGCGACCGCCGTCACGACGGCGACGCCGGTCGGGAACGCGCCCGCCGCCCGCCTGAAGTCGCTATCGCGGACTGGTGTGCGACGCAGTGCGTTCAGGGTGCCGACGGCCACCGTGCTTACCTGGTTACTCACTGTGGGCGCAGCTGCCACTCAGGAAGCGACTCGTACAGCTCGCGCAGCTTGCGGCGGTACGTGGTCTTGACGAAGAAGAAGTAGGCGGCGAGCAGCATCGGTACCACCAGGAGGGCGGCGGGCTTGATAACCGCGAGGACGCCGGCCAGGACGCAGATCGCGGCGGCACCGCCCCACACGTACCGCTTCACGGCCGCGAGGCGGCGGGCGAAGTCGGCGGTGTCCAGCCCGTCCGTCCGGTAACCCTGGCCGCAGTCCGGGCAGGACCAGGCATCTGACCCGGCCGGCAGCGGTGCGGTGCCACCGCACGGGCAGGTGACCATGATGGCCAGGCGACGGCCCATCACCCTTCCGCCCCCGCCGAGACCGGTTCCGGTGCGTGAGCGGCGATGCCTGCGGCCAGTTCCTCGTCCGTCGGCGGCGTGGTCCACCGCAGCGGCTTCTTGTCCTGGACGACCCGCCGGTAGGCGTAAAAACCGCAGCCAACCGCGAGCAGCGCGATGCCGATGAAGAACTCTTTCCAGCCGCCGTACCCGGTGAGTCCGAACGACACCGAGCCGACCACGAGGAAGACCAGGTTCAGCGCAGCGAGCACGCCCGCGAGCACTATCCAGCCCTTGCCGAGCCTGATCGGCCGTGGCCAGTCGGGCCGGTCCTTGCGCAGCAGCACGACCCCGGACAGCGCGAGCACCACGCAGACGAAGTAGCCCAGGTTGCTCGCGGCGAGGATCGCGACCGTCGACGGCAGGAACAGCACCGCGAGGATGTTCACGACCATGTCCACGTCCATCCCTCGGGACGGGACACCGAACCGGTTGAGCTTGTCGAACCACTTGATGATCATGCCGCTGCGGGACAGCCCGAACAGCGCCCGCGCGCCGTCCATCGTCGCGCTGTTCATCGCGAGGACGAAGCTGGCGATCATGAACACCACGATCAGCCCGGAGGCCGGCCCGACCTCCTGCCGCAGGACCGTCACGTAGAACGTCAGCGGGTTGGCAGCGATCGTCGACTTGCTCACCACGCCACCGAGGCCGAGCGGCAGCAGAGTGTAGACGAGCATCGAGAACACCGCGGACCGGTTCAGCGCCTTTTCCGTGTCCTTCCTCGTGTCGTGGTACTCGGGCGCGAACGTGGCGCACACCTCGACGCCATAGGCCGACCAGCCGTTCAGGTACAGCCAGGCGATCGTCAGCCGGAAGATCCCCCAGGCCGATCCGCCCGCCCCGAACAGGCCGAAGCTCAGGTTCGACCCGTGATAGCCGCTGAGGAAGAACGGCACGATCGTGAACAGCACGAGCGGCACCATGAGCAGCCCGCCGGTCAGGTAGCCCATGATCTTGGTGGGCCGCATGCCAAGCGTGTTGGTGCCCCAGACGAGCAGGATCGCGACGATCCCGATGACGTGTGCCAGGTCCAGGTGAATCCCGGTGCTGACCGACCACGTCGCGCTCGAGAACCACTCCGCCTGGACCAGCGAGCCGATCGTCAGGCCGAAGATCGACAGCACCGCGGTCCAGCCGGCCCAGTATCCGATCGCGGCCATCGGGCCGGCCAGGGAGAACCGGCCGCGCCAGCCCTCGAACGCGTAAATCGCGATGCCGCCCGACCGGTCGGGGAACATCGTCGCTGGCTCGGTGTAGATCTTGTTCTGCAGTACCCCGATGACCATCGACCCGGCCCACACGGCGAGCGCGCCGAGCGCGCCAATCGAGCCCATCGTGTAGCCGAGGCTGCTGATAATGAACCCGGGGTTAGCGAGCGCGACGACAAATCCGTCGTACCAGTGCATGGTCTTGAGCAGGTCGCGTGTGTCCACCCGGGCGACGGCCGCCACGGCGGCCCCCTTATCATCCAATTCTGCCATCGGCGTGGCTCCCCTCTCATTAAGGAGAAGCTAAGCCGGACGTGTTAACGGCGGAAAGGTCCGGTCGGGGGAATTCACGCGGCGCACGCGGGAGTTCACGCGAGCGAAATTTCTTATGCCGGGTTATTCACATCCGCGACACTTTTACAGGCTGTGCCCCCCGTCGCACCACGATCACGCGGGGCCCGTGCGCCCTGGCCGGACCCGGCGCCACACCACAGATCGCCGCCACCGTTAGCGCCCTGCTTGCTGACCGGCGACCCAGTCACCGAAGCCGAGAACATGGAGTGGCCGCGGTGAGCCCCGCGTGTTCACCGACAGGGTGGGCCGCGCACGAGCCGGCACACTCGCTCTCAGTCTCAGGGCTGTACAAGACGGAGTTACCCGGAACGCTTACGTCCCGGCCGACCTGTGTGGGCACCCGCGAGGCTCTGGGGGCCTGGCCGTCTCAGGACGAGGCCGTCGGGTTCGCGGATTCGGCGGCTCGGCGGTATTCGGCGTTGATGCGCAGGGCCTCTTCGAGCTGGTCTTCGAGGATAACGATGCGGCAGGCGGCCTCGATGGGGGTCCCTTGGTCGACAAGTTCCCGGGCGCGGGCCGCGATGCGCAGCTGGTAGCGGGAGTAGCGGCGGTGGCCGCCCTCAGAGCGGAGCGGGCTGATCAGGCCGGCTTTGCCGATGGCGCGGAGGAAGCCCTGGGTGGTGCCGAGCATCTCGGCGGCCCGGCCCATCGTGTAGGCGGGGTAGTCGTCGTCGTCGAGCCGGTCATAGGAGTCGCCTGCTGTCATCGCACCTCTCTGCGGAACGCGTCGAGGGGCCTTGGTGCCGTACGGCACCAAGGCCCCGAAGGAACTTGCTACACCATCTGCCGGCCTTGGTACTGCGCCGACCTTCTGTTTCCGCAGACCCGGCTGAGATGCTGCCGGGGATGCGGGGATCGCGGTTGCTTGACCGGAGACCACCTCGCTTTCGATGTCCTGCGGTACCCGGGCTCTAGGCTTCCGCCCGGGCGATCCTGATGGCGCCTGGCTCCTCCGTTCTTCCCTCTGGGATCAGTCACTTACCAAGCGGGTACTGCGTACTGCACGGTGGCCTGCGGTAGCGCCACCCTTCGGCAGCCAGCCCCGTCGCCTGCTCTGCTCAGGACCCGCTGCCGAGCTTCCCGGTGCGCGCGTCCGCAGCCGACGCCTGTCACCGGGGTGCTGCTCACTGACTTCGCTGCCGCCCGGCAGTTCATCCCTGCCAGGCCCTACTGTCTCTCTGGGCTACGACAGGAACTATACCCATGCAACCGCCGAATGTCTATGCTAGCCACGACAGATTTCCCGACCCTGACGGCAGAGGTATTCTGATCCGAATGCTGTGGGAGGCCTCCTGCCCCGTGAAAGATCCAGCCCTCCCTCCCCGAGGTAGCTACGGGGTTCATACAGCGCCCACCTGCCGCGACCGCCGTCCCGGGCCGGGAACGGGTCAGCGGGGCCGGCGCTGCGGGCCGGGCGCGCCGCGGGCCGGCTTGCCGTCTCCGCCGACCTGCTCGCGCAGCGCGGCTAGCTCGGCCTGGAGCTGGCGGGTCTCTTCCTGCAGCTCCAGGACGCGCCTGATGCCGGCCAGGTTCAGCCCGTCGGCAGTCAGCGCACAGATCTCCTGCAGCCGGCCGATGTCCCGGCGGGAGTAGCGGCGGGTCCCGCCCGCGCTGCGTCCCGGGTCGATGAGCCCTTCCCGCTCATAGATCCGCAGCGTCTGCGGGTGCAGCCCGGCCAGCTCGGCGGCCACAGAGATGCTGAACAGGCCCCGGTCCAGGTCCGCCCACCCAGGGTTCACCACGGCCAGCCCCGGTCGACGGCCAGGTACCGCAACGCCAGTTCCGCCAGGGCAGCCAGCCTGACCGCGTCTTCCTCCGCTGCCCGCGGGGCCGCTGCCGATCGCGGGGTGTCCACCCAGACCGGCCCGGCCCGCAGCGGCGGCTCAGGCACCCGCCGCCGGGGCCGGTATTTGAGGCCTGCCTCGAAGGGGCCGGGGAAGCGGGCCATCGCCGGGCGGACGACATCAGCGCCGGGCTGGAAGAGGGCTTCGGCCTGCCGGACCTGAACATCGTCGCGGGCCGCCGCCAGAGCGCCGTCGATGCGTATCTGGCGCCGGCCGCGAGCCGCGGCAACCTCCGTGTCGTGACCGGGGCGCTCGTCCACCGTGTCCTGGTGAACCGGGATCGCTGCGATAGCGTCGAGTACAGCGCGGGCGGCGAACTAGTCCGGGCCGGGTGCACGGGAGAAGTGGTGCTCGCCGCGGGCGCCATCGGCTCGGCTCAGCTGCTGCAGCGCTCGGGGATCGGCCCCGCCGCCGTGCTCCGCCCGCACGGCATCCAGGCGGTCGCGGACCTGCCCGGTGTCGGTGAGAACCTGCAGGATCACCCGGGCGTTAGCCTGGTCTACGCCCCTGGCCAGCCGCTGCCAGCGGAAAGGTTCAACCGCGCTGAGGTGCTGGGCCTGCTGCGCAGCGGTCCGAATGTGGGCTACCCCGACCTGCAGATCGCATTCTCCGACGTTCCGGTGCCTTCGCCCGGCAATAGCGGGCCGCAGGCGCTGCTCGTGCTCCTAACCTCGCTGATGCAGCCGTTCAGCCGGGGAACGGTCCGGCTGGCCAGCGCCAGCCCGGACGCGGCGCCCGTGGTAGCCCCGCGCTACCTGACCGACCCCCGCGACCTCGACGCCATCATCAGGGGCCTGAAGATAGCCTTGAATATCCCGCGGGCCAGAGCCCTGAAGCCGTGGCTCGCGCGGGAAATCGCACCCGGCCCCGACGCCAGAGACGACGCGGCGCTGCGCGCCTACGCCACTGCATCGGTCTTGTCCTGCAATCACCCGGTGGGCACCTGCCGGATCGGGACCGACGACCTGGCGGTGGTCGATCCCGAGCTGCGGGTGCACGGCGTCAGCGGGCTGCGGGTCGCCGACGCGTCCGTAATGCCGTCCATTGTCTCCGCCAACACCAACGCCACGGTCTACGCCATCGCCGAGCGGGCCGCGGAACTGATACGGCTGGCTCAGGAGCACGGGCGGTAAACAAGCTCTTAATCCGCGGGGTCGAGGTTCAAGTCCCTGGTGGCACACCCGGTCTGACCTGGGGCTTTATCGCCCCGGGTCATTTTTATGTGTCCGTTTCGCCCACTTGGTTGCTCCGTGGTTGCTCGCGCGCACGGACCTAGCAATCCGGGCCGAGGCCGCCTGGGCTCACTAGACCAATGGTCTAGACCTTTACGGTCAGCGTCGTGAGCGCGCCCGGAGTTCCCCATGCCGATGCCGCCACGCCCAGTCAGACCCGCTGGTAAGCAACACTCGCACGGTGCACCCGCGTGCCGTTGCCGACGAAGACGTCGTCGAACGCGGTGGTGAACTTGCGGTCGCGGTCGCGGATGAGGAACCTGAACTGCCCAGCTCGCTCGCCGAGCTTCATCAGGAGGTTGCGGGCCTGCTGGGCGGTCCAGGCCCCTTTCTGGCCTTGTCCTGCGGCTGCCGCCACGGGCCAGCGGCGCATCCAAGGCCGTTTAGTTAGCGGGCGTGCGGTGCTTGTGGTGGCCGCGTGCCGTCTGATGCCGCCGCATACTGGCTGGCCTGCGGCGTGATCACGAAGTATTTTCCTTTCGCGAAGGATTTTCACTGGATAAGCGGAAAATATTTCATGATCATCAACTTAAGCTGCCAGAACGCGGAACGAATCCGGCAAACTGTACGGGCCGCCGCGTCTGCGGGCCAGCGTTAACTGAACGGCGCCGTCACGCCCGGCAGGCCGAGAGGAGGCCCGCGGAAAAGACCGGGGGCGGTGCCGGGAGAAGGGCCTGGAAAGACCGCGGGTCAGGCGGAAGGTCAGGAGGGGCGGATATCGCCACCAGCGTAGCCAGCCGAGCGTACGGGCCAGGGACAGGTAAACGAGACGAACAAGCACGCGTGCCGAGCGTAAAGCAGCAGGTCAGGCCCTGCGCAGCGTTTTGGCACGCGTGGATCCCGCCGAACACCGTCTTTATCGCGCCCGACTTGTCGGACACATGGTAAAGTCTCACCGCCGGAATAATGTTGCAAAGGGGTGCATCTTGTTGAAAGGCGTGATTGTATTCTAAATACCGGTGATATCCGCCTCAACCTCCGCAAGACGCGCTTCCTCCAAGCGCGTACGGGCATCGGGCAGCATCCAGTGGGCGCCGACCGGTACAGCTTCGGCCCGCGCCGGTTGTGGTAGGCCACGCCCCTTAGAAAGATGCACCCGTTGCAGAGCGGGCTGAACTCCGTCCCGGTACGGGAATCGCGTCACAGGCGGCGGAACCATTTGCCCCCGCACTTGGATCCTAATTGCGTCCCCATTTGAGTACTACCAGCGAAGACGTGAGAACGCGACGGCAGCCAGCAGAGGAGAAGACTTTGACCCACGAAGGAGCTTTCGGGCGCCGTGTCGCGTCGACGCCGTTCGACCGGTCCGCGGCCTGGACCATCGATCGTGCTCTCAAAGCCCTGACAACCGCTTGCGACGACGAAGACATCGCGTTCCCCGGCGTCTACCTCGTCACGGTAGACGCAGCGTCAGTCAGGATCACCGTGTCGAAGCCGTCGGCTAAGGCCCCGGCGGGGTGGACGGCATCGAGCGACGGGCGGACGTGGAGCGCGCAACTTGCGGCGCTGCAGGCGGCAAACGTCCGCGATACCGGCGGGCACTCCTTCGCCGGGCTGGTGATGCTCGGGGCGTCGGACGACGGCCAGGTACTACTGGACCTCGATCAGGCGGCCGGCCCGATCTCGGTCGATGGGCCGAAACACGCGGTTGACGAAATCGTCGAGGCCTGGGTCACGGAGCTGACCACTAGTCCCTGGTCGGCGACCGTGCGCGTCGCGCGCATCAATGCACGAAACGAACCGGATCTCCAAAGCGCCGCGGATCTCCTTGCGGATCTCGACGCCGGCGAACGAGCGCTCATCGTGTTCGAAGAACCCCCGTCGCGCTCTCAGACCGCCGCGCTTCGGGCTCTCTTCGCCTCGGCCACGACCGCGTGGACCCTCATCAAGGGCACCGCACCGGTAGCCACGTGGAAGTTCACTGCAAATGGGGATGTGCTCTCGAGCGGGTTCCTTCCCGACATCCGATACAGCGCTTCTCCCGTCACTTCCCGCCGAAGGATGCAGTGGAAGTCCCCGTGGGTACTTGGCGCCACTGCCGCGGTCATCGCCGTGGTGGCGACGGTGGCCGCAGTGACGCTGTCAGGCGGCGGGACGCGGCTCAACCCGGCGGCCGAGACGTCGTCGGCCTCACCAGCCGCTACCGGGGCCGGGAAGGTGGCCCCCATTGCCAGCGCATCGGCCGCCGCCCACACCGCATCCCACAAGGCCGCGAGCACGCATCCGGCAGCGCCCACCGCCGCAGCAAACACTGCGGTGGCTGGAAGCTCAACGGCACCACAGCAGCCCGCCGGGTCCGCGCCGGCATCACCACAGCGGTCCGCCGGGTCCGCGCCGGCATCACCACGGCGGTCCGCCGGGTCCGCGCCGACATCGGTGCCGGAACCGGTCAGCTGGTGGCCCCTGGACGATCGGACAGGGACGACCGCGCTGGACACCATGGGCGTACACCCGGCCACCGCCTCGAACATCAACTGGTGTATCCCGCAATATGGAAGCTGCGCCGCCTTTAACGGCACTGACAGCGATATCGTGACATCCGGCCCCGTTCTCGACACCGCACCGGGTAGCAGCTTCACGGTTTCGGCTGTGGTTGACATGACCGCGATCCCGGCTAACGGGGCATCCGCGACGATCGTCAGCCAGGACAGCACCTACGACAGTGGCTTCTACCTGCAGTATTCGGGTGCCAACCAGCGCTGGACGTTCGCAAGGGTGGCCGCCGACACTAATACCGGTCCTGCGGGCATCCGGGCGGTGTCGACGTCCGGGCCGGCCCTCAATACCTGGACGCGTCTGGTCGGCGTCTTCGATGCCTCAGATAACCAGTTGCGCCTTTACGTGAACGGCGTGCTCCAGGGCACAGCTACCGACCCTTCCCCGTTCGCCGCCACGGGTGACCTGGCAATAGGGCGGGCACAGTTCGACGGCCAGCCCACCGACTGGTTCCAGGGCGCCACCGGCGAGATCAAAGTTTACAACGTGGCGCTCACGACCACGCAGGTAGGCAAAATCTAGGTCCAACGCGCGCCGGGTGGGCTGATCGCCGTATTGACCACAAGCAGCCGTTCCGGCAACCGTCGGCGCGGAAACCGATAAGAGAAATGAGGACCACATGCCCAACATGAACGTCACGTATCAGGACATGCACGACGCGGCTTCGCGCCTCAGCCAGGGCGAGGATGACATCAAGTCGAAACTGACCCAGCTCAAGTCCCTCGTCGACTCGCTCGTCTCAGGCGGTTACGTCACCGACAGGTCCTCGGTGGCATTCAACAACTCCTATCAGGAGTTCAACAACGGGGCCACCCAGACCATCTCCGGCCTGACCGGAATGGCTACCTACCTCAACAAGGCGGCCGACGCGCTCGCGCAGACGGACAGCGACCTGGCTAACGCGCTCAAGAACTAACGGGAGGTGGGTCCCGCCGCCGTGTGCGGCGGGGCCCGCACGCCTTCTTCGACGCTTCTACCGAGCAAAGGCCAAGAGACTTGCGTATCGCCCTTTCTCTGCGTTGGGCCGACGGTGACTCGCGCGACTTCCTGGTGGACGCCGAGCAAGAAAGCACCGTCGGCGACGTGCTGCGTCGGATGGGCGCCGACGATACGGGCGCGGCATACGGAAATAACCGTGTCTGGGTCACCGGCCGGGAGGTGCGCTACAACTCGTCGCTCCGTGAAGCCGGGGTCCGCCAAGGAGCGGTGTTCGACGTGCGGGCGCTCCCGCAGTCCTCGGAGCCGGCCGCCGGGATGCTCGATGTAGGCATCGCAAGTGGACTCGGGGCCGGCAACACCATCAGGCTCGGACCGGGAGAGCACGCGATCGGCGGCCGGCTCGCCCCGGTTCCCGAGGGTGCGCTGATCATCCAGGTAGACGTCGCGATGCGGACCCGCGTCCGGACGACGTCGCCAGGCATCCGCGCCCAGATCGGCGGCACACCGCTGACCGAGGAGTTCACCGCCTGGCCCCCCGACGCGCAACTCGTCATCGCCGACAGCCTGCTGGCAACGCGACCGGTGACCGACTCTGACGCCGTCCTCGAGCCCGACTTCGAGGCCGGCGTCCTTGACTTCAACCGTCCGCCGCGCACGTTGCGCGTCCCCGCGAAGGGCGAGTTCCGGATCTCGGCTCCGCCCGCGGCGCCCCAAGCCAGCGCTCTGCCCTGGCTCGGCGCCATGGTGCCGGTCCTCGGGGCCGTCGTCACCGCGGTCGCGTTCCATTCATACGTGTTCCTGGTGATCGCAGGTCTTTCGCCGATCGTCGTTATTGCAAACACCCTGACCGGCAGGCGACAAGGTCGACGTGGACACCGGTCTCTGCTGGCTGAGTACGAGGCGACCGTCGCTCGCATCGAGGCCGATATCGATGCCAGCAACGTGGCGGAGCGGGCGTCGCTGCAGACGTCGGCGCCGAGCGCAGTCGACCTCGGGCGGATCGCGTCCGTCCCAGAATCGCGGCTGTGGGAGCGGCGTTTCTGGGACGACGACTACCTGCTGCTCCGCGCCGGAACGGGCGATGTCCCCAGCTCCGTGATCGTGGACGACGCCAGGGAAGAACTTGAGCACCGTCGGCGGATCCCGGCCACGTTGAACGACGTTCCGCTCGCAGTCTCGCTCAAAACGGCTGGGGTCCTGGGCGTCGCGGGGACTTCCGCTCGTACCCGCCCTCTTGCCAAATGGCTCCTCGCGCAAGTCGCCGTCCTGCAGAGCCCGCGCGACACGCAGATAGTCCTCCTCACCGCAAGGCAGAATGGCGCCGAGTGGGGCTGGACGGCGTGGCTGCCGCATCTCGCCCCTGCTTTCGGGCAAGACACCCGCTCCACGATCGGCAACGACGCGGAGACGATCGGACGGCGAGTGGCCGAACTCGCCCGACTGCTCAGCGAGCGGCAGACTCAGGCGTCTTCGGCTCCCGGACGCCACATCCGTCTCGGACCCGACATCGTTGTTTTCTGGGACGGCGCCAGACGCTTGCGCAGCTATCCCGGCGTGGCCGCTATTCTGCGCGATGGCCCGGCAATGGGCATCTACAGCATTTGCGTCGACGACAACGAACGGTCTCTTCCGGAAGAAGCCACGGCAGTCGTCGTGGCGCATGCCGACGGCAGCGCCGACCTTCGTCGTTCTCCGCAGGACATCAATCACAAGACCCGCCTCGATGTGATCGGCCAGGACTGGTTCGAACGGACAGCCCGGGCGCTCGCTCCGATCCGCGACACGGGCGGAGACGAAGACGACGCGCTCCCCCAAGCCGCCCGGCTCACCGAGGTGCTCGAACTCGAACCCGTAGGCCCCGAGCAGTTCCTCTCCCGGTGGGCCGGCGCCGCGCGCAGCACGCGTGCGACGATGGGAGTCTCCTTCGACGGCCCGTTCTCCATCGACCTTGTCGTTGACGGCCCCCACGGGCTGGTCGCGGGCACCACCGGCTCGGGAAAGTCAGAGCTGCTGCAGACCATCGTGGCGAGCCTGGCCGTCGCGAACCGGCCCGACGCCATGAACTTCGTGCTCGTGGACTACAAGGGTGGCGCCGCGTTCAAGGACGCGGTGCGCCTGCCGCACACGGTCGGCATGGTGACCGACCTCGATGCCCACCTCGTCGAACGCGCGCTTACCTCTCTCGGCGCCGAGCTCACCAGACGGGAGCATATGCTCGCGGCGGTAGGAGCGAAGGACATCGATGACTACGTCGAGGCCAGCTCCCGGCGCTACGCGGAGCCGATGCCGCGACTGCTGATCGTCATCGACGAGTTCGCGTCCATGGTGCGGGAACTGCCCGACTTCGTGGCCGGCCTGGTGAACATCGCGCAGCGCGGCCGGTCGCTCGGCATCCACCTGATCCTGGCCACGCAGCGCCCCTCTGGAGTGGTGTCCGGAGACATCCGCGCGAACACCAACCTCCGGATATCGCTGCGGGTCACCGACGCGGCCGACAGCAGCGACATCATCGGCGCATCGGACGCCGCCCAGATCTCCGCTTCGACCCCCGGCCGGGCCTACGTACGCCTCGGACACGCCTCGCTCATCCCGTTCCAGGCGGCGCGGGTCGGCGGGCGCAGCAAAGTAGCCGCTTCGACGGGGCCCAGGCTGGTCCCGCCGCCCTTCGTCGCCCCGTTGAGCTGGGCGACCGCCGGCTATCCGTTGCCTGCCGCGCCGCGTCAGGACGCTCAGGACGGCGAGGACACAGATCTCACACGTCTGGTCCACGCGGCCCGGGATGCGGTGAGCAGACTCCAATTGCCGCCGAATCACTCACCTTGGCTGCCGCCGCTGCCGGATTCGGTCACTCGCGGTGATCTGCTCGCGGCACCGACCCGGCTCGAACCGGATGACGGCGCCCTTGCGGCCGTGCCGTGGGCACTGGGCGACGTGCCGAGCGAACAGGCCCAGCGTCCGGTCACTGTCAGCCTGTCCAAGTTCAGCCATCTTTTCATCGCCGGCGCATCGCGCACCGGGCGCTCACAGGCCCTGCGGACCATCGCCGGGAGCCTCGCCGACGCGATCTCGACCGCGGATCTGCACCTTTTCGGCATCGACATGGGAAACGGCGCCCTGCTGCCCTTGACTCGTCTTCCGCAAACGGGAGCTGTCGTCCAGCGCAGTGAACGCGAGCGCCTGACCCGCCTCTTCGACCGCCTCCAAGCCGAATTGACGAGGCGGCAGGAGATGTTCGGGCGGCTCGGCGTGGCCGACATCGGCGAACAGCGGCGCCAGGCCGGCCCGGGCGACCGGCTGCCGCACCTGGTCCTGCTGCTCGACAGATGGGAGAACTTCACGAGCAGCTACGGCGACCTGGACGGAGGGGCGTACGTTGAGCGGGTACTTACCTTCCTGCGCGAAGGTGCCGGCGCGGGGCTGCACCTTGTACTCGCCGGGGATCGCTCGCTGCTGTCGGGCCGGATCGGCGTGCTGACGGACGATAAGTGGGTGCTTCGTTTCGCCGAGCGCGGTGACTACGCAATGGCCGACCTCAACCCGCGGAAGCTTCCCGAACGAATCCCTGATGGCCGGATGCTCCGGGCCACGACCGGCCAGGAAGCGCAGATCGCGCTTCTCGCCCCGGATCCGAGCGCGACCGCGCAGGCCGAGGCTCTCGACGAGATCGCGGTGCGCGCTCGCGACCGTGACCGCGACGTGCCCATCGGTCTCCGTCCCATGCGCGTCGACCTGCTGCCTTCGACCCTGACGTGGGGCGAAGCGGCGCAGTATCCGGCGGAGCCGCATGAGAAGCCGCTGTGGGCCATGCTCGGGATCGGCGGGGACCAGCTCACGGCAGTCGGCACGGATC